>Ga0194137_10002091_pt1 | contig 11968 bp, 11 predicted proteins | sample TARM_MetaG_T3_14_FD_134025 | JGI IMG/M metagenome (GOLD analysis project Ga0194137, IMG submission 134025) | Freshwater microbial communities from Pennsylvania, USA, analyzing microbe dynamics in response to fracking - TARM_MetaG_T3_14 (version 2) | ecosystem: Environmental > Aquatic >...
GAGAAGTATTGAAGGGGAAGGACATACGGTATTATCAATAAATCAAAACTATAAAGGATATAACCTCCTATCTGTTAGAAAAAAAGGAGGTAGTTAGGTGATATACGACAGTGTCTTAGAAACAATAGGAAATACACCCATTGTAAAACTAAATAATATAGTACGTGAACAAATGGCAAATATTTATGTAAAAATGGAAAGGTTTAATCCTGGTGGTTCTGTGAAGGATAGGATAGCTTTATCTATGATTGAAACTGCTGAACAACAGGGTTTAATTAAGCCGGGAGATACACTAGTGGAACCCACTAGTGGAAATACTGGTATTGGATTGGCACTTGTTGCTGCAGCAAAAGGTTATGATTTAGTCCTAACTATGCCGGAATCAATGTCATTAGAAAGACGTAAATTATTGAAAGCATATGGTGCAAAATTGGAACTAACTAGGGCTCAACTTGGTATGAGTGGGGCAATAGAGAGGGCTGTAGAATTGTCGCAAAATGAAGGCTACTATATGTTACAGCAGTTTGAAAATCATGCCAATCCCGAAATCCATAGAAAAACCACTGCCCTAGAAATATATAAGGATTTCGGTCAAGATTTAGATGTATTAGTATTGGGGGTTGGGACTGGTGGTACGATTACGGGCGTAGGAGAAATTCTGAAGCAATATATACCTGGCCTTAGGGTTGTAGCCCTAGAACCAAAAGATTCCCCCGTATTATCTGGGGGTAATCCAGGACCCCATTTAATTCAGGGAATTGGTGCGGGATTTATCCCAGGTGTATTAAATAAAAATGTATATGATGAAATAATCAAAATAGATAACAAAAGTGCTATTGAAACTACCCAAATGCTAGCACATAAAGAGGGCATAATGGTAGGTATTTCCTCCGGGGCAGCAGTTTATGGTGCTTTAGTTATGGCAGATAGATTAGGAAAGGGAAAAAACGTATTAACCCTTGCACCGGATACTGGGGAGCGATATCTTTCACTTACTTTATTCGAATAAGTTTTTCTAGAACATAATGAGGAGGTAATTTATATGGGTTTTAGCACTAAACTTATTCACGGAAAATTAAAAGACTATAGTGGCACTGGTGCTACAAATGTTCCTATATTCTACTCTAATGGATACGCACATAAAACTGCCAAGGAATTAGAAGACGTATTTGCAGGTAGAGATATAAAATATGTATATAGTAGAATATCCAACCCTAGTGTTGAGGCTTTTGAAAAAAGAATGATAGCTATCGAGGGTGGTGTATCAGCAGTTGCCACTGCATCAGGTATGTCCGCCATATATTTAACCCTAATGAATATTTTAGAACCAGGAGATGAGATTATTTCATCCTCTGGGGTTTTTGGTGGAACATATAATCTTTTAAAAAATCTAGAAGATTATAATATAAAGGTTAATTTCTCAGAAAAATTATCAGCTGAAGTAATTAATCAGATAGCTAATGAAAACACAAAAGTTGTTTTTGCAGAAACCATCGGGAATCCAATGCTTGAAGTTCTCAATATTGAGGAAATAGCTAAAGTTTGTAATGAACGACAAATAATATTTGTAGTAGATTCAACAGTAACTACCCCAGCAATAATAAAGCCACTAGATTATGGAGTCGATATAGTTATACATTCAACATCAAAATATATTAACGGTACAGCTAATTCAATCGGTGGATTAATAGTAGATGGAGGTAGTGTAAAATTTAAGAATCCTAAGTTTAAAAAGATTCACACAGGATATAAGAAATTCAATCGTTTTGCATTTACAGCCACGCTTCGTAATGGTATCGCTAAGGATATTGGAGCTGTTTTATCTCCAATGAATAGCTTCCTAAACCTTATAGGAATTGAAACACTAGAATTAAGAATGAGGATGCATTGTCAAAATGCATTGGAATTGGCAGATTATTTACAAAAACACCCTAAGGTTAAGTTAGTGAACTACCCTGGTCTTAATACCTCTTGTTATTACCCTCTAGTTCAAAAATATTACAACAACCTAGCTGGAGGTATTATTACAATTAGACTTGGTAGTAAGGTAAATGCCTTTAAATTCATAGATGGTCTAAAACTCATTAATAATACAGCCAATATAGGGGATACAAAGAGTTTAGTGATACATCCTGCATCCACCATATGTATTAATAATACAGTGCTAGAAAAGGAGCAGATGGGAGTATATGATGACTTAGTCAGACTATCTGTAGGGATAGAAAATATAGAAGATATTATTGAAGATGTGGAAACGGCATTGAAAGGGGTTTGAGGTGGACTAATTGGATAAGTTAATAATCTCTAAGGAAACGACAAAGAGCCGAGTATTTGATCTTATAGAAGAACGTGTAATTATACCAAATAAAAAGCACGCCCTGCTCGAATTTGACGTAACTATGAATGTGAGTGAATGTACTAATATAGTCAGTTATGTAAAAGAAAATTTCGATATTTTTATTGTTCTTGTAACGGAATTACCTGATAAAAACGTACAAATAGAAAAGTATTTTAGTTATGGTATTCATGCAATTTATTTCTATTCATTGTCTGAAAAATATTTAAAAAACCAATTAGAGATATTGGAGTTTATATCTGGAATTTTCCCAGAGGGGGCAGTATTTATACAGAGTCCTGGGGACAAAGAAATTATTGAATTAATTTTAGGAAAGAAAATAATTCCGATTATTCCTAGGTGCGAAAATGAGGAGAGTGAGCTAATAGATTTTATAAGAAATCACCATAAGTTTACGGGAATATCATTAAATTATTTAAAGTATATCCCCATATTTGGAGATAACCATATGCATTACTCTCTGTTAGATAAAATTAAAATAAAAATGGTACTGGAAACAGGAAATTTGAGGCAAAAGCTTATGGTTAAGAACATTGATGATTCATTTAATTCTAGCGGATTATAGGAGGGAATGGTAATGAATAAGAGTGAAATATATATTGATAGGCGGCCACTTCCCTTACTTTTTATAATCAAATACAGGAATGCATTATTGTTGTTATTGTCATTTGTCATATTTATAGGATTTATGACATTGGGTACCAATCCAGAGGGACTTTCTATAAAAGCATACAGGGCTTTAATAATCTTTATATTTGCAATTTTCCTTTGGAGTACAAATATTATCCCATTACCTATAACAAGTTTGATGATAATGGCGATTTTAGCAACTTTTGAAGTATTAGAACCAAGTAAAATTTATTCCTTTTTTGGTAATGAATCACTATTTTTTATTATAGGTGCATTCTTTATATCCGCAGGAATTTCTACATCAGGACTTAGTAAAAGATTATCATATTTTGTTATTTCTAACTTTGGGAGTACACCATATTCACTGGTTTTATCAATCTTTTTTCTTTCAGCAATTATGTCACATATAATGCCCATACATGCTGTAGCAGCCCTTGTGTTTCCTATACTTGTATCTATAGCTAAACAACTAAATTTACAAAGTTCTTCTATTCTAGGGAAATATATGTTCTATGCATTGGCTTGGGGGGCTACTATAGGAGGGGTTGTTACCTTTCTCGGTGGTGCTAGAAATCCACTTGCCGTTGGCATACTTACGGAGACAACCGGAACATCTATTGGATTTCTAGAATGGATGATTGCCGTGGCACCTCCGGCCTATTTACTATTGTTTATTGTTGCCGCATATATGAAGAGGGAATTAAAGTATTCAACAAAAGATACAAAATTGCTTGAGGATATATTAAACTCGAACAAACAAAGGATTGGAAAGATAAGTTTTCAGGAAATCAAAACAATATTTATCTTTTCAGGCACCATATATATGTGGATTTTTCATAGTAGTAGATTGGGTATAGCTAATATTGCCCTATTAAGTGCAGCACTGTTTTTTGTATTAAACGTAATGACCTGGGACGATGCAAAAAATGAGATTAATTGGGGCCCGGTTTTTATGTATGGTGGAGCCATCGCTATTGGTAAGAGTTTGGGGGAGACTGGATTACTAACATATATATCGGAAAGCTATATTTCTAATTTAGGGTTAGTTCCAATTACATTTATATTATTGATTTTCACTGTGAGTCTATTTTTAACTGAGGGAATATCAAATGCGGCGGTTATTGTTATTCTACTCCCAGTTGTATTAGAAATTGTAAGTGGTTTTGGATTAACACCTAAACTAGCAACCTATTTGGTCGCTGTTCCATCCGGATTAGCGTTTATGTTTCCTATGGGTTCACCCCCAAACGCCATAGCCTTTTCTTCAGGATATATAATTTTGAATGAAAGTATTAGAAAGGGACTTGTCTTAAATATTATGGCAGTAACAATCTTCACAGTATTTGCATTATTATACTGGCCCTTAATTGGGGTCTACTAGGAGGGATGAGATTGAAAAATATAAGATCATCTAATGTAGTATGGCATAAAAATAACGTATCTAGGCAGGACCGAGAGGTGTTAATTAATCAGAAAGGCAAAGTACTATGGTTAACTGGTCTTTCCGGCTCAGGAAAATCAACAATCGCTAATGCCTTAGAGCGAAAATTATTAGATGCAGGATTTTTAACCTATCTTTTAGATGGGGACAATTTACGTCATGGTCTTAACGGGGACTTAGGATTTGAAGAGGCAGATAGAAAAGAAAACATTCGTCGAGTTATTGAAGTAAGTAGACTTTTCCTTGATGCAGGAATTATTACATTAATATCAATTATCTCTCCATATATGGAAGAGAGAAAAAAAGCTAGAAATCATATAGGGAAAGATTATGTAGAGATATATGTTAAATGTCCCGTAACAATTTGTAAAACAAGAGATCCAAAGAAACTATACGAAAAAGCAGAAAAAGGCGAAATTAAAAACTTTACTGGTTTAGATTCTCCTTATGAAGAGCCTGTGGATCCTGAGATAGTCTTAGAAACAGACAAATATAGCGTTGATGAATGTGTGGATAGAGTATTTCAGTATTTAGGTATTACGGAGGAATAGGGGTGATACTATGGAGCTAGAGTTAAAAACAATGGAAACAGACGTATTGATTATTGGCGGAGGAACAGCAGGGTGCTTTTGTGCCTTAACTATAGCTGAGAATTCACAGTCAAATGTAATCATAGTAGATAAGGCCAATATTAAAAGAAGTGGATGTTTGGCTGCGGGAGTAAATGCACTTAATGCATATATAACGGATGATGAAACACCGGAATCATTTGTAGATTATGTAAAAAAAGACTCTGAGGAAATTATTAGAGAAGACTTGGTTTTATCAATTGCGAAGAGATTAAATCAAGTAACTGAAAAAATTGAAAGAATGGGACTTCCAATTTTGAAAGATAAGGAAGGGAATTATGTCTCCAGAGGCAAGCGTAGCATAAAGATTAATGGTGAATCTATTAAACCCATCTTGGCAAGCGAGGTCTATAAATATGAACAGATTTCAGTCCTAAATAAAGTTAACATTATTGACTACTTGATCAAAGATGGAGAGATTATCGGTGCTGTGGGTTTTGCAGTAGAAAAAAATGTTGTTCTATCAATTTATGCTAAGGCCGTAGTTTGTGCCACAGGTGGTGCGGCTGGCTTATATAAGCCAAATAATCCTGAATTTTCAAGACATAAGATGTGGTATAGTCCATTTAATACCGGAGCTGGTTACGCAATGGGAATAAGGGCAGGGGCAGAAATGACAAGTTTTGAAATGAGATTTATTGCATTAAGGTGTAAAGATACAATTGCTCCGACTGGAACAATAGCCCAGGGTATTGGGGCAGAACAAATAAATGGTAGGGGTCAGCCTTATGTTGAGAAGTATGGTAAGCCGACAACTGCAACACGTCTTTATTCCACTATTATGGAAAATAGTGTAGGAATGGGCCCGTGTTACTTACAGACTAAGGGTATCTCTAATGGAGTCGAGGAACAACTTTATAAGGCATACCTTAACATGGCACCGGCCCAAACTTTGAAGTGGATGGAGAATAATAAGGGCCCTTCTAAAGAAAATGTTGAAATCCAAGGAACCGAACCATATATAGTTGGAGGACACACCGGAAGTGGTTATTGGGTAGATATAAACAGAAAAACAACATTAAAAGGTCTTTATGCTATAGGAGATGTGGCCGGCGGAAGTCCAAAAAAATATGTTACGGGATGTTTTGCTGAAGGAGAAATCGCGGGTTTATCCGCTATAGAATTTATAAAAGATAGGCAAATAAAAGAACTAGAAGAACATGAAATAATGAGACACCGAAACTTTATTCGAAGTTTTTTTAATAAAGATAATGAGTCTTTATATTCTATTGAAGAAGTTGAAATAGCAATGCAAAAAATAATGGATGAATATGCAGGGGGTATCTCTACTAATTATAAATACAACGAAATAGGGTTGAAAATTGCTACGGAAAGAATACTAGAACTGCAAATACTGACAGAGAATCTCAAAGCAAATAATTTATTTGAATTAACAGCTATATTTGAATTAATTGATCGGCTCTATGTATGTAAAGTATTAATTCACCATCTAAAAGACAGAAAAGAGACTAGGTGGAGATGCTACCAAGAAAATAGTGATTATCCCAAGCAGGATGTTGACTGGTGCAAATATCTCAATTCAAAATATGAGGATGGAGAAATAAAGACTTTTACTAGAAGATTAATTAGAAGGGATGAAATATATGAGCATTAAAATTCTACAACACAAATGTATTTCCTGTGGAAAGTGCAAGGATGCTTGTCCTGGGAATCTTCTTGGATTTAATGAAAATGAAAAGGCCGCTATACAACATCCTAAGGATTGCTGGGGCTGTACTGCCTGTGTAAAGGAATGTAACGTAGGAGCTATACGTTACTATCTTGGTTCAGATATAGGCGGAAATGGCGGATATTTATTTACGACCCAAACGGATGAATATATTAATTGGCATATAGTTACAAAGGGTGATAAAAAACTAATCAAAATATTAAAAATAGAATCTAACGAATATTAAGGGGGCAATGAAATGGATCATTTGGAACAATTAGAAGCACAAAGTATCTATATATTTAGAGAAGCCTATAAGCATTTTGGTAAATTAGGGATGCTTTGGTCTATCGGTAAAGATTCAACAGTAATGTTATGGTTAGCAAAAAAGGCATTTTTCGGATATTGTCCTTTTCCATTAATACACGTAGACACAAAATATAAGATTCCTGCAATGATTGAATATAGAGATAAAATGGCAAAGGAGTTAGACTTGAATTTAATTGTCCATACAAATGAGGATGCAATTAAGGAAGGAATGGGGCCACAACATGGTAGATTGGTATGTTGTAAGGCTTTAAAAACAGACGCTCTACATCAGGTTACAAAGGAACATGAATTTGAAGGCCTAATTCTTGGCATTAGACGGGATGAGGAAGGATCAAGATCAAAGGAAAGAGTATTTAGTGAAAGAAATGCAGAATCCCAATGGGACTATACTGATCAACCCCCGGAACTATGGGATCAATTTAAAACTGATTTTAAAAAAGGCAACCATATTAGAGTGCACCCGATACTACATTGGAGTGAAGTTGATATATGGGAATATATAAAGAAGGAAAACATACCTCTTATTGATTTGTATTTTTCTAAAGAGGGAAAAAGGTATCGTAGTTTAGGTTGTCAGCCATGTACTAATCCTATTATTTCCAATGCAACTACAATTGATGAAATAATAGATGAATTAAAGAACACTAAGGAGTCTGAAAGGTCTGGAAGGGCTCAAGATCAAGAGGATTCCCACGCTATGCAAAAACTTAGAAAAAGTGGATATATGTAAATATTAATCGGAGGTGGTGAATAACATGGATAAGAATAGAGAGAAGTTAAACATAGTGGTAGTTGGTCATGTAGATCATGGGAAATCGACCCTTATCGGACGATTATTATATGATACTAACACATTGCCTGAAGGTGCTATTGAAAAGGTTAAGCGAATTTCCAAGGAAAAAGGAAAAACTTTTGAATACGCATATCTTTTAGATGCCTTTGAAGAGGAACAAAAGCAAGGGATTACTATCGACACAACTCAGTTACAATTTTCTACTGAAAATAGAGAGTATGTTATTATTGATGCTCCGGGACATAAGGAGTTTTTGAAAAATATGATTTCTGGAGCAGCAAATGCTGAAGCCGCCTTACTATTAGTAGATGCAAAGGAAGGTATACAGGAGCAATCGAAGAGGCATGGTTATATACTTTCTTTGTTAGGTATAGAAAAGGTTTATGTAGTTATTAATAAGATGGACTTAATAGATTATTCTGAAACAAAATATAATGAAATACAAAAATACTTTAATGAATTTTTGCATAACCTAAATATTTACCCCCTAAAATATATTCCTATTTCAGCTTTTCATGGGGAGAACCTTACTAAAAAATCTACAAATATGGATTGGTATAAGGGGGATACTATTTTAGAGGCTATGGATAATATTCACAAGGATAAAAGCTTAGTTGAAAAACCCTTAAGATTTCCTGTGCAGGATGTATATAAATTTGATGATAGAAGAATTATTGCTGGGAGAATTGAATCGGGTACGCTATCTGTTGGAGACGAGATACTTATTTCACCTGAGCAAAAACTGACTAGAGTGAAAACTATAGAACATTGGGCCGATACAGATAAGAGGAATGTGGCTTATGCCGGAATGTCTGTAGGTATAACCTTAGAAGATGAATTCTTTAATAAAAGAGGGGAATTTATTTCTCACGTTAATGAATCCCCTTTAATAGGGAATCTTTTTAATGCAAATATATTTTGGATGGGCAAAAAACCTCTAGAAAAAAATAAAAGCTACAAACTAAAAATTTCAACCCAAGAGGTAGAGTGTGAAATATTTGCAATTAATAGAATAATTGACGCTTCTACATTAGAATCAACTAATAATTCTCAAATAATACAGAAAAATGATGTTGCAGAAGTGACCATTAAAACAAAACATATGATTAGTTTCGATGAATTTAAGAATATACATTTGACTGGAAGATTTGTATTAGTAGACGAGTTAGATGTTAGTGGTGGTGGAATAATTATTGGTATTGAAGACTCACTTCAAAATAGGGAATTAAATACAAAAAGTATAAATATAGCACCTAGAAAGAGGTTAGTAACACGTAAGGATAGGGAAGAAAAATTCAAGCAAAAGGGGAAAGTTATTTGGTTAACTGGTCTACCCGGATGTGGTAAAAATGAAATAGCCTTAAAACTTGAGAAGAAGCTATTTGATTTAGGAAATAAAGTATATTATTTAGACTCTGCTAATATACGGTTTGGTCTAAGTTCAGATCTCACATTTACAACTGAAGACTCTAGGGAGCAAACAAGACGAATTGCAGAAGTTGCAAACTTATTTGCCGATAGCGGAACTGTAACTATTGTGACATCAGTAAGTAGGTTTAAGAAGGATAGAGAATATGCTAAAACAATAATAGGTACAAATCATTATATGGAAATATTTATAGACGCAACAGAGGAAGTGTATAGAAAAAGAAATGCAAAAGGTGTCTATGAAGATAGTGATGGACAGTTTATATATGAAAAGTCTGAGGAACCGGTAATTACACTTCATATTGATCGTGAGGATTTCAATAGTGAACAAAAAGCACAATCAATTATGGAGCTATTAAAATAATTTTTGATAATATGTCAAGATTATTTTAAATTAGAACTATACTTGTAATTGAAATAATTAATATAAAGGGTGTTATGAGTGATTTCGATAGCAGGAATGGACTATAAGAATGCACCACTAGATATACGGGAGAAAGTACACTTTAAAAATACTGATATAGCTAAGGCATATAAGTATCTTAATGAAACATGTAATATAAAGTATTCAGTTATTTTATCTACATGTAACCGTAGTGAGATATATTTTATTGCTGACACTAAAGAAATAGGTAAAAAAAGCATTAGTGAATTCTATAAAAACTTTTTCAATTTATCTGATTTCATAATTGAAAATTATATTTATATGAAATGCGATAAGCAGGCTATGGAACACCTATTTCGAGTAACAAGTGGATATGAGTCTATGGTTCTAGGAGAAGATCAGATTCTCGGCCAAGTTAAGGAAGCGTACGAAACAGCAATATACAATAGATCAAGTGGAAAGGTCTTAAATAGATTGTTTTTAGATAGCATTACTGCTGCTAAGAAAATAAAATCCACAACTGGAGTATCCAATCACTCAATATCCGTTAGTTCCATCGGAGTTAAACTAATAGAGAATCATATGGTTTCTTTAAAGGGTAAAAGGGCATTAGTTATTGGATTGGGTGAAATGACTGAGATAGCAATACAATATTTAATGCAGAAAGAATTAGAAGATATTTATGTTACTAATAGAACCATTAAAAAGTCCCTTGATTTTACTGTAGATTACCCGAGTGTCAAGTGTATTGATTTTTCAGATAGATATAAGGAAATTGAAAATATCGATATTTTAATTAGTTGTACCAGTGCACCACACTTAGTAATCCAAAAGGGTAGGTTTTTAGAACATTATAAGGGTAGAAGTCTTTGTATACTAGATTTAGCTGTACCGAGAGATATTGATCCGTTAATTAAGAATATCCCAGGAGTAGATTTCTATGAAATTGATGATCTTCAGAAGATATCGACTAATAATAAAAAGACGAGAGAAAAAGTAATGGAAAAAGGGTATGAAATAATAGAAGAAGGTATTTATAAATATTTGAAATGGTTGAATAAGGCAGAAAACTATTCTAGGGAAAAACTAGAACGTGTTTGTATTCGTCCTTAAGGAGAGGGATTAAAATGAAATCATTCTATCCTATTATGATAGATATTGAGAATAAACCATGTGTCGTAATTGGGGGAGGATATACATCATATAAGAAGGTATCCTCGTTACTTTTATATAGAGGGAAAGTAACTGTTATCAGTCCCAAATTATGTGTGGAGTTATATGAATTACATGAAAACGGGGTAGTCAAATGGGTACCTAGGGAGTATAAATTAGGTGATCTTGAAGACACATACTTAGTTTATGGCGCTACGAATAATAGAGAAGTAAATAAGGAAATATTCATTGAAGCAAAAACAAAAGCGGTTTTAGTTAATATAGTTGATGAAATTGATAATTGTGAGTTCATTGTACCTGCAGTTGTTAAACAAGGGGATTTAACTATTGCCATATCAACTAATGGTAAAAGTCCTATGCTAGCTCGGAAGATTAAAGAAGATCTTAAAAAAGTATATGGAACTAAGTATGAAAAAGTTTTAGAGATATTGGGTAATTTAAGGCAAGAAATTATAAATGAATTTCCCGAAAGTTCGACTAGGTATAGTATATTTAAAGAGTTAGTATACTCTAATTTATTATATGACATTATAGAAGAGCGAGAGGAGATTATAATGAGAGAATTGAAAGTTGTATTACAAAGACATAAGAAGTAAATTAATAGTTGATAATGGGTTTAGAAAGTGGGGTATATAAATAGTAGAATTAAGTAAATAGATATTATTATACGAAACTTACTTATAAATATAAAATATGCTTATTAAAATGGTAGTCACTGAAGGTGGCTACCATTTTTCCTGTTTGAGAAGTATGCTGTCGAGGGAGTGCAGGAGGGTAAATGAAGGTAATATGTACCATAATTATAAAAATTACAAAAATAAGGAATCTTCATAATTTCTTCAAAAACTTTAGTTATAATGTACACAAGAGATAGGCTGGTAGCATTATAAATTGTGTTAGTGCAAATTACTTTTCAGGTTTTAGGAGAAAATAATTGTGTTAGACACAAAAAAGTAATTGGAACAATTAATGAAGATTAAACTTAATGATCAACTTACTTTAACTAAAAAAAGGAGGTATTCACATGATGAAGTGGATTAAAAAATTGTTAAGCTCAATAGAAGATGCTAATAAGAGGAATTTTGGAGAAGGAAAAATGGATTGCTGTGATTTAAATAAAAAAGAAAAAAAGAC
>Ga0194137_10002092_pt1 | contig 11965 bp, 10 predicted proteins | sample TARM_MetaG_T3_14_FD_134025 | JGI IMG/M metagenome (GOLD analysis project Ga0194137, IMG submission 134025) | Freshwater microbial communities from Pennsylvania, USA, analyzing microbe dynamics in response to fracking - TARM_MetaG_T3_14 (version 2) | ecosystem: Environmental > Aquatic >...
ACACCGGATCGTGCTCGACCAGCCATATCTCGTCGGGCGTGGTCTCGTCGCGCGCATCGGTGAAGCGCTGCATCGCATGCCACACCGGCTCGTAGGGCTGGCGGTCGAGGTCCCGCACGCTGGCCGGGCGCGGCGCGGCCGGTGGTGCGGACTCCCCGGCATCGGCGCAGGCGCCCGCCGGGACGCCGCTCACAGCGTCCACTTCACTTCCGGATGGTCGCGCAAGGCCTGATGCGCGGCATCGTACTGCTCGCGGCTGTCGGCCTCTATGGCGATGCGCACCGACACGTACTTGCCGTTGCTGGAAAGCCGCGTGCCGACTTGTTCGTGCAGCACCTTCACGCCGGATGCGGCAAGCAGGCGCGGCAGCTCGGTTTCCAGGCCGATGCCGGCCGCGCCCATCGCGCTCAGCTCGAACGTGCCCGGGAACTGGAAGCCGTGTTCTGGGTTGTCGGATTTGATGTCCATGCCCGGATTATCGGGGCAAGCCCGGCCAAACCCAAGGGCAAGTCAGCCTCCGCGCCCATCCCGCGAAACGGCAAGGGCCGCGCACGGCGGCCCTTCCGTCTATCGCCGCTGGCGCGGCTTACTTGGCCAGCTCGACCATGTTGGACGACACCCAGCCCTTGTTGCCCAGCTCGTCCTCGACCTCGAACATCGAGCCGTCCTTCTCGCCGGTCGGGTACAGCATCATCCCGGCGTCGAGCTCGCGCACCGCCTTGCCGGTGCCCTTGGCGTTGGCCAGCAGGCGGCCCGGGCGGGTCACGGTGAAAGCCTGCTTGACGTTGGCTGCCGACGCATTGTCGGTCAGGCCGCCAAGCTGGCCGACGATGTCGGTGTAGGCCTGCAGGTAGGCCAGGGTGATGACTTGACCGATCTCGGTGTTGGTGTAGCCGCTGACCCCGGCCGCACCGAAGCCGCTGCCACCGAACAGGCCGCCGCTGGCGCCCCAACCGATGTCGTTCTTCTTGGCATTGCCCTCGGCCATGGCCACCTGCTCGGACGAGCGCACGTCGGTCACGGTCAGCACCACGTCGGCGGTCTTGCTCTTCAGGTTCAGGCCGCTGGCCAGCGCGCCGGCCCTGCCGCCGATCAGGCCGCCGATCAGGCCACCCAGCGCGTTGCCGCCGGCATTGCTGTTCTGCGCGATCAGGTCGGGCACCATCACGTAATCGGCCGCCTTGATCTGGCCCTTGCCGAGGTTCGACTTGGCACGCAGATCGCCGCTGGAGGCCAGCCCGCGCTCGTACTGCGCGGCCGCCATGCCGGCGCCGCGGTCGACCAGCGTGAAGCAGCGCGACTTGTTGACGAACACCTTGATCAGCTTGGACGGCGCAGGCAGCTGCTGGCCGGTCCACCAGTTGACCGCGTCTTCCGGCTCGATCACCGAGATCGTGCCGATCGGCTTGGAGCAGGTCGGGATCTGCGCGACGCCTTCCTTGCGCTGTTCCTGGGCGGTGCCCTGCTTCTTGAACATGTCCTTGAGCGCGGCCGAAGCCGGCGCACTGGCCAGACAGGCCATCAAGGCGGTACCCGCCACCAGGGCGGTCGGTCGCGACATCCGGTTGTTCATTTCTTCGTTTCCCTGCAAGTTCTGTTTCTGCTGTTGTGAATCACGCATCCCGGCACGCGGGCGCCCCTCTGCGGCGGTGCGCCCCGGTGGATTCGCGCCCTGCCCTGAACGGATGATAAGCGATGCCGGTTTCGGGAAGCGTCACGTCCGGCCGTAGGGAATTTCCGACCCCGCATGCGACGGGAGCCGGCAAATGCCGGCTCCCGTTCGAAATCACGCCAAACCCTGCCGGCGTCAGGACTTCCACCACATCATGAAAGCATCCCACAGGCGCTTGAAGAAGCCGCCCTGCTCAACGCCGTCCACGGCCACCAGCGGCGCCTGCGCCACCACCTTGCCGTCCAGCGTCACCTTCACCATGCCGACCGACTGGCCCTTGGCGATCGGCGCCACCAGCTGCCTGGGCACCTCGATGCTGGGCTTGAGTTCGTTGTAACGGCCACGCGCGACGCTGACCAGCAAGGGCTGGGCGACGCCGAGCTGCACCTGGTCGGTGGCTCCCTTCCACACCTTCTGCTGGGTGACGGCCTTGCCCGGCTCGTACAACCGATGCGTCTCGAAGAAGCGGAACCCCCAGTTGAGCAGCGCCAGACTGTCATCGGCGCGCTGCTTCTCCGAGGTATCGCCCATCACCACGGTGACCAGGCGCTGGTCGCCGCGCTGGGCCGAATTCATGATGCAGTAGCCAGCTTCCGAGGTATGCCCGGTCTTGATGCCGTCCACGCTGGCATCGCGCCACAGCAGCAGGTTGCGGTTCGGCTGGGTGATGCCGTTGACCGTCAGTTCCTTGATCTTGTTGTAGGCATAGGTCTCGGGGAAATCGCGGATCAGCGCGCGGCCCAGCAGGGCCATGTCATAGGCACTGGAATAGTGGCCTTCGGCGGTCAGGCCGGTGGCATCGACGAAATTCGAATCCTTCATGCCGATGCGCTGGGCATAGCTGTTCATCAGGGAGGCGAAGGCCTCCTCGCTGCCGGCCACGTGTTCGGCCAGCGCGATGGCGGCATCGTTGCCGGACTGCACCACCATGCCGCGTTCCATGTCCTGCAACGGCGCGGTGCTGTTGACCGGGAAGCCGCTGTAGCTGCCGTCGGTGCCCGCGCCGCCCTTGCGCCAGGCGTTCTCGGACATCGTCACCGGGTCTTCGTTGCGCACCTTGCCGTTCTTCACTTCGGCCGCGCTGACGTAGGAGGTCATCCCCTTGGTCATGCTGGCCGGCGCGAGGTGCACGTGGATGTTCTCGCCCGCCAGCACCTGCCCGGAAGCATAGTCCATGACGATCCATGCCTTGGACAGGGCCGGCGCCGGCGCCGGCGGGATCGACACCACGGCGGGGGCCGCCGGCGGCAGCGGGGCCGGGGTCTGGGCAAACGCCAGTCCTGCGGCAAGCGTGATCGCGGTGGCGGCGGCAAAGCGGTACTTCATGAGCGGACGACTCCTCGGGGCCAAGTGGCCGATGACGGTACGGGCATTGTAGTGAGGCTGCACGGGCGATGCGGCGCGCGATTCACTGCGACGACGGCTGGATCATTCCCGCACGAGCTTGGGTACGCCGAAACCCAGCCGGGCGATGCGGCCGGCAAGCTCGGTGAAATCCGGCTGGGCCGAGCGCACGCGCAGACGCCACATCGTGCGCCCGCCGGACTGGATGTCGCTGAGCGTGGCGCCGGCAATGCCGGCGGCCGACAGGCGCCCGAGCGCGCGGTCGGCGTTCTCGCGCGAAGCGAAACTGGCGACCTGCAGCATCAGGTCGCCGACCAGCCCTTCCGCCACCGTCGGGGCAGCCGCCGGAACGGAGGCCGCTGCCGAGCGCACGGCCGTTTCCACCGGCGCTGCGGCATGCGCAGAGGCAGGCACGGGCGACGGCGCGTTTGCCGCCGTCTGCACGGCCGGCTTGCCGGTGGCCACGTGCACGCCGCGCTCGCGCATCCACGCATCGAAAGCATCGGCGCTGACCGGGCCACCGGGCTTGGCACTGGCGCGATAACGCCAGCGTTCGTTTTCGGGCACGGTGGCGACCATCGTCGTGGCCGACGCTGCGGCGCCTCGGGCCATCGTGTCGGGCATGGGCACCGCCGTCCGCGCCGGGCGTGCATCGGCAGTACCGGATTTTGCCGGCAAATCGGCCACGAGCCGGTCGATCCGGCTGGGCCCGGCCGTTTTGCCGGTGGCCGGTGCCATTGCCGGCGGGCGACGGCCGGCCTTCGCGACCGTACCGATCAACTTGCCGTCGGTCAGCATGTCTTCCGGCGTCAGCCCCTTCACCTCGACCCGGCCGGTACCATTGAGCGCGATGCCCAAGCGCACCGCGGCGGCGTAACTCAGATCGATCAGGCGGTCGTCGTGGAACGGGCCGCGGTCGTTGACCCGCACGATCACCGACTCGCCGCTGTCCAGGTTGGTCACCCGCGCGAAACTGGGCAACGGCAACGTCTTGTGCGCGGCCGTGTAGGCATACATGTCGTAGACCTCCCGGTTGGAGGTCAGGCGCCCGTGGAACTTGCTGCCGTAATACGAGGCAGTGCCGGTTTCGTCGTAGCCGCGGGCCGAATCCAGCACGGTGTATTGCTTGTCCAGCACCACGTAGGGGCTGCGGTTGCCGTAGCTCGAATGCGGCTCGTCGGTCACCAGCGGCTCGGGAATGCAGGCCACGTCGACGCTGATGCCCGACACGCTGTCGCGCACGCCGGGCGCATACAGGCCGCCGGCCGTGTAATTGCCCCGCTTGGAGGCGTCTTCCTGCGCCTTGGCATAGGGCGACCCCTTGCAGCCGGCCGGCACCGGCTCGGTTGGCCAGGTGGTCGCCACCGGCACGGAGGCCGCATGCTTGCCGCCTGCCTGTGGTGGCGCGCCCTTCTTCGGCACACTGCTGCAGGCCGCCAGCACCAGCGCCAGCATCGACAGGACGAGGGCGCGGGTGCTCGTGTTCATGCGGCGGGGATCTCCTTGCCGGCGATGGCCTGCGAAAGCTGGTACACGGCCATCGCGTACATCTTGGAGTTGTTGTAGCGGGTGATCGCGTAGAAATTGCGGAAGCCCAGCCAGTACTGTTTGCCGTCGCCGCCGTCCAGCGTCACCGGCGTGGCGCGGGCGCCGGCCTGCACCGGGTCGGCCGCGTGGTAACCGCGGTGCGCCAGATCGCCCAGCGTCCAGGTCGGCGTCCAGTCGGCCGGGTTGAATTCCTCGCGGCCGTCGTCGAGCCGCGCCCGGGCGACGACTTCGCCGCCGGCCTGCCAGCCGCCCTTCTTCACGAAGTAGTTGGCAATCGAGGCGAATGCGTCGTCGTAATCGGTGAACAGGTTGCGCTTGCCGTCGCCGTCGCCGTCCACCGCATACTGGCGGTAGCTGGACGGCATGAACTGGCCCAGCCCCATCGCGCCGGCATAGCTGCCGGTCAAGGTGGCCACGTCGAAGCCTTCCTCCTTGCCCAGCGCGAACAACTGCGCCAGTTCGTCGCGGAAGAACAGCTCGCGGCGCACCTCGCGCTCGGCCTTGGCCGGGTCGCCGCTGCGCGGGTAGTTGAAGGCCAGCGTGTACAGCGCGTCGAGCACCTTGTAGCGGCCCGTGTTGGCGCCGTAGCTGGTCTCCACGCCGATGATCGCCACGATCACCTCGGCAGGCACGCCGGTGCGGGCCTGCACGCGCATCAGCTCGTCGCGGTGCGCATCGATGAAGCGGCGGCCGCCATCGATGCGGGCCTGGGTGATGAACATCGGCCGATATTCGCTCCACGGCTTGACCCGCTCGGCCGGCCGGGACATCGCCGCGACCACGCTGTCGAGCACCTTGGCCTGAGCCAGCGTGGCTTCGATCGCGGAAGGGTCGATGCCGTAGCGAGCGGCGGTATCACGCACGAACGCGGCCCGGGCCTGAGCGAACGGCACCGGTGCCAGATCCACCGCCGGCTGGGCCTGCGGCGTCTCGGGCGCGGCTTCGGCGGGGGCGGTCTTGTGGCCGTGATGGCCGTGCTTCGGCACGACGGCCGCACCGGGCGGCAGACCGGCCTTGGGCGGCCTGCTTGCGCAGGCTGCCAGCGCAAGGGCCAGCAGGCAGACGGAATAGGCGCGTTTCATCGGCACAAGATTACATGCGCATTGTCAGCAATGGCAAACAAGCCCATGAATTCGCGGGGGATTTGTTCCCCGCGAATTCAGCCAACGCACGCCGATCAACGGTAGACCATGCCGCCGTCGATCAACACGGCCTGCCCGGTCATGTAGTCCGAGTCCGGGCCGGACAGGTAGGACACCAGCGCGGCCACGTCGTCCGGGGTCTCGGCCCGGCCCAGCGCGATGCCGCCGACGAACTTGTCGTAGGTCTCGCCGACCTTGGCGCCAGTCACCTCGGCCATGCGCTTGTCGATGTCCACCCACATGTCGGTGCCGACCACGCCGGGGCAATAGGCATTGACGTTGATGCCCGAGGACGCCAGTTCCTTGGCGGCAGCCTGGGTCAGCGCGCGCACCGCGAACTTGGTTGACGAATACACGCCCAGCAACGCGTAGCCCTCGTGCCCGGCGATCGAGCAGGCGTTGACGATCTTGCCCTTCTGCTTGCGTGCCTTGAACTTGGCCGCCGCAGCCTGGATGCCCCACAGCGTGCCCTGCACGTTGATGCCGTAGATCCGCTCGACCTCTTCCTGCGTCACTTCGGACAGCGGATTCACCTGACAGATGCCTGCGTTGTTGACCATGACGTCGAACCCGCCCAGCGTCTTCTCGGCATGATCGACCGCGGCGAACACCTCGTCACGTCTGGAGATATCGGCCACCACCGTGGTGGCCTTGCGGCCCAGCGCGCGGATTTCGCCGGCGACGGCCTCGATCTTCTCGGCCTTCACGTCCACCAGGCAGATGTCGGCGCCGTCACGCGCCAGACGCAGCGCGATGCCACGGCCGATGCCCTGCCCCGCGCCGGTGACCAGTGCAACCTTTCCTTCTATGCCCATGAGTTGCTCCTTCAGCGGCCTTGCCGCATTGCGGTTACGTATTCCCGCGGCGCACGCAGTGCCGGACTCATTCGCCCAGCGCCTTCACTGCCTGCACCATTTCGTTGAGCACGGCCAGCGCATCGCCGTACACCATGTCGCAGTTCTTCTGGTAGAAGAGCGCGTTCTCGATGCCGGCATAGCCGCGGCCCTTGCCGCGCTTGACCACGTAGATCTGCCGCGCCTGGTCCACGTTGAGGATCGGCATGCCGTAGATCGGCGAACTCTTGTCGGTACGCGCGGCCGGGTTGACCACGTCGTTTGCGCCGATCACCAGCGCCACGTCGGTGGCGGCAAAGCTCTCGTTGATGTCGTCCATGTCGTAGATCATGTCGTAGGGCACGCCGGCTTCGGCCAACAGCACGTTCATGTGCCCGGGCATGCGCCCCGCCACCGGGTGGATGGCGAACTTCACGTCCACGCCACCAGCCTGCAGCAGCTTGACCAGCTCGAACAGCTTGGCCTGCGCCTGCGCCACCGCCAGGCCGTAGCCGGGCACCACGATCACGCTGCTGGCGTAACGCATCGTCACCGCCGCATCGCCGGCATCGACCGACTTCATCTCGCCTTCCACCGCCTGCCCGCCGCCGGATGCCTCGCCGAAGTTGCTGAACAGCACGTTGGCCAGCGAGCGGTTCATCGCCTTGGCCATCAGGACGGTCAGCAGCGTGCCGGCCGAACCGACCACCATGCCGGCAATCATCAGCGCCGGGTTCTGCAGGGCGAAGCCCTCCAGCGCCACCGCCAGACCCGTGAAGGCGTTGTACAGCGAGATCACCACCGGCATGTCGGCACCGCCGATCGGCAACGTCATCAGCACGCCGAAGGCCAGCGCCAGCACGAAGAACAGCAGCGGCCACACCAGCATGCCGTCACCCGACGCGATGGTGACGCCGCCCAGCACCAGCGTGGCCACGAACACGACGAGGTTGAATTCGCGCTGGCCCTTGAAGCGCCAAGCGCTCTTCATCCGGCCGTCGAGCTTGGCCCACGCGACCAGCGAGCCGGCCAGCGACACCGAACCGATCAGCGCGCCGAGCACGGTGACCACCTGATGCAGCAGGCTGCCGCCTTCGCCGCCGCGCTCGAACAGCACCACCGCCGCCAGCGCCGCGGCCGAACCGCCGCCCATGCCGTTGTACAGCGCCACCATCTGCGGCATGTCGGTGATGGCGACCTTGCGCCCGCCGCGCCACGCCCACGCGCCGCCGATGGCCAGCGCGACCACGGCCAGCAACAGGTTGACCGCGCGATGCGGCTCGGCGGCCGGCTGCACGTCGGCCAGGTACAGGAAGCTGGCCAGCACGGCCAGCGCCATGCCCCAGCCGGCCACGATGATGCCGTGGGTCGCCGTGACCGGCGACGACATCCGCTTCAGGCCGAAGATGAAAAGCAGGACTGCGACGAAACCTGCCAACGCAACCAGAAGACTGGCCATGACCTCACTCCTTCGCGACGGCTGTTGCCGTCGCCTTTTTTTCGCTGGGCTTGAACATCGCCAGCATGCGTTCGGTTACCGCGTAGCCGCCCGCGGCATTGGCCGCGCCCAGCACCACCGCGACGAAGCCGAGAATCTGCCCGACCAGACTGGTGGCGTTGAGCAGCGCATGCAGTGCGCCGACCACGACGATGCCGTGGACGAAGTTGGAGCCGGACATCAGCGGCGTATGCAGGATCGACGGCACCCGCGCGATCACTTCGTAACCGGTGAACGCAGCGAGCATGAACACGTACAACGCGACCAGCCAGCTCATCGAAAGCAGGGCATCCATTTCAGGCCTCCTTCGTTTGCAGCAGCGCGGCGGCCGCCTTGTTGACGATTGCGCCGTCGTGGGACAGCAGCGTGCCCGCGACGACCTCGTCGCTCAGGTCCGGCGCCAGCGCACCGTCCTTGACGATCAGTTCGAGCAGGTTGAGCAGGTTCTTGCAGTACAGCTCGCTGGCGTGCTGGGCCAGCTTCGATGGCACGTTGAACGGGGCCATCACCAGCGTGGGGCCGATCACCGTGTCCTGCCCGGGCACGGCGCCCTCGCAGTTGCAGCCCGAATCGGCCGCCATGTCGACGATGACCGAACCGGACTTCATGCCCTCGATCTGCGCGCGGCTGATCAGTTGCGGTGCCTTGCGGCCGGGCACGTTGGCGGTGGTGATGATCATGTCCGCCTTCTGGATGTGCGCGGTCAGCACCTCGGCGGCCTTGGCCTTTTCCTCGGCGGTCAGCTCGCGGGCGTAACCGCCTTCGCCGCGCGCGTCGATGCCGGTATCGACGAACTTGGCCCCCACCGACTGCGCTTGTTCGCGCGTTTCCGGACGCACGTCGTAGCCCTCGGTCACCGCGCCGAGCCGGCGCGCGGTGGCCAGCGCCTGCAGGCCGGCCACGCCCAGGCCCATCACCAGCACCTGCGCGGCACGCAGCGAGCCCACCGCGGTGGTCATCATCGGCAGGATCCGGGGCAGATGCACCGAGCCCAGCAGCGGTGCGTAGTAACCGGCCAGCGCGGCCTGGCTGGACAGCGCGTCCATCGCCTGCGCGCGACTGATGCGCGGCACGCTTTCCAGCGCGAAGCAGGAGATCTTGCCGTCGCGCAGCACCGGCAGCAGCGCCGGCGCCTTCTGCGGGTAGACGAAGCTCATCAGCCACGCGCCGGGTTTCATCGCGGCCACCAGCGCCGGCGAGGGCGGCTGCACCGCGAACACCACGTCGGCGTTGGCGACCAAGGCTTGTGCGTCATCGACGAACTCGACGTCCTTGTAGTCGCTGTCGCGGAACCTGGCCGCGTCGCCCGCCCCGCGTTGAATGGCGATTTCGGCGCCCAACTTCCTGAATCGCGCCACCTGCGAAGGCACCAACGCCACGCGGCATTCGTCCGCCAGCGTTTCCTTCGGCACTGCAATCCTGAATGTCATGCGGCCACCTCCATACTGAGAACGGTTACGGAGTATGCCCTTGTTTGATGACCGGACGATTGATCCGGATCAACATTCGCCGGATCAGTAGGCCGCGTTCACCGGGCGATAGCCCTTCACCGCCATCGCCACGCCCAGCCCGGCCAGCAACGACACCGCCGAGGTGCCGCCATAGCTCATCAGCGGCATCGGCACGCCGACCACCGGCAGCAGGCCGGAAATCATGCCGCCGTTGACCAGCACGTAGACGAAGAACGACAGGCCGGTGGCGCCGGCGATCAGCCGCGAATAGGTATCGCGCGCGTTGGCCGCGATCCACAGGCAGCGCGCCACCACGAACAGATACAGCGCCAGCACGATGGACACGCCGATCCAGCCGAATTCCTCGCTCAGCACCGAGAAGGCGAAGTCGGTGCTCTGCTCGGGGATGAAGTTCAGGTGCGACTGGCTGCCCTGGCCCCAGCCCTTGCCGCTCCAGCCGCCGGAGCCGATCGCGATCTTGGACTGGATGATGTTCCAGCCGGCGCTGAGCGGGTCGTTTTCCGGGTCGCGGAAGGTCAGGATGCGGTCCTTCTGGTAAGGACGCAGCATGAAGAACCAGTCGATCGGCGCAAACATCGCCAGCCCGCCGATCACCCCGCCGAACACCCCGGCGGTGACGAACCACCACCACGACAGCCCGGCCAGATACAGCACGAACACCCCGCTGGCGCCGATCAGCACCGCGGTGCCGAAGTCCGGCTGCAGCATGATCAGGCCGGTCGGCACGCCGATGATCACCGCCGTCACCAGCACCGTGAACAACCGCGGCGGCAACGGCCGCTGGTGCAGATACCACGCCGCCATCATCGGCATGCTGATCTTCAGCAGTTCGGCCGGCTGCAGGTAGAACAGGCCCAGGTTGAGCCACTGCCGGCCGTACTTGCCGGTGCCGATCACGAACACCGCCAGCAGCGGCAACATCGACAAGGCATAGATCAGCGGCGTCCACGCGCGCAGGCGCAGCGGCGAGATCCGCGAGATGCCCCACATCGCCAGCACGCCGACCGCGAAACGCGAGCCTTGCGCCATCACCAGATGCGGGCCGCCGGCGCTGTGCATCACCAGCAGGCCGAACGCCATCAGCGCGCCGAGCGCCGCACACAGCGGCCAGTCGAGCGTGCGCACGAGACGATGCGCCAGATCGCCCAACCAGTGCAGGAAAGCCATCATCGCGGCGGCTCCTGTCCGGCCGGTGCCGGCGTTTGCGGGCCCGGCGCGGCGGCCGGCGCTTCCGGCGCGGGCGCCGAAGCCGCGCCGTCGGCGTGGCGGGCCGGCGCCAGCGGCGCGCCGGTTTCGGCATCGCCCGCAGCGGCGGCCTCCTCGGCCGTCAGCCCCTGCGGCATCTTGCCCAGCAACCACGCATCGAAAATCTTGCGCGCGATCGGCGCGGCCGTGCTGGCGCCGTAACCGCCGCCCTCCACCGCGATGGCAAGCACGATGCTGGGGTTGTCGGCCGGCGCGAAGCCGACGAACAGCGAACGGTGGCGCAGGTGCATCGGCAGGTTGCGCGGATCCACCGCATTGACGCCCTTGCGGCTGACCACCTGCGCGGTACCGGTCTTGCCCGCCATCTGGTACGGCGCGCCGATGCTCACCGCATATCCGGAACCGCCCGGCCGCATCGTGTCCATCATGCCCTCGCGGATCACCTGCAGGTGCGCCTGGTTGTCGGTGATCGGTCTGGGCTCGGCCCATTGCAGCGGCGTCCACGGCGCATCGAACGCACGCCGTTCCTGCATCACCAGGTGTGGCTCGCGCAGCATGCCGTTGGCGATGCCGCCGTGCGCGCGCACCAGCTGCAGCGGGGTGACCTTCCAGTCGCCCTGGCCGATGGCGATGTTGACCGTATCGCCCGGGTACCAGCGCTCCTTGCGCGATTTGCGCTTGAATTCCGGCGAAGGCAGGATGCCGCCGATCTCGCCGGTCAGGTCGATGCCGGTCGGCTGGCCGAACCCGAACTTGCGCATGTAGTCGTCGAAGCGGGTGATGCCCAGGTCCAGCGCCAGCTTGTAGTAGTAGGTGTTCACCGACTGCGCGATCGACTTGCGCATGTCGGTCCAGCCATGGCCGCCGCGGTGCGAGTCGCCCCAGCCACGGCTCACGCCCGGCAGGTAGAACATGCCGGTGGACAGGATCTTGTCTTCCGGCCGGCGCACGCCGCTGTCCAGGCCGGCCAGCGCGATCAGCGGCTTGAGCGTGGAGCCCGGCGCCACGCCGCCCAGCACCAGCCGGTTGAACTGCGGCCGCGACGGGTTGTCGTTGAGCGCCTTGAAATCGGCATGCGAGATGCCGTTGACGAACAGGTTGGGGTCGTAGCTTGGCAGGCTGACCATGCCGAGGATGTCGCCGCTACGCGGGTCCATCGCGATCGCCGCGCCCTCGTAGTTGCCGAACGCGGTCACCATCGCCTGCTGCAGCTTCACGTCGATGCTCAGGCGCAGGTCGGTGCCGGCACG
>Ga0194137_10002093_pt1 | contig 11961 bp, 10 predicted proteins | sample TARM_MetaG_T3_14_FD_134025 | JGI IMG/M metagenome (GOLD analysis project Ga0194137, IMG submission 134025) | Freshwater microbial communities from Pennsylvania, USA, analyzing microbe dynamics in response to fracking - TARM_MetaG_T3_14 (version 2) | ecosystem: Environmental > Aquatic >...
ATTGCGACCATCCTCATGATCGCGCTGCTGGCCTTTGCCATCATGTTCATCATCCGCATGATCCGCGGCAGGAGCGGCGGCAATCAGCGCCAGCCGGCCTACTCGTCCGCCTACAGTCCCGGCAGTTCCTCCGGGCCGATGGCGCGCACGCCGGAAATCGGTTCGCGCGTCGAGCCGCAGGTCCGGCCGGCGGCTTTCCAGGCCGAACCGGCGGCAGTCGGAGCAGGTGCGGCGGCCGGCGCATTCAGCGTGCCGGCGGACTTCGACGCCGACAGCTTCCTGCGCCATGCCAAGACCTATTTCATCCGCCTGCAGGCAGCCTGGGACCGCGCCGATATCGATGACATCCGCGAATTCACCACGCCGGAAATGTTCGCGGAACTGCGCCTGCAGCTGCAGGAGCGCGGCGCCTCGTCCAACCATACCGATGTGGTTTCGCTCAATGCTGAGCTGCTGAAGGTCGAGCAGATCGGGAATGACTACCTGGCGACGGTGCGTTTCTCGGGCATGATCCGCGAGGCAGAGAATGCGCCGGCGGAATCCTTCGTCGAGGCGTGGAACCTCAGCAAGCCGGTTTCGGGGCAGGGCGGCTGGGTTCTGGCCGGCATCCAGCAGCTCTCGGATGTGGCCTGACACAGCTTTGCAAGCATTGCCGCAGCGCATACCGGCAAACTGATAAACTTGGACCGCCCGTGGAGTGTCACGGGCGGTTTTCTTTTGCGACCATGATTCGTTCCCCCATGCTTTCTCCACTGCATTCGCCGCTGCCGGCTGCAATCAATCATCTTCTCGCCCGCGAGCCTTGGGCGCGCGGCAAGCTGGCGCGCCACGCCGGCAAGATCGCCGTCTTCGACGCCGGTGTCGTTGCCGTCCGCCTCAAGGTCGCTGCCGACGGCATGGTGCAGGCGGCGGCGCAGGACGAGGCGGCCGCCGTCACCATCCGCGCCAAGCTGTCCGACCTGCCGCTGATTGCGAGAAATCGCGAGCAGGCGTTCTCCTATGTGCAGATCGAGGGCGACGCCGACTTTGCCAACACCATTTCCCAGCTCAGCCAGTCGCTGCGCTGGGACGCCGAGGAAGACCTGGCGAAGCTGATCGGCGACGTGCCGGCGGTGCGGGTGACCGGCGGCGTCAGGGCTGCTTTCGATGCGGCGCGGGCGACGCAGCAGAAGCTGGCCGAAAACCTCGCCGAGTACTTTCTCGAGGAAAATCGCACGCTGGTCAGGCCGCAGGCGGTGGCCGGCTTTTCCGCCGAAGTAAACAGGCTGCGCGACGATGTTGAACGCCTGGCCAAGCGCATTGAACGACTGAAGGGAAGCCGCTGATGTTCTTCAAGGTATTGCGGCTTGCAAAAATTACCCGTGTGGCGCTCAAGTACGGACTGGACAACATGGCCGTGTCCGGCCTGACCAGCCCGCGCATTGCGAAACTCCTCGATGCCCTGGTGTTCTGGCGCGATATTTCCACGCCGCGCGGCGTCAGGCTGCGCCGGGCGCTGGAAGAACTGGGGCCGATCTTCGTCAAGTTCGGGCAGGTGCTGTCGACGCGGCGCGACCTGATGCCGCCGGACATCGTCGACGAGCTTGCCAAGCTGCAGGACAGGGTGCCGCCCTTCGATTCGAAGCTGGCCATCGCCCAGATCCGAAAGGCGCTGGGAGAGCATCCCGACCAGCTGTTTGCCACCTTCGATCCGGTGCCGGTGGCTTCCGCATCGATTGCACAGGTGCACTTCGCTACCCTCAAGGACGGCACCCAGGTCGCGGTCAAGGTGCTGCGCCCGGGCATGAAGCGATCCATCGATGAAGACATCGCGCTCATGCAGGTCGCCGCCGGCCTGGTCGAGAAGCTGTGGGCCGACGGCCGCCGCCTGAAGCCGCGCGAGGTGGTTGCCGAATTCGACAAGTATCTCCACGACGAGCTCGACCTGATGCGCGAGGCAGCCAATGCCAGCCAGCTGCGCCGCAACTTCATCGGCTCCGACCTGCTCCTGGTGCCGGAAATGTTCTGGGACTACTGCTCGACCTCGGTGATCGTGATGGAGCGCATGCGGGGCATCCCGATCTCGCAGATCGACAGGCTGGTGGCCGAAGGCGTGGACATGAAAAAGCTCTCGCGCGACGGTGTCGAAATCTTCTTCACCCAGGTATTCCGCGACGGCTTCTTCCATGCCGACATGCATCCGGGCAATATCCTGGTCTCGATCGAGCCGGAAACCTTCGGCCGCTACATCGCGCTGGACTTCGGCATCGTCGGCACGCTGACCGACTTCGACAAGGACTACCTGTCGCAGAACTTCCTCGCCTTCTTCCGCCGCGATTACAAGCGGGTGGCCGAAGCCCACATCGAATCCGGCTGGGCCCCCAAGGAAACCCGGGTCGATGAACTGGAGTCGGCGGTGCGGGCCTGCTGCGAACCGATCTTCGACCGGCCGCTGCGCGACATCTCCTTCGGCCAGGTGCTGCTGCGCCTGTTCCAGACCTCGCGCCGCTTCAACGTCGAAGTCCAGCCGCAGCTGGTCCTGCTGCAGAAGACCCTGCTCAACATCGAGGGCCTCGGCCGCCAGCTCGATCCGGATCTCGATCTCTGGAAGACCGCCAAGCCCTACCTGGAGCGCTGGATGGAGGAACAGATCGGCTGGCGCGGCATGCTGGCCCGCTTCAAGGAAGAGGCGCCGCATTACAACAAGGTCATTCCGCAGCTGCCGCGTCTGGCGCATCATCTGCTCACGGCCAAGTCCGACGAGCCGCGCGAGAATGCCGAGCTGCTGCGGCAGCTGATCGCCGAACAGAGGCGCACCAACCTGCTGCTCGGTTTTGCCGTGTATTTCGGCGGCGGGCTGGCCGGCGGCATCCTGGTGACGCAACTGGTGATGCGCTGGTATCATTTTCTGCATTGGTAAGACATGACGGCAACATTCGACAGCCGCGATCCCCTGGCGCCTGAATTCTGGTCCGAGCGCTTCGAGAAGCAGTTCACGCCCTGGGACCGCGGCGGCGTGCCGCAGGCCCTGCGCGATTTCATGGCGCGTTCGCCCGCGCCGCTCGATACTTTGATACCGGGCTGCGGCACCGGTCATGAAGTCGCCTGCCTGGCCGACGCCGGCTGGAACGTCGCCGCCATCGATTTTTCGGAGACGGCCGTGGCCGCAGCGCGTGCCGCCGCCGGCAGATGGGCCGATCGCATCCTGACCGCCGATTTCTTCACCTTCGCGCCCGCACGCGCGCCGCAGCTGATCTACGAACGCGCCTTCCTCTGCGCATTGCCGCGCGACCGCTGGCCCGCCGTTGCGCAGCGCTGGTCGGAACTGCTGGCACCCGGCGCGCTTCTTGCTGGATTTTTCTATTTCGACAAATCGCCCAAGGGGCCGCCTTTCGGTACGTCGGAAGAAGAATTGCATCATCTTTTGGCAACGCATTTCGAACGCATCGAAGATGCCGCCGTCTCGGACTCGGTGCCGGTGTTCGCCGGCAAGGAACGCTGGCAGGTCTGGCGCCGGAAGTGAAAGTCGGCGAACGCAGGCAAACGTAGGCGATAGGCCACGCCATCGCCAGGATTTTGTTCACCACGGAGAACGCGCCGCTATAATGCCGGCAAACAATTTCCGCCGACCGTTCTTGATCAAGGATCGCCGATGAACACTCTGCTCTGGTTCGTTGTTCTCTACTGGATAATTTCCGTCGGCATCGGCATCTATGCTGCCCGCCGCGTCAAGAACTCCAAGGATTTCGCAGTCGCCGGCAGGGCGCTGCCCATGTATGTGGTTACCGCGACGGTGTTCGCCACCTGGTTCGGCTCCGAAACGGTGCTTGGCATTTCCTCCACATTCGTCAAGGAAGGCCTGCGCGGCGTGATTTCGGACCCGTTCGGCTCCTCGCTTTGCCTGGTCCTGGTCGGCCTGTTCTTCGCCCGTCCGCTGTACCGGATGAATCTCCTGACCATCGGCGACTTTTTCCGCAACAAGTACGGACGCACGGTGGAAGTGCTGATCACGATGTGCATCGTGGTGTCCTATCTCGGCTGGGTGGCGGCGCAGATCAAGGCCCTCGGCCTGGTCTTCAGCGTGGTCTCGGGCGGCTATATCTCGATGGAGGCAGGCATGGTCATCGGTGCCGCCAGCGTGCTGCTCTATACCCTGATGGGCGGCATGTGGTCGGTGGCGATCACCGATTTCCTGCAGATGATCATCATCGTGATCGGCATGCTTTATATCGGCTGGGAAGTGTCTGGCATGGCCGGCGGCGCCGGCGCGGTGATCGCGCATGCCCACGAAGCCGGCAAGCTCAATCTCTGGCCGGAGCCGACGGGCAGGGAAATCCTCTGGTTCTTCGCCGCCTGGATCACCATGATGCTGGGTTCGATTCCGCAGCAGGACGTATTCCAGCGGGTCGCCTCTTCCAAGAATGAAAAGATCGCCGGCAATGCATCGGTGCTGGGCGGCATACTGTATTTCTGCTTCGCCTTCATCCCGATGTTCCTTGCCTATTCGGCAACCCTGATCGATCCCAAGATGGTGGCCGATCTGATCGACGTCGATCCGCAGCTCATCCTGCCCACGCTCATCATGACCAAGGTGCCGGTGTTCGCCCAGGTGATGTTCTTCGGCGCGCTGCTGTCTGCCATCAAGAGCTGCGCCAGCGCCACGCTGCTCGCGCCGTCGGTGACCTTCACCGAAAATATCTTGAAGGGCATGCTGCCGAACCAGACCGACAAGCAATTCCTGCTGACGATGCGCATCGTGGTGGTGATCTTCACCGCGATCGTGACGACCTTCGCGATGAATACCGAATCGAGCATCTTCAAGATGGTCGAGAATGCCTACAAGGTCACGCTGGTGGCCGCCTTCGTGCCGCTCGCCTTCGGTCTCTACTGGAAGCGCGCCACCCGACAGGGCGCGCTCAGCGCCATCGTGCTCGGCCTGAGCACCTGGGTGCTGATGGAGCTGTTCGGCGGGGAAGAGGCATACTGGCCGCCGCAGCTGGTCGGATTCCTGTTCAGCCTCGGCGGCATGCTGGTCGGCTCGCTGCTGACACAGCCGCAGCAGCGCCAGGCAACGGTGCCTCAGTAAGACGGGGAAGGCGTGAAGGCGGACAAGCAAGCCGCCGCCGAATTCCGTCGCTGGCCTCGTGACCAAAGCCGCGGACCGTTCCGCGGCTTTGTCGTTGATGGCCAGGCTGTCAATGACGAAATGCCTAAAGTAAATCAGTCCGCAACGTCCTGCCGAAAGCCTTTATAATTCAGGGTTTTGGATGATTTTTGCGGGGTTTTTCCATGCCAATTTATGCTTATCGCTGCGAATCTTGCGGTTTCGCTAAAGACGTATTGCAAAAAGTGTCCGATGCGCCCTTGACGGACTGCCCGTCCTGAGCCAAAAGCACCTTCAAGAAGCAGCTGACCGCGGCCGGGTTCCAGCTCAAGGGCACCGGCTGGTACGTGACCGATTTCCGCAACGGCAGCGGCGGCACGTCGGCGCCGGCAGCATCGTCGACTGCGTCGGCCGCTCCGGCGGGGAGCGCGGACAAGCCAGCGTCGGGTTCCGATTCCGGCACGTCGTCAAGCTCGTCGAGCTCCACTGCGGCATCGGCCACCTGACGAAACAACACGCCCGCGACGCTCACGGACAACCACCACCATGCGCAAATATTTCGTCACCGGCCTGCTGATTCTCGTTCCGCTTGCAATCACGCTGTGGGTGCTTAATCTGATCATCAGCACGATGGACCAGTCGCTCCTGCTGCTGCCGGAACGCTGGCAGCCGAAGCAGCTGATCGGCTTCCATATTCCCGGCATGGGGACGATACTGACGCTGGTGGTGATCTTCCTGACCGGCTTGCTGACCCGTAATTTCATCGGCAAGAAGCTGGTGTACGCCTGGGAATTGCTGCTGACCCGCATTCCTGTGGTCAATTCGATCTATTCGAGCGTCAAGCAGGTTTCGGACACGCTGTTTTCCTCGTCCGGCAATGCATTCCGCAAGGCGATGCTGGTGCAGTATCCGCGCCAGGGTTCCTGGACCATCGCCTTCCTCACCGGCACGCCCGGCGGCGATGTGCGGAACCATCTGGTGGGCGACTATATCAGCGTCTATGTGCCGACGACGCCGAACCCGACATCGGGATTTTTCCTGATGATGCCGCGTTCGGATGCCATCGAACTGGACATGACGGTCGACGAAGCGCTGAAGTACATCGTCTCGATGGGCGTGGTGTCGCCCGAATACGTGGTCGCCGCTTCCAAGAACCTGAAGGCGGTCCCGCCGCAAATCTGATACCGAACACAAGCGTTTTTCCCAGGGTCCCGCCCGGCAGCCCATGACGGCGGCAACGGGATCATCCCAAAGAATCTGAAACTGGAAACTGAACATGTCTATGCGAACCCATTATTGCGGCCTCGTCACCGAGGAGCTTCTCGGCCAAACCGTCAGCCTGTGCGGCTGGGTGCATCGCCGGCGCGACCACGGCGGGGTGATCTTCATCGACCTGCGTGACCGCGAAGGCCTGGTGCAGGTGGTCTGCGATCCGGATCGCGCCGACGTATTCAAGACCGCCGAAGCGGTGCGCAACGAGTATTGCGTGCGCATCACCGGCCTGGTGCGCAACCGTCCGGAAGGCACCACCAACGCCAACCTCAAGTCCGGCAAGATCGAAGTGCTGGCGCACAACCTGGAAGTGCTGAACGCCTCGGTCACGCCGCCGTTCCAGCTCGACGACGACAACCTGTCCGAGACCACCCGCCTGACGCACCGCGTGCTCGACCTGCGTCGCCCGCAGATGCAGAACAACCTGCGCCTGCGCTACAAGGTCACAATGGAAGTGCGCAAGTTCCTCGACGCCAATGGCTTCATCGACATCGAAACGCCGATGCTGACCAAGTCCACGCCGGAAGGCGCGCGCGATTACCTGGTGCCGTCGCGCGTGAACGCGGGCAACTTCTTCGCGCTGCCGCAGTCGCCGCAGCTGTTCAAGCAGCTGCTGATGGTCGCCAACTTCGACCGCTACTACCAGATCACCAAGTGCTTCCGCGACGAGGACCTGCGCGCCGACCGCCAGCCCGAATTCACCCAGATCGACTGCGAAACCTCGTTCATGAACGAGCAGGAAATCCGCGACATGTTCGAAGGCATGATCCGCGGCGTGTTCAAGAACGTGCTCGACATCGACCTGCCGAACCCGTTCCCGGTGATGCAGTATTCGGAAGCCATGGGCCTCTACGGTTCCGACAAGCCGGACATGCGCGTCAAGCTGCAGTTCACCGACCTCACCGCCGTGATGAAGGACGTGGACTTCAAGGTCTTCTCCGGCGCCGCCAACATGGAAGGCGGCCGCGTGGTCGGCCTGCGCGTTCCGGGCGGCGGCGCGATGCCGCGTTCCGAGATCGATGCCTACACCCAGTTCGTCGCCATCTACGGCGCCAAGGGCCTGGCCTACATCAAGGTCAATGAAAAGGCCAAGGGCCGCGACGGCCTGCAGTCGCCGATCGTCAAGAACATCCACGACGCGGCGCTCACTGCCATCATCGAGCAGACCGGCGCCCAGGACGGCGACCTGATCTTCTTCGGCGCCGACAAGGCGAAGGTCGTCAACGACGCCATCGGCGCGCTGCGCGTGAAGATCGGCCACAGCGATTTCGGCAAGAAGAGCGGCCTGTTCGAAGACACCTGGAAGCCGCTGTGGGTCATCGACTTTCCGATGTTCGAGTACGACGAAGACAACCAGCGCTACGCCGCGGCACACCATCCGTTCACCTCGCCCAAGGACGGCCATGAAGACCTGCTGGAAACCGATCCGGGCAAGGCGCTGGCGAAGGCCTACGACATGGTGCTCAACGGCTGGGAACTGGGCGGCGGTTCGGTCCGTATCCACCGCGCCGACGTGCAGAGCAAGGTGTTCCGCGCGCTCAAGATCGATGCCGAGGAAGCCCAGCTCAAGTTCGGCTTCCTGCTCGACGCGCTGCAGTACGGCGCGCCGCCGCACGGCGGCCTGGCATTCGGCCTCGACCGCATCGTCACCATGATGACCGGCGCCGAATCGATCCGCGACGTGATCGCCTTCCCGAAGACCCAGCGCGCGCAGTGCCTGCTGACTCAGGCGCCGTCCGAAGTCGACGAAAAGCAGCTGCGGGAATTGCATATCCGCCTGCGCAACGTGGAGCCGGCGGTCAAGGCTTGATGTTGACGGCACGCTGTTGATGGAAGAAAAGGCGCAGGCAACTGCGCCTTTTTCATTTCGGGCATCGCCTGCGCGCCGTGGAACGTGGAACGCGGTAAATGCACGGCATTTGCTTCGGGTATCATTTCCTTACCGCCTAACTGCGCATTCCACGCCAACGCATGCACAAGCCCTACAAAATCCCGGAATCCGTGCTGGTCGTCATTCACAGCCCCGAACTCGATGTTCTGCTGATCGAGCGTGCCGACAAGCCGGGGTACTGGCAGTCGGTGACCGGTTCCAAGGACGCGGAAGACGAGCCCCTGCAGCAGACTGCGATCCGCGAAGTCTTCGAGGAAACCGGCATCCGCATCGTTGATGAAACTTCGCATGCGGAACGCCAATCCAACTGCGTGTCCATCAGCAATCTGAACAATTGGCAACTCTCCAACGTCTACGAAATCTATCCTGTCTGGCGGCACCGCTATGCGCCCGGCGTGACTCGCAATACCGAGCATGTGTTCGGCCTGCTGGTGCCGCGCGACATTCCGGTCGTGCTGGCGCCGCGCGAGCACACCAGCCAGATGTGGCTGCCCTACCGGGAAGCGGCGGACAAGTGCTTTTCCCCGTCGAACGCCGAAGCCATCCTGCAGCTGCCGAATTACAGCAGGGGGCGCGGAACCTCCTGATGCTTCCTGCCGCGTCCGGCATGGGCCGGACGATGGCGAAGTTTGCGCCACATGCGGCCACGGATCGCCGCTCCTCACACAGAATGCAAGCATGAAACTCCGGATAGCCACCTACAACATCCATAAAGGCGTCAGTTCGCTGCGCAGCATGCCGCGCGTGCATGCGCTCAAGCAGGCGCTGTCCTCCATGGAAGCCGATATCCTGTTCCTGCAGGAAGTGCAGGGCCGGCACGACAAATTCGCGGTGCGCCATGCCTCGCTGTGGCCCGAGCAGGAGCAGCATCACTTTCTCGCCGGCGACTCGCACCAGGCGGTGTACGGCATGAATGCGGTCTATGATCACGGCCACCACGGCAATGCGCTGCTGAGCCGGTTTCCGGTGCTGTCCTCGACCAACCAGGACGTGTCCGACCATGCGTACGAATCGCGCGGCATCCTGCATTGCGTGGTGCAATTGCCGCAGACCGAGCTGCACTGCTACGTCATCCACCTCGGCCTGTTCGCGCGCAGCCGCAAGCGCCAGACCGAGGCGCTGATCGAGGCGGTCCGCATCTCATCGCCGCCGGATGCGCCGGTAATCATCGCCGGCGACTTCAACGACTGGACCAACCAGCTCAGCGCCACGCTGCGCAGCAGCCTCGGCGTGACCGAGGTATTCGACGAAAACCTGCCGTCGCGCGGCTTCGGCGTCTATCTGCGCAGTCTGAGCGGACGCGGTCCGAAACTCAAGCCGGCACGCACCTTTCCCGCGGCGCTGCCCTGGCTGCGCCTCGACCGCATTTACGTGCGCGGCCTGCAGATTGAAAGCGCGCAAGTCCTGCACGGGCCGATGTGGGCCAAGCTGTCCGACCATGCGCCCATCGTCGCGTCGCTTGCATTGAAATAAGTGGCGGGAGGGCCGGCACGGTAGAATCTGTCGCATTGCCGCTGTCCGATGCCGGTCCCTGGGTCCCGGTCCTCATCATGCGTCCCATCGAATTCCTTGCCCATAACCATGTCGCGCTCCTGCACCGCGGCATCGAATTCTTTCCCGCCCTGATCTCGGCGATCAATCATGCGCGCAACGAGATTTATCTGGAGACCTACATCTTTACCCTGGACGCCACCGGCGTGCAGGTCAAGGATGCGCTGCTGGCGGCGGCGGCGCGCGGCGTGCGGGTCAATGTGATCACCGACTGGCTCGGCACCGGCCACCGGCAATCGGTCGCACTGCGCAACATACTGCGCGAAGGCGGCGTGCATCACCGCATTTTCAACAGCTGGTTCCACCGCGGCGTGGCCCGTACCCATCGCAAGATCTGCGTGGTGGACCGCGAAGTGGCGTTTCTCGGCGGACTCAACATCAACGACGACTTTCTTTCCGACGACGGCTTCGAGACGCCGCTGCCGGCGCCGCGCTGGGACTTCGCGGTGCGCATCCACGGGCCGCTGGTGGAAGCCATTCATTTCGACATCCAGTCGCAATGGCTGCTGCTGGGCGGGGTGAACCTGCGCTATCGCTGGGAACGCTTCCGTGAGCGGCAGACCAAGTCATCCGCGGCGGCCGATCATGCGGCGATGGCGGCGCTGGTGCTGCGCGACAACCTGCGCAACCGCCGTACCATCCAGCGCACCTATCTCAAGGCGCTGGGCAATGCGCGCCACAGCGCCTGGCTGGCCAATCCCTATTTCGCGCCGGGACGCAAGCTGCGCGACGGGCTTGCCGCCGCCGCCAGGCGCGGCGTCAAGGTGACGCTGCTGCTCGGCGTCGGCCAGTTCCGCATTCAGGACGCGGTCGCCCATTCCTTCTATCCCAAGCTGCTCAAGAGCGGCGTGCGCGTGGTTGAGTATAGAAAGACCCAGCTGCACGGCAAGGTCGCCGTCATCGACGATGAATGGGCGACGGTCGGCTCCAGCAACTGGGACGGGCTCAGCCTGTTCGTCAACCAGGAAGCCAATGTCGTCGTGCGCCAGCATGATTTCGCCCGCACCCTGCGCGGCCATATCGAGGATGCGGTGGAGGAGAGCGTGACGATACGGCTGGAAGACTTTGCCAATATCCCGTGGTATGAGCGAGCCTGGTACGGCGCGGCGTATTTCCTCTACAAGAGCATATTGCGCATCATCACGCTCGGCCGCTATACGGAGTGAGGCTGTTCAGCGCGGCCAGGCTGCTGCCAGGCGCGTCATCGCCCCGCGTATTTCGCCGGGTGCAAGCGCGCTGAATCCCATTACAAAGCCTTGCCGGGCCTGCGGACCGAGATACAGCCGCGACAGCAGCGGCAGGTCGATGCCGGCGTCAGCCGCGATCGCCGACAGGCGCCGGTCGGCATGCCGCTGGTCCGGCAGCAGGCAGCTCATCTGCAGTCCTCCCGCGGCGGTGCCGGGCAGCAGGCGGCTGCCGAGATGGCGCTGCAGTTCTTCCAGGAAGATGTCGCGCCGCGCCCGGTACAGTTCGCGCATGCGCCGCACGTGCGCCATGAAATGCCCTTCCTGCATGAAGTCGGCCAGCACCGCCTGGGTCAGCGGCGAAGTATGGCCGTCGATCTGGCTGCGTCCGTCGACGAAGGCCTGCACCAGCGGCTTTGGCACCACCAGGTAAGCGACGCGTATTCCCGGAAACAGCACCTTGGAAAAGGTGCCGACGTACAGCACCCGCTGGTGGCGGTCGAGCCCGTGGATGGCGGCGATCGGCCGGCTGTCGTAGTGAAATTCGCTGTCATAGTCGTCTTCCACGATCCATGCCTGTCCGCGCCGCGCCCATTCGATCAGCTGCAGCCGCCGCGGCAGGCTCAGAGCCATGCCCAGCGGGTACTGGTGCGAGGGCGTCAAGTAGGCCAGCCGCGCTTTCGGCGCCGCATGCAGGGCTTGGTCGACCTGCATGCCGTCGCCATCCACCGGGACCGGAACCAATGCCGCGCCGGCGCCAGAGAACGCGGTCTGCGCTCCGCGGTAGCCGGGGTCTTCCAGCCAGACCTGGTCGCCGGCGTCGAGCATCATCATGGCGATCAGCGTCAGCGCCTGCTGCGAACTGGTCAGCACCAGCACCTGCTCCGCATCGCACTCGACGCCGCGCGACAGCGACAGGTACTGCGCGATCGCTTCCCGCAGCTGCGGCAGGCCCTGGCGTTCGCCGTACATCATCCAGC
>Ga0194137_10002095_pt1 | contig 11957 bp, 9 predicted proteins | sample TARM_MetaG_T3_14_FD_134025 | JGI IMG/M metagenome (GOLD analysis project Ga0194137, IMG submission 134025) | Freshwater microbial communities from Pennsylvania, USA, analyzing microbe dynamics in response to fracking - TARM_MetaG_T3_14 (version 2) | ecosystem: Environmental > Aquatic >...
CATCCACGATGGTACCCCATATAGTATTCACCCCCTCAAGGGTGAACAATGCCTGTTTCTGTCTGAAATCCTGACGGTACTTCATAGGGGAAAGCCAGTTCGTTGAAGGCAAAAGAGAGAGGATCAGAAACGCCTGCATTACGCCGCTTGTCAGCAGCCAGAGGACAGCATGCCGGACAAAGCAGCCGACAACTGAAGAGGTCGCCGTGGACAACACGGAACTGGCCCAACCTGTTCCTTACAGGACTGCAGACCAGAACATCGCGGTTCCGTCAAGAGCGGCGATTATCCCTTGCGTTTTTCCACAAGGCGCAGAAGGCTTGCGGCTTCCTTCTGGTGAGGATTGAGTTCAAGCGCCTTGCGCAGATAGGTGCAGCAGCCATCGTTATCGCCTGCATCGCACAGGCAGCGGGCCATGTTGAACATGAGATGGTCGTCCGCACCGCATAGCTGCTGGGCACGGGCATAGAACCCCAGCGCCTGCGAGAACATGTGGTTGCGGCGCAGGTTGATGCCGAAGGCGTTGAACATGTGCTTGTGTTCTCGCTCAAAGGCGGCCCGCATCTTCACCAGCTTGCGGAAGACCACATCGGCCTTGTCCACCTGCTCACGATCAAGATATGCGAGCCCCAGCCCGAACGTGGCCCGTACGTTGTCTTCATCAAGCTTGAGGGCGGCTAGAAATTCGAGTTCCGCACTGTAGGGTTCGCCATTCTTCAGATGCCGCTCACCACGGGCGATGGTCTTGCCCAGCTCGCGCATGGCCGGGAACACCTTCTCGTGATAGAAATCCGGCTCGGGGGTATAGTCCTGCATCACCTGATCAAGAGAGGCATATTCCGCCTCACCGGAGGGCAGATGATTGGAATTGATGAGGCGGACGGAACAACGGCCATCCGGCTCTTCCATGACATAAAAATACTGCAGTGATTTGGTGTTACGCTTGGTGGTACCATGTCCGATGACAGCAGACTGCTCCAGAGAAAACACCCCTTTCAGCGGTTTTCCTGCAAACGGACTGCTTCCGGATGATTCCGCACTGTCTGCCGCCCCCATTTACTTCCCCCTATTACCGGCGCACCACGCCACACGGCGGTGACACCACGCACGATGAGTGTGCAATCATATTTTCCGCAATGTACCAAAACATTCCGGAATAACAAGCTGTTTATTCCTGCAAAACAGCCCATCGTATTGAATTTCAAGTCTTTTTTTCAAGAAATTTACTGAGCATGCGAGCTTCACGCAGATCAGGATTCAGGGCAAGAGCCTTCTTCATATACCGTACTGCACCATCGTTATCGCCCGATTCGAGCAGTGAACGGGCAATATTGTACATGAGGTGATCATCATCTCCGGCAAGCTCCGCAGCGCGTGCATAAAACCGGAGCGACTCCTCATACATGGAATTCTTGCGCAGCTTGATGCCAAACTCGTTGAACATGTGCTTGTGCGGAGATTCAAAGGCTGCATCCAGCAGAATGAGACGCTCAAATACCTGCTGTGCCTTCTGCGAATCCGCCCTGTCCAGATACACAAGCCCGAGGCCGAATGTGGCACGCACATTCTCCTCGTCTATCTGCAGGGCATTGTTGAACTCATATTCGGCACTGAACAGCTCGCCGTGGCTGCGGTGCCGCTCGGCGCGCGAAATGGTCTTGTTGAGGTTGCGCACAGCAGGCAGCACCCTTTTATGATAGACCGAGGGATCGGGAAGATATGCTTCGAGCAATTCTTCCTGCGAAATGCCAAAGCGTTCCCCCGAGGGTATGTCATTTTCGTTGATCACCTGCCCCCATATCCGCCCCCCCTTATCCTGTTCCACGAACACGAGCACGTTCTGCATGACAGTACGCTTCGTGGCACCAAATCCTATCTTCATCTCACGGTCTGTGGAGAAAACCCCTTTTATGGGATAATCCAGACCCTCGAAAGCGTTTATCGCCATGCCGGCCTCCCCGGACAAAACTGTCTTGCGGTATGATCCTATTCTGGAATCGTGAAGATATAATGACTCCCCAGAGAAATAAAAAGATGATATAGATGATATATTATCCGCCCAAATTCAGGAGTATCATCGCATGTCCCGACAACTCTGTATTCACGGTCACTTCTATCAGCCTCCCCGTGAGGATCCATGGATGGGAGAAATTTTTCCCGAGGACAGCGCAGCCCCGAGCCTGAACTGGAACCAACGTATAACACGGGAAAGTTACGCTCCTCTTGCATGGGCCAGACGTACGGACAGCGGAGGGTGCATAACTGACATCCTGAACTGTTACGAATGGATAAGCTTCAATGCGGGCCCCACCCTGCTGGGCTGGATGGAACGTAACGACTACCCCACTTATCAACGGATGGTGGATGCGGACCGCGTTAGCATTGCCCGTTGGGGGCACGGAAACGCCATGGCTCAGGTATACCACCATACCATTCTCCCCCTTGCCTCGGCGCAGGACAAGAAACTTGAAATCGCCTGGGCCCGCGCGGACTTTCGCGCCCGCTTCGGCAGGGAACCGGAAGGCATGTGGCTTGCCGAATGCGCGGCAGACACTGCCACGCTGGAAGAACTGGCCCGTCAGGGCATTCTGTTCACCATTCTTTCCCCGCATCAGGCCGCAGCAGTAGCCGAATCGGGTCCAGACGACCGACAGGAACACTGGCAGCCCGTGCGCGGCGGAGAAATGGACATATCCGAGCCATACAACATCGAGCTGCCCTCAGGCCGGAGCATTGCCGTTTTCTTCTACAACGGCCCCCTGTCTCAGGCAGTTGCCTTTGAACGGCTTCTGCAGGACGGCGAAAACTTCTGGCTGAAACTGAGCGGTGCGGCCAACGGCGGCCTGCTCACGGTGTGCACGGATGGTGAAACCTACGGCCATCACTTCACCTTCGGCGAGATGGCTCTTGCCTACACGCTCGGGCAGGCCATTTCGGGACGGGACAATATGCGCCTGACCAACTACGCCACCTATCTCACCCAGAACCCGCCCACCAGAAAGGTACGCTTGCACGAACCCAGCGCATGGAGCTGCGCCCATGGCGTGGAGCGCTGGCGGAGCAACTGCGGATGCACGGACGGCGGACACCCTCAGTGGAATCAGGAATGGCGGACGCCGCTCCGCGAAGCGCTGAACATGATGAAGAAAGCCGTGGATGCCCACACAACAGCAGAGGCCGCCCTGTTCAAAGACAGTGCCGCCGCGCTCGAGAAATACGGCGAAATTCTTGCCGGTTCCGTACCCCGCGAAGCCTTCGCAGCGGACCATTTCACCCCCGGCCTCACACCCGAGGCCACGAAAAAGGCATGGCAACTGCTCGCCATGCAGGAACAGGCTCTTGCCGCCTTTGCAAGCTGTGCCTGGTTCTTTGACGAAATATCGCGCATAGAGCCGGTAAACAGCATGACCTACGCCCTGCGCGCCTTGGAGATACTCAAAGGCACGGGCGGCCCCACGCTGGAAAGCGACTTTGCCGCCATTCTCGAAAAGGCCCGCTCGAACAAGACGGAAGAAGGCACCGGCCGCACCGTCTTTGAAAACCATGTACTGCCGAGACGAGAAACCAAAGCCAGCATCATTCTGCAGGCCATGCTGCGTCTGTGGGCGGAAAAGCGACTGCCCTGCCCCAACATCAAAAATACGGTACAATGGCGCAACCTCACCGTCACCATTCTGCCTACCGACGTTGTCGGCGGCAGCCTGTCGGGCGAGGCCCGTATCCGCTGGGCCAACGAGCCGGACGGCTCACCCGTGGAATGGGAATGGATGCCCCCCAAGGCCGGAACCATTCATGAAACCGCCATCACCATCACCGGCAAAGACGGCAGCAGGCAGACCTTGCGCTATACGGAACTGCCCAGAAACAAACGGCAGGCCATTGCCATGCGCGCCATGGAAGTAGCCAACACCCAGCGGCTGGATGCCTTTGAAGAAGATGCCGCCAATGCCGTGGCCCTGTTCGAGCCATGGGTTGAGGCGCAGCACGATCAGCCCATGGGACATCACTGGAAGGCCAATGCTCCCGCTCTGGCCGTGGCTTACATGAAACACCCCGGCCTTTCGGACAACCAGCGCAGGCAACTCGCGCAGTTTCTGACAGACAGCGGCCTGCTCATCGGCGGCGGGCGCGAAGTCATAACCAACTGGCTGACCATGCGCCTGCTGCGCTTCATCGAAAGCGCCTCAGAACCGGACGCCAAGGATGCCGACAGACAGTGGGAGCGGGCGGCATCCATAGTGGAACGGGCCAGAACGCTGCTGCCGCACCCCGACCTGTGGGCCGTGCAGAACCGGATGTGGGAAACCGGCTTCCGGTCAGCCGGTGCGCGCAGGTTTGCCACGGCCATCGGCTTCCGTGTCTGACCTGAGCTTTTTACGCACATAAATAACGGCCTGTCGTACGACAGGCCGCTTAAATTGCTTACTAAGTCATTTCTGGTATATTTGGGCTCCGCCGGGCAGGAACCTGACGTTCCTGCACCTCGTACAAGCGATACCAATCCGTTTTTGAACCTCAGTTCCGGCTTAACGGGAATGCGTTTTACTAAAACTGAACGGCCTGTCTTGCGACAGGCCGTTTGCTTTTCTACAAATAGAACAGGCTAGACCGAATCGGACCAGGCCAAACGAGCTCTTACCAGATCAGGAAGCCTTGGTTCCGGTAGGAACGGTGGCCGTTGAGGTAAGCAGCTGCATGCCGTCTTCCGTCTTCAGCGCCAGAATCATGCCGTGGGATTCAATACCCCGCAGCATTCTCGGCTTGAGGTTGGCAACAACCACCACCTGCTTGCCGACAAGCTGTTCGGGCGTGAAGAATTCCTTGATGCCTGCGCACACCTGACGGGGCTTTTCCTCACCCAGATCAATCTCCACGCGGTACAGACGGTCTGCCTTGGGGTGGTTCTCAACCAGCAGCACAGTGCCGACACGCAGGTCGACCTTCTGGAAATCTTCAAAGTCGATGGGGGCAATCTCGACCGGTTCTGTCGGTGCGGGCTTGTCCGCCTTCTTCTGCTCCTTGCCCTTCTTGTCATCCTTTGCCGCGGCAGGCTTGGCTTCTTCAGACTGCTTGCGCAGGGCATCCAGATCAGCTCTGGGGAAGAGGTTGGAACCGGGCGCGGGCGTGATGCCGGAAGGCAGGCCGCCCCAGCTTTCCACTTCTGCAGGCAGATTGATATCCGCAGGCTTGAACGGAATACCGAGCTGGGTAATCAGCTTGTCAGCGGAATCGGGCATGACGGGCCACAGATGCACGGCCACTTTGCGCATGCACTCCAGCAAGGTGTACATGACGGTGCCGAGGCGTTCCAGATTGCCTTCCTTGAACAGGGTCCACGGCTGGCAGGTATCCACGTACTTGTTCAGCGCGCGCACAAGTTCCCACAGGGATTCCAGACCGTTGGAGAAACGCACGTTCTCGAACAGCTGCTGGAAGTTGCGCATGGAATTGACGGCCAGTTCGCGGATATCCATATCGTCCTGCAGATACTCCGCAGGGGCGGGAATAACCCCACCGAAATATTTGGTATTCATGGAAAGAACACGGCTGAACAGGTTGCCGAGGTCGTTGGCAAGGTCCGCGTTCAGGCGGGAAACAAGCGCCTCTTCAGAGAAGCTGGCATCGCTGCCGAAATGCATTTCGCGCAGCAGAAAATAGCGGAACACATCCAGCCCGTACTTCTGCACCATGTCCAGCGGCTCGATCACGTTGCCGATGGACTTGGACATCTTGGTATCGCGCACCAGCCAGTAGCCATGCACGTTCAGATGGTTGTACAGCTCGAAACCGGCAGCCTTGAGCATGGTGGGCCAGAATATGGCGTGGGGCTTGAGAATATCCTTGGCAACAAGGTGCTGCACGCCGGGCCAGAACTTGCCGAACTTTTCGCCGTCGGGCCAGTCCAGCGCGGTCACGTAGTTCAGCAGCGCATCGAACCACACATAGGTGACGAAGTTGCTGTCGAAGGGAAGTTCAATACCCCATTCCAGACGCGACTTGGGACGGGAGATGCACAGGTCTTCCAGCGCGCCGCTTTCCAGCAGGGAAAGCACTTCGTTACGGTACCGCTCGGGCCGGATGAAATCAGGGTTATCCAGAATGTGCTGCTTCAGCCAATCCTGATACTTGGACATGCGGAAGAAGTAGTTCTTCTCGGCAATGTATTCGGGCTTGGTCTGGTGCTGGGGGCAGAGCCCGTTTTCCAGCTCTTTTTCGGGGTAGAAGCGTTCACAGCCGTAGCAGTAGTGGCCGCCGTATTCACCGAAATAGATGTCACCGTTGTCATACACCTTCTGCAGCACGTCCTGCACCACCTTCTTGTGGCGGGGTTCCGTGGTGCGGATGAAGTCGTCATTGGAAATATTCAGGTGCGGCCACAGGTCGCGGAACAGTGCGCTGATGGAATCCACGTATTCCTGCGGCGAGCAGCCGTTCTTTTCGGCAGCCTGCACGATCTTGTCGCCGTGCTCATCCGTTCCGGTCAGGAAATAGGTATCCTTGCCTATGGCAGCCTGAAAGCGGCGCATGGTGTCCGCAATAATGGTGGTATAGGCGTGACCGAGATGGGGCTTGGCGTTCACGTAATAAATGGGGGTCGTAATATAGAAGGACTGCACGAAACTTCTCCTCAGGTCTCCCCCGGCGGGTCAAGCCACGCCGGGGGTTCCGGATATGTCATTATGGCATAACGGCATGGAATGCCGGTATTGGTCGATGGTACGCGTTACACGCCCCTGCTAATCTTCACCGCCGGAAGAAGGACGACGCTTGCGTTTGCGACGGCCTCTGCTGGTCTTTCTGGCGGAAGGGTCCGCACTCTTGACCGGTTTGCGCAGCGGGGCAAGGCGCGTGTCCTTGGCCGGCTTTTCAGGGGCGGCCGCCGCATCCTGAGCCGGAGCGGCGGGTGCCTGCGGTTCTGCAGCAGGAGCGGCTTCAGCTGTGTTTCCGGCTTCAACGGCAGGTGCCGTTCCCTGAACGTTTTCAACGTCTTCAGGGCCGGATTCGATCACAGCACCGTTTTCGGATTCTGTGCCCACAGCGGCCAGCTCTTCGGGAGCCACACCTTCGGGGATAATGGCTGCGGCCTCGGCGGAAACTGCATCAGCCCCCTCCTCTGCCCCGGCATTGCTCATATCGTCCGTTCCGGCTTCCGATGCTTCCTCGGCTGCAAGTTCAGCTTCGCGGGCGGCCCGCTTGGCTGCGGCCCGGGCGGCATCCTGCTTGGCCTGATCAGGACGCGAGGGCTTGAGCTGTTCCCAGTCCTCCAGAGGAATTTCCTTTTCCTCGTTGGTCTCCGTCAGCACCGCTATGCTGTTCCGGAACATGTTTGCCCGAAGCACCTTAACAGGGCCGTCCACCGTCTGGTATTTCTTGCCCAGCTTGGGACAGGCGCGGTAGAACTCTTCGTAATTTTCCTGCTCATAAGAAAGGCAGCACAAAAGACGCCCGCAAATGCCGGATATTTTGGCAGGGTTGAGGAACAGGTTCTGTTCCTTGGCCATCTTGATGGTCACGGGAGCAAAGGTGCGCAGGAACTGACGGCAACAGCAGACCATGCCGCAGTTGCCCACAGCACCTATCATCTGCGTTTCGTGGCGCACACCGATCTGGCGAAGTTCAATGCGGGTGCGGTAGTTCTTGACCAGATCCTTGACCAGCTCGCGGAAATCAATCCGTGCCGGGGCGGTGAAATAAAAAACGATCTTGCTGCGGTCGAAATAGACTTCAACATCAACCAGCTTCATATCAAGATCACGGGAGCGGATGCAGTCCACGCAGAACTGACGGGCCTCACGGGCAAGAAGCTCATTTTCCTGATCGCGCTCCAAATCTTCGCTGGTTGCCAGCCGGTGCACCGGTTTGATTTCTTCGGCCTCGGCCTCTTCAGGCACGTCGTCCCTTTCGGAGACGATGGTACCAAGCCCCTGCCCCTGATCGGTTTTCACGATGACCCGGTCGCCGATTGCCACCTCGAAATCACTTTTTTCAAAATAATATATCTGTCCGTATTCGCGGAACTTAATACCAAGAATTAATCCCATCGGCCTTCTCTTTTTGCCGCACAGGCAGTATCTGGAAAATATGGCGGGCCGGAGAAAAAACTCTCCGGCTAAATATCATTCATACAAACAACCCCTTCTTTTCGACTTTTATGAGAGCTGTGTCAACAAAGCGAATATATGGTTGTCATCCGCGCCAATCGCGATTATGAGAAATCTTTCACAGGCTGGCATCCAAACGCCGGTCGATCTGGAGATGTTGATGATCACTCGTGACGAAGCCTACCAACTATTGCTGAGTCTGCAGCCGGAACAACATCTGGTGCATCATGCGGTAACCTCGGAAGCCGTTATGCGCCAACTGGCTGTCGCATTGAAAGAAGATGCAGATTTGTGGGGCCTTACCGGCCTGCTGCATGACATCGACTTTCCCCGCACCAAGGACACCCCGGAACAACACGGACTTCTGGCCATGGAACTGCTGAAGGACGCCTTGCCCGAAGAAGCGCTTTCCGCCATCCGCGCCCACAACTCCGAATGTACCAACCATCTGCCGACCACCCGGCTCGACTACGCGCTGCGCTGCGCCGAGAGCGTGACCGGACTGGTGTGCACCAACGCCCTTGTCCGCCCTGAAGGCATGAACGGCATGGAACCCAAAAGCCTGAAAAAGAAAATGAAGGACAAGGCGTTTGCCGCAAGCGTGAACAGGGACCGCATACGGGAATGCGAGAAACTGGACATGGATCTGGGAGCGTTCTTTCAAATCGCCATTGATGCAATAACGCCCATCGCCGGCAGTGTGGGGCTGGTGAAAAGCTAATCAAGGAAATCAGACAATGAAAATCTCTTTTGTCATCGTTGCAAAGAATGTGAAGAAGTTCATCGGCAGCTGTCTTGAATCCGTTCATGAAACAGCCACCGATCTCGCCCCGCTGGGCGTTGAAAGCGAAATCATCGTGGTGGACAACGCCTCTTCCGATCAAACTGCGGAAGCTGCCAAAAGTGCGTGTGCAGAAATCTCCCTTATCCGCAACACCGGTGATAAGGGATTTGCCGCCGCTGCCAACCAGGCCATTCAGGCTTCTTCCGGCGACCTTGTGTTCTTCGTGGCGCCGCAGGTTGCTCTGGAAGCCGGTTCTGCGCGCCGCCTGCTCGACTACATGGAAACCAACACCAGCTGTGGCATAGCCGGCGGCCGCATCGTGGACCAGAAGGGTTTCGGTCTCAGAGGCGCACGCCGTCTGCCCGGTTGCATTTCCAAGTTTGTTTCCGCCTTCGGCATTCCCTGCCGCTGCAAGGGTAAGGCTACCCAGCCCAAAGAAGTACCCGCTGTCACCTTCGCCTTTGCCGTGGTCCGCAAGGCTCTTTTCTGCAACATCGGCAAACTTGACGACCGATTCTTCGGCGGCTTTGCCGACATGGACCTGTGCCGCCGCGCACGCAAGGCGCTGAACCCCGTATGGAAGGTGGCCTTTGTGCCGCAGGCCAGCGCCAAGGTCGTGGACAAGTTCGCCATGAAGGACGAACCTGCCGATTTCTCCCTCTACGGTGCCGGTGTTGTCCGCGCACGCATCAGAAGCGAACAGCTTTACTTCTGGAAACACTACTGTCCCTTCACTGTCTTCTTCTTCGCCGTGGTGGACATTGCGGCACATGCTGTGCGCTTCGGCATCAACCTGCTGCCCAAGATCGGCTCCGCCGACAAGCGCGCATACCACTGCACCGTGGTCCGCGAAACCGCAAGCGCCATGCTGGATACCCAGCTCGGCAGCCAGTTCCCTACCACTCCCTGGTAGCAAGGACTCCTTACTGAAACAACAAAGGCCGCCCTCCGGGCGGCCTTTTCTATTCGCTCAACAAAAAATCTTAATCAGGCTTCGCCCTGGCGAGGCCATGCTTCCCCCCAACGTGCATATAGTTGCGCAGACACGTTTCCCAATACCCTTCAGCCTGCATATCCTTGAGCACAGCGGTAATCCGCTCCCGCTCGGTAAAAAACGGAGAATTACGGGATATGGCCAGATAGACCCCCTGCTCCACTCCGCTCCGTAACGCGGCCTTTACCACGTTTTCCCTTTCGGGAAGGGCGGAGAGCATATAGTCGCCCACGATCTCGGTCTGGATAATCACATCCACCCTGCCGTTCACCAGCTTCTTGATATTCTGGGCAAAGGTGATGACACATTCCTTGCTGATGCGCGGGTCGAGATCGAATGCCGGATAGTAACTGACACCACCGATGACACCTACCTGCTTGCCGTACAGATCTTCCTGCCGTTCGATGGAAATGCCGCTGCCCGCCTTTATGTAAAACACCTTGGCAGACGCTTTCCGGTAAGCGGGCTCTACAAAATACATATACTCTTCACGCTCAGAATTACTCAGCATTCCCGTCATGAGGTCGACCTTGCCGGTCTGCATGCTGCTCAATCCGCGTTCGAAGGGACAATCCACATACTGAACTGTATGACCGAGCCGCGATGCGAGCTCGTTCAGAAAATCGATGTCTATGCCATACTTGGTCCCGTTCTGCCGGGTCATTCTGTAGGGCGCATACTCCGTATATGCCACTTTGATTTCATCGGCCCGCACCATTCCGGGCAAAAACAAAACCAACATGACAAGAAAGCTCATCCGCACCATGAGTCTCATCACATATCCTTATCGAATTAATATTCAACCGAAACCATGCCCCCATGTTCCGGCTGCGGTAATCAATCACACACTAGATTGCACGCAAACAACTCAAACTACTTGAGAGTTATTGATTTGATAAACTCTCTGGATAATTTTTCTATCACCTTTTCTTCTTTCATTGCCTTGATCTGTCCGGAGAACTCATCTGCCCTGGCCAGAAACTGGGACTGTCTGGATAATGTGATGAAGACATCCTGCGGACGGCTGAACCGGTAAGGAGCCATGCTGATCGCATTCTCCAGTCCTTTTCGCTTCAGAACAAACTTCACCATCCATTCTTCACCGATAAAGGTATCAATTCGTCCTTTGAGGAGCTTCTCCACATTCTGGTAGACAGTTCTGACGGCATCCTTGTTGAGGCTATCGTCATCATCAAACTGTGGAAAATACTTGGCCCCGTTGGTCGTGCCGATGACCATGCCACGCAGGTCTTCATACGATTTCAGCTTCGTCTGCTCCCCCTTGCGGAGGCAGAAGACATACCGAATATCGCCGGAATAGGCAGGATCAAGGAAAAGCATGTACTTTTCCCTTTCCGGCCTGCGCAGCACACCAATCATGAGATCAATGTACCCGTCTTCCATGAATTTGAGATTGCGCACAAAGGGAGCGTGGACAAACTCCGGCCTGAGTCCCATACGCCTGCACAGTTCACGGAGAAGTTCCGTTTCTGTGCCGCGTTCGGTTCCGGGTTCAGCCCCCATGCGGGCGGGAGGAAACTCGCTGAACCCTATACGGATAACCGCAGAATTCATCCCGCCAACAGATGCGTCTCCCGCGAAAGCGGTTCCGCATTTCATGCAGATAGCCAGCAGTAAGCATACCGCAAGGCATGATGCACTCTTCATTGTCATATCCCGAGTGTAAGTGTCTCTTCCCCCACCTGAATCTGCAGTTTCTTCAACAGAACTGCAGAGGCCCCCCAGATTTTTTTGTCACCCCCACAAAAAAACCTGTCATCCAATCAGGGAAGGGGACATACGCAAATACGATATAAAGTGCAACACCCAAGAAATGAAGTAGCACAGGGTAAGAAACAGTAACTACTCTCAAACCTTACACAACATTACGAAAGAAAAGGCACAATCACTTTTGTAACTGTGCCTAAGCTAACATTGCGTCAAAAAAAGATATTGTAAAATATTGTGAGCGTCCGCCGGGGGCGTTTGGCTTCATAAAAAAAAGAGACAGGTGGATATATGTAAAAATGACTAACGGGCCGACGCTATCTCCGCACGCAAGCGGGCAACCATTCCG
>Ga0194137_10002097_pt1 | contig 11955 bp, 10 predicted proteins | sample TARM_MetaG_T3_14_FD_134025 | JGI IMG/M metagenome (GOLD analysis project Ga0194137, IMG submission 134025) | Freshwater microbial communities from Pennsylvania, USA, analyzing microbe dynamics in response to fracking - TARM_MetaG_T3_14 (version 2) | ecosystem: Environmental > Aquatic >...
CCCGCCGCGTCGACGAGGATGTTGCCGGGCTTGAGGTCACGGTGCACGACGAGCAGGCCATGCGCGTGCTGCACGGCGGCCAGCAACTCCAGCACGAGGCGCACGCAGTCGCGCGCACCCAGCGCTTGCGTGCGGGCGTGGCTGACGATGTCGTGACCGGACACATAGGCCATCGCCAGGTAGGGGCGGCCGTCCTCGCTGGTGCCGGCATCGATCAGGCGCGCGATGCCAGGATGCTCCAGATGGGCCAGGATGTCGCGCTCGCGCTCGAAGCGCAGCCGCCAGGCGCGCCGCGAGGCGTCCACGCGCAGCAGCTTCAGCGCCACCTCGCGCTGCACGCGACCGTCGACCTGTTCGGCCAGCCAGACGGCGCCCATGCCGCCCGTGCCAAGCAGGCGCTGCAGCCGGTAGGGGCCGACGAGGTCGCCGGGCTGGCCGACGTCGTCCCCAGCCTCGAGGCCGGCGGTCAACGCGGGGCCGTCGGGCGTGTCGGTCATCGCGGCCATGGCGGCGATCGCGTCGGCCAGATCGGCCTCACGCTCGCTAGCGGCGACCGCCCACCCGGCACGCGCCGACGGCGTCAGCTCGGCACATTCATCAGCCAGACGGGCCAGGCGGGCGACTTGATCGGGACTCCAGCGCATGCGGTCTCGCGGCCCTCAGCTCAGCAGGGCTCGCAGCAGCAAGCGTGCCCGCGCGATGTCGCGTCGCACGGTGCGCTCGCTCAGGCCGAGGCAGGCCGCCACCTCGGGCTCGGACATACCGGCGAAATACTCCAGGGCCACCACGTCAGCTAGCCGCGGCTCGCTGGCCTGCAGGGCCAGCAAGGCCTCATGCACCTGCACGATGCAGGCGGCTGGCGCGTCGGCCAGCGACTCCTGCAGCTCTTCATCCAAAGGCAGCACTTCGGCCCCGGCGCCGCGTCGCTGCGCGAGGCGCGCACGCGCCGTGTCGACGATGACGCTGCGCATCACCTGGGCGGCATAGGCCAGGAAGCCGGCTCGCTCCTCGGCGCTGACGCCGTCCACGCGGCTCAGTCGAAGAAATGACTCGTGCACCAACGAGGTGGTGTCCAGCAGCGTGAAGGTTTCGTGGCGGCGCAGGCGGGCGCGGGCCATGCGGCGCAGCTCACCGTAGTGCTCGGCATAACGAGCCGCCAGGGCGGCATCGGGGATCTCGGGAGAAATGTCGTGGGCGGAAGACATCGAGCGGGCGTGGCCGGATTGCGCGCGATTTTGCGTCCTAGCAGACAGGGAGTTCCGCAACACCGATGCGGGCTTACCCGGCAGCTTTCATCAATGTCAGGGAGAAGACCACATGCCTGCGCCCAAATCGCCGTTCACGCATCGCTTCACCGGCCTGCTGGCCCTCGCCTGGGTGCTGGGCGGCTGCAGCAGCCACACCGCTGCGCCGCCGCCAGCGCCAGCGGCCCAACCCGTCGCCGCCTCGGCATCGCAGCCGACATCGATGCAACTGGCCGCCAAGGCAGACGACACCGTGCCCGATGGGTCGCCCAACGTCCCCTGGGGCCAATGAGCGCCGCCCTGCGCTGGGCCTTGGCCCTGATCTGGGGCTGCGCATGGTCACTGCCCTGGCTGCTGTACTCGGCCGCACCGTGCTTCCTGCTGGGCTGGTTGCCCGCCTGGTGGCTGGCGGGGGCCGTGCTGATGCGCCGCAACCGCCTCGAACCGGAGTCGCCATGAAGTCCCCGCTTCCCTTCGGCTACTACTGGGAGATGGTGCATGACCGCAGCGGAGACATCGTCGGTGATGGCTTCTGCCGCGACACGCCGCCCCAGCTGCCCCCCCGCTCGGGCTACAGCTACCGCGTGGTCCGCCTTTATTCCTCTGCCAACCAAGAGTTGCCATGCCTGCCCTTCAAACCCCTCGCGTCGGCGACCCGGGCGCTTGCCCGGGCCTGACCATGGCCCTGCTCGGTGCCGCGGGCGTCGAGCTTCAGGGGGAACCGGCCGCAGCCGCTCTGCAAAGCCGGCTGGACGGCTGCCTGGCGCCCCATCTGGGTAGCGCGGCCCACCATGTCGACCTCGGCCTGAGCGAGTTGGTCGGGGCCAGCGGTGACCTCTGGTTGGCCTTTGTGCTGCTGGGCCAGTTGCCGACCGGCGTCGCCCGGCTGTGCCTGCACGACCGCAGCGGCCAGCTCCACGAAGGCGAAGCCGCATTGGCGCGCTGCGACACGGAACCCGCCGGCACCGCCAGCGCCTTCTACCGCTTCGACCTCGACACGCTGCGCCGCACCTGGGCCGCGATCAAGGCAGCAGGCTGAGGTCCAGGCTGCGTTCCACGCACCACAGCAGGGCCAGCATCGCGACGGCACTCGAGCCGCCGGGCACGATCCAGCGGCGGTAGGCCGCGCGGTCGCGCAGCAGCAGGGCCAGCGGCAGCAGCAAGGCGACGACGGCAAGCTGGCCCAGTTCGACGCCGAGGTTGAAGCCCAGCAAGGGCAGCAGCAGCTCCTGGCCGCGCAGGCCGAGGTCCTTCAGCGGGCCAGCGAAGCCCACGCCGTGCACGAGGCCGAAAAGGCCCACCATGCTCCAGCGCGGCCCCGGCACGAAGGGGCGCAGATTGTCCAGCGCGGCGAGCAGCACGGTCAGCGCGATCAGCGACTCGACCCAGCGCGTCGGCGGGTCGATCAGGCCGCTGGCCGCCAGGCCCAGGGTGATGGAATGGGCCACCGTGAAGGCGGTGACCAGCCTCAGCGTCTCGGCTAAGGCGCTGCGCGCGCTCGCCCGCGGCACCCAACCCGCCCCCTCGCGGCGCCAGACGGCCACCAGCAGCAAGGTGACGAGGAAGAGCACATGGTCCAGCCCGCTGGCGATATGGGCCATGCCTTCGACGACGAAGCCGCCGAAGCCGCGGCCGTCGAGCGTGAGGCGTTGCGGCCCCGCGCCCGGCATCAGCACCAGCGGCTCGCCGGCCGCGCCAACGAGGCGGGCCAGGGCGCGGTGGCCGGCGTCGGTCGTCGCGAAGACGCGGTAGTCGATCTGCAGCTCATGCACGGCGGCCGGGCAGTGCCAGTGGCTGATGAGGACGGCATGGCGGCCGTCGCTGTGTTCGTCGAGCTGCGGTTCCGCGCGGCGCTGCAGCGCGCAGGCGGCGCCGTCGGCCTGGAAGCTCAGGCCCCGATCCGCGAGGCTTTCGATATCGGACCAACGGCTGCGCACCTCGCCCCAGCTCAGCTGGCCATCGCCGTTCGCATCCAGACCCAGGTCGCGGTCGAGGTCACGCAAGGCGAGATCCAGGCGCTGCTCGACGTCGGCGCCCTCGACGCGGTAGACGAGATAGCCCTCGCTGGCCTGGTGGGCCTGGGCGGCGGTGGCCCAGCACAGCAGCAGAGCGATCAGCAGGCGGATCACGAGGTAAGGCTCCCATCGATGGCGACAAGGCGTGCATCCTGCCAGCCCCGCTCGAGCACAAAGCGCGCCAGCTGCAATCTTGTGGCGTCGCCGTCACGCCCTGCGGCGACGGCCGCACGCAACAGCAGCAGCGCATCGGCAGGCTCGCGCTGGAAGGCCCAGTTGGCCTGGGCCAGGCGCAGGGCCTCGCGCGGACGGGCTTCGACGTCGAGGGCGAAACGGGCCTGCTCGCGGGCATGACGGCCGGGCTCGCGGCGGTCGGCGGCGGCGAGGCGCTTGCGCAGTGTGTCGACCAGGGGCGTGGGGCGGCCGAGCTGGCGCAGCGCGATGACGCGGCGCAGCAGCAACGCATCGGCCTCGGCATCGGCGCTGCGCTCCATCAAGGCCAGAGCCTCGGCGGCGCGGCCGCGGGACAGCAGCCAGTCGGCCAGGGCGGCCCGGGTGTAGACCTCGTCCTGGCCGGCCAGGGCGGCACGGTAGAGGGCCGGTGCGGTGGCTTCATCTCCGAGGCGCTCGGCGAGCTCGGCACGCATCAGCGCCAGCCAGGGCGAGATGCTGCGGCCCTGGCTCAGGCGCGCCAGGACCTGAGACGCGGCGGGCGCGTCACCGGACAGGCTGGCCAGTTCGGCCAGGCAGGCGGTAGCCGGCAGAGCGGCCAGTGGCCGCAGTTGTTCGCATAGCGCGCGAGCCTCGGGCAGATCGGCGCGCAGCTGGTGGATGGCGGCCGCATCGAGCAGGGCCTGGGCGCGCGCTTCGACGGCGAGATCCGCACGAGCCAGCAGCCCGCGCAACTCGGTCAGCGCCGCGGCGAAGTCATGCCGTGCCTGCAACAGGCGGGCCCGCAGCAGCACGACATCGGCCGGCGCGTCGCGCTGTGTCCACCAAGGCGCCAGCGCCGCCTGGGCGGCACCGAGCTCGCGCGGGTCACCGTGGATGCGGGCACGATCGAGGGCGGCACGGGCGGTGGAGACGGCCAGCGGCAACTGGGACGGGTCGCGCGCCAGGGCCACCCGCGAGGCACGCTCGGCGGCGTCGACGCGGTAGGGCAGTCGCTGCACGACCTCGGCGTCGTCCTTCGGGATGAAGGGTTCCGCCGAGGCCGCCAAGGACCAGGCCAGCAGCAGGGCAAGCCAGGCTTTCACCTTCATACCGACTGCGGCTCTTCGGTCTCGCTGGTTGCCGGGTCGCCCATCGGCAACGTCAGCGCCTCCGAGGTTTCATCGTCGCTCTTCTGTGCGCTCAGATAGCCCACCAGGGCCGTCGACGAGGCGATGGCGCTGTCGGGCACGGCGGTCGCCGGTGCGGGGGCCGGAGCCGGCGCCGGGGCGGGCGAGTAGTCCGAACCGCCGCCGCAGGCGGCGAGGCTCAGGCTGGCAGCGCCGGCCGCCGCCATGGTCAACAAGGTACGCATGGCGGCCTCCTTCATTGCGTGCCCGGGATGGGCGTGTTCAGGTAGGGGAAGGCACTGAGCAGGGGCACCACGGCCTGGTCGACACCGTCGTGCAGCTTGAAGCTCGTGCCACCCAGCGGCACGGCCGAGGGCTTGCAGGCGGCGCCGAAGCCGAGCTTGTCAGTGTCGCCATTGGCCATGCACAGGCCACCCATGACGGCCACCAGCGAGATGTCGACGACGTCGTCCTTGGGCCGGCGGCCATTGGGGAAGCCGGCGTTGTCATTGCCGCCCGCCAGGATGTTGCCGACGATGCCGAGGCGGTTCTGCTGGGCGAAGGGCACGGCCGGGATGGCGGTGTTCAGGCGCAGCATCTCCGAGGCCGTCACGGTCTGCTGCTGGTTGACGCCCTTGATGCCGGTCAGGAAGGTCGTGACCAGGTCGCTGCGTGGGAAGTTGGTGGGCGCCGTGTTGGGCAGGCCGAGCGCGATCTCCAGCAGGGCCGGCAGGGTCGGGTTGGTCACGTAGTCGGCGAACTGGGCATCGTCCTTGGGCTTGGAGCTGTTGAACTTGTCCTTGTCCTTCAGGCCGATGACGACCTCGTTGACCAGGGGCATGCCCAGGCGCGAGACCTGCACCCAGGCGCCGCCAGCCTTTTCGCTGGTCTGGTGGCCCGAACCTGGCTTGGGATCGAGCAGGCGGCCCTGGCGCAGGCTGGCCGTCGTCCAGCCGCCGATGACGTCATCGGTGGCACTCTTCAGGCAGTCCTTGTGCACCTCCAGCGCCAGCGTGGTGACGTTCTTGTCGCCCAGGGTGTTGGGCACGGCATTGATGAGGCTGGGGTCGGTGATGACCGAGACCGGCGCGTTGACGAGGTCGAAGATGACGCCGAGGTTGACGGCGAACGGGTCCTGGCGCTGGCCGACGAAGACCTTGGCCTGCGTCGCGCAGCCCGGGATGGTGATGGGGTAGACATGCTTGGCCGCATAGGTTGCATAGTCGGCAATCGTCTTCTTGCCGATGTTGTCGACGGGCTTGTCGAAGGTCGTCGCACCCGTCGTGGCATGCGCGACGGCCTGGGCCATGCCGCTGCGGCGGTCACCGCGCACCACGGTCAACGTGTAGCTCTCGCCCAGCTGCAGATTGGCGTCCTTGACGTTGGACACGGCGCCACTCTGGATCAGCGGGATGTCGACCATCTTGCCGCCGACGTTCAACGCGGTGCCCGCGCCGTTGTTGGACAGCTTGTTCTTGAAGCGGAACTGAAAGGTCAGGTGTTCCTTGGCGTCGCCGACGTTGTCGATGTGGATCTCGTACAGCGCGTTGGGGTCCATCGAAAAATAGTTGGGGCCGCCATAGCCGTCCTGCAGCGGCTGGTAGTTGGCGATCAGCGTCACGAAGCCGGCGCGGCCTGTCTCGTAGCTGTTGAACATATAGAAGTCCGTCGCATCCACCTTGGGCACGGTTGTGATGAAGGGGGCTTCGCGGTGGCTGGAGGCCTGGGCACCAAGGGCCAGGCAGCACAGCGCGGTCGCCAGCGCGCTGCGGGTCAGACGGGTGTTCATCGGGGGCATCCTGTGTGGCGATGCCGACTTGGCATCTGGCCGGTGTTACGCGCCCAGTCGCCCTCCGGATTCACCCGATGTGACGAATCGCCCGGCATCCCCCTAGCTCCACAATGCGCGCTCTTCTGGAGGACCCTATGCCCCGCTATCGCGTCGCCGCCCTCGTCGCGGCCCTGTGTGCCACGAGCGCCTGGGCCGGCAGCAACGGCTTCTACCGCCAACCTGCCATCCGTGGCGATCAGATCTATCTCGTCGCCGAGGGCGACCTCTGGCGCGTGGGCGCGCAGGGCGGCGAAGCCCTGCGCCTGACGACGCACAATGGCCAGGAGACCCAGCCCGTCGTGTCGCCCGACGGCCAGTGGCTGGCCTTCACCGGCCAGTACGACGGCGGCACCGAGATCTATCTGATGCCGGCCGCGGGTGGCGTGCCCAGGCGCCTCACCTGGGAGGGCGGCGGCATGCGCGTCTGGGGCTTCACGGCCGCGGGCGAGGTGCTCTACACCGGCCTGGACGGCCGCCCGGGTTCCCAGCTCTTCGCCGTCGACGTGAAGACCGGCCAGCGCCGCCAGCTGCCAGTCGGCCAGGCCAGCGACGCGGCCCTGAGCGCCGATGGCCGGACCCTCTACTTCACCCGCAGCGGCTTGCGCGGCGACAACGCCCGCCAGTACCGCGGCGGCGCCATCGCGCGGCTGTGGGTCATGGACCTGATGGACAAATCCGAGGCCCGGCCGCTGATCGCCGAAGGCAACAACGACCGCCGTCCCCTGCCCTACCGCGCCAGCGGCGCCGAGCGCATCGCCTTCCTGTCGGACCGCGACGGCACGGTCAACCTCTGGTCGGTCGACGCGCGCGGCGGCGACCTGCGCCAGCACAGCACGCACAAGGGCTGGGACATCCGCCACGCCTCCATCGACGGCAGCCGCGTCGTCTATGCGCTGGGCGCCGACCTCTACCTCGTCGACCTGGCGCAAGCCGCGGCACCGAAGAAGCTCGACATCAGCCTCGGCGGCGACTTCGAACAGCAGCGCGAGCGCTGGATCAAGAAGCCGCAGGACTTCCTCACCGACACCAGCTTCGCCCCCAACGGCGAGCGCGTGCTGCTGGCCGCGCGCGGCCACCTGGCGACGCAGGGCGTGCAGGCCCTGCGCCGCGCCGAGCTGCCGCAGCCGGGCGATGGCCGCTGCAAGAAGGGCGAGTTCAGCAGCGACAGCAAGAGCGTGTTTGCGGTTTGCGATTTCAGCGGCGAGACCGAGATCTGGCGCTTCGCGGCCAACGGCACTGGCCAGCCCGAGCGCGTCACCAGCGGCGCAACGACGCAGCGCCGCGACCTGCTGCCCTCGCCCGACGGCCGCTGGCTGGCCCACACCGACAAGGAAGGCCGCATCTGGCTGACCGACCTCAAGGCGCCGGCAGCCAAGGGCAATACCCACGAAATCGGGCGCGGCCGCCTCGGCGAGCCGCCGCAGCTGCAGGCCTGGAGCCCCGACAGCCAGACGTTGGCCTGGGCCACGCCGCTGCGCTTCGGCACCCGCGGCCAGATCCTGCTGCACCACCTGCCCGACGGCCGCACGCACACGCTGACCAGCGATCGCTATGACAGCGACGGCGCGAGCTTCAGCCCTGACGGCCAATGGCTGTACTTCGCGTCCAACCGCAATTTCCAGACCACGGGCAATGGCAGCCCCTGGGGCGACCGCAACACCGGGCCCTTCTTCGGCTTCCGCAGCAAGCTCTATGCACTGGCGCTGCAGCCGGGCTTGCGCTCGCCGTTCGCGCCCAAGGACGAGCTGGAGTCCGTCGTCGAGAAGAAGGCCGAGGAACAACGCGCCCAGGACCGCAAGGCTACCGACAAGGACCCGACCGAGCGCAAACCCGATGACAAGGACGCCAAGAAGCCTGAAGACAAGAAGGACAAGGGCAAGCCGGCCATCGTCTTCGAGGGCCTGGCCGAGCGCCTCTACGAACTGCCCCTGCCCGCCGGCAGCTACGGTGCGCTGCGCGCGGACGGCAAGCGGCTGTGGTTCCTGGACCGCGACCTCGAGGGCAAGAACCAGCTCAAGTCCATCGCCATCGACAACCAGGGCGGGCCGGCCGAGGTCTTGGCCAGCGACGTCCGCGCCTACGAGCTCAGCGCCGACGGCAAGAAGCTGATGGTGGTGCGCAACCAGGGCGGTGGCGCGGCACCCGAGGTGCTCATCGTCGAGGCCGCGCCCAAGCTGCCGGGCGAGCTAGGCAAGTCGCAGGTGCGCTGGAGCGACTGGCAGATTGCGACGCAGCCGCGCGCCGAGTGGAAGCAGATGTTCGTCGATGCCTGGCGCATGCACCGCGACTACTTCTACGACAAGTCCATGCATGGCGTGGACTGGACGGCCGTGCGATCCAAGTACGAGCCCCTGGTGGACCGCCTGACCGACCGCTACGAGCTGGCCGAACTGATGGCGCAGATGGTCGGCGAGCTGGGCGCCCTGCACAGCCAGGTCGGGCCCGGCGACGTGCGGCCGGCGCCCGACGAGCCGGGCCTGGCCGGCCTGGGCGGCCGCTTCTCGCGCGGCCCCGAGGGCTGGCGCATCGATGCGATCTATGGCCATGAGGCCGAGCTGCCGTCCGAAGCGCCGCCGCTGGCCGCACCCGGCCTTGGGCTCCAGGTGGGCGACATCATCACGACGGTCAACGGCCGCCCCACGGCCGACGCCCCCCACATCCTCGAGATGCTGCGCGGCCAGGCCGGCCGCCAGGTGCTGCTGGAGGTCAAGCAGGCCGCGGGCGGCAAGACGGTGCAGCGCATCGTCACGCCGGTGGCTCAGGCGCGCGAGAACCAACTACGCTACAACGACTGGCGCGTCAGCCGCGCCCGCGCCGTCGAGCAGGCCGGCCAGGGTCGCATCGGCTATGTGCATCTGCGCGCCATGGGGCCGGCCGACATCGCCGACTTCGTGCGCGAGTTCTACGCCGCCAGCGACCGCGACGGCCTGATCATCGACGTGCGCTACAACAACGGCGGCAACATCGACAGCTGGATCCTGGAGAAGCTGCTGCGCCGCGCCTGGGCGTTCTGGCAGCGCCGCTCGCCGGACGGCGCGCCGGTCTATCCGAATATGCAGAACGCCTACCGCGGCCACACTGTGGTGCTGATGAACGAGGACACCTACTCCGACGGCGAGACCTTCGCCGAGGGCTTCAAGCGCCTGAAGATCGGCCCCGTCATCGGCAAGCGCAGCTCGGGCGCCGGCGTGTGGCTGTCGGACCAGAACCGCCTCATCGACAACGGCATCATGCGCGCCGCCGAGAACGGCCAGATCGATGCCGAGGGCCGCTTCCTCATCGAGGGCGTGGGCGTGACGCCGGACATCGAGGTCGACAACCTGCCGCGCGCCGCCGCCATAGGCCATGACGCGCAGCTGGATGCGGCACTCGCCGAGCTGAAGCGGCGCATCGCGGCCGAACCGCTCAAGGAGGTGAAGCCTGGGCCGTACCTGCGGCCGGTGAAGCCATAAAAGCAAAGGGAGGCCGAGGCCTCCCTTTCGCCTTGACGTGCGGTCGCCGATGGGACGACCGCTTTAGCCAGTCAACCGCTCACCAGCGATAGCCCAGCTTCGCGAAGTACTGCCGACCGTTAAAGCCAAATGGCGAGAAGCTGCTGTAGCTCAGGATGCCGCCGACGGCGTTGGCCGCGATGACGCGGTCGGGGTAACGGTTGTTGAGGTTGTCCAAGCCGACATCCACGCTCCAGGCGCCTTGGCTCCAACTCGCCGACACGTCGGCCAGCCACGCTGACGAGAAGCGTTGGTCGTTGGCCGCACTGGCCTGCCGAACCTCGTAACTGCCATAGCGCGTGGCGGCCGCGCGCAGGCCCCACGGGCCCCAGCGGTGCTCTGCGGCCAGCAGCAGCTTGTCGTCGGGCGCGCTGACGGTGGCGCGAGCCAGCGTCACGCGGTCGATCAGCAGCAGGTTGTTCGCGGTCAGCACGGCCGGGTTGTCGGCCAGACGGCGCACGGTGTTGTGGTTGTAGCTGTAGGCCAGCGTGAAGTCGCTGCGGCCCGCCGCGCCCCAGTCCTGGCGCAGCGTGCTGACGAGGTCGGCGCCGCGGGTACGGGTGTCGAGCGCATTGGTGAAGTATCGGCCGGTGCTGACGTTCAGCCCCTGTGCGGCCAACTGGCTCTTCAGCGCCGTCGGCAGCGACAGGTTGGCGGACAGCAGGATGCGGTGGTCGATGTCGATCTGGTACACGTCCAGCGTCGTCTGCCAGTCGCGCGTGGGCGAGAGCTGCAGGCCGACACTGACGTTGCGAGATTTCTCCGCCTTCAGCGGCACGGCGCCCAGCGCCTGGGCAGCGGCTGACGTGACCGTGAAGGTGCCAGCCTCCACCAGCGCACCATTGATGAGGTTGGTGGACGTCGTCGCGAAGAACTGCTGCGCCAGCGACGGTGCGCGAAAGCCCGTCGACAACGTGCCGCGCAGCGCAATCGCGGGGCTGACGACGTAGCGGCCCGACAGCTTGGCCGCGGTCGCCGAGCCAAAGTCGCTGTAGTGCTCGGCGCGCAGCGCAGCGGTGGCGCTGAAGTCCTGGGTCAGCTGGCTTTCGACATCGGCGTAGACCGCGACATCGTGGCGGCTGTGGCTGCCCGCGTCGCTGGGGCGAAAGCCCGGGAAGCCCGACGAACCGCCGCCGCTGTAGGAGTTGGGCTCGCCGGCCACGACCTCGTAGCGCTCCTGGCGCACTTCGGCACCGGCCGTCAGCACGACGGGGTTGGCCAGACCCCAGTCCAGCTCGCGTGACGCGTCGGCGTTCAGCAGCGTCTGCTGGTTGCGCAGGCCGCCGGCATCAAAGTGCCTCGGGCTGGCCGCGCCCAGCGAGTAGTTGGCCGTGTTGTCCACGGCGATGTCGAAGCGGTTCTCGCCATGGTTGAGGCTGACGTCCCACTGCCAGCCGGCCGTCTGACCGCGCAGGCCCAGCACCAGGCCCAGGTCACGGGTGCGGCTGTCTTCCAGCGGCAGGAAGCCTTCGGGGTACAGCGACGCGACGCCGTTGACCGTGGCCGTGGCCCGCGTGCGCCAGAACGCGGCGCTGGTCGTGTCGCGCTGGTTGACGCTGGCGTTGCCATAGAGCTGCACGCCGCCGGCGAGGTCGAGCTGGCCGTTGGCCAGCAGCGACTTCTTGGTGCTGTCGGGGTCGCCCAGGCGGTTGTTGACCTGGCCCTTGCGCGGCTCGGTGGCGGCGTCGCGCGTGTCGACGCCGGCGCGGTTGGTACGCTGCTGGTGGCCGGTCTCGGCCGCCAAGCGCAGCCAGCCGCTGCCCAGGTCAAGGCCCAGGCTGGCGTCCAGCTGGCCACGCTGGCCGTCGCCGCGGTCCGTGCCGCCGACTTCGCCCGTCAGGCTGCCGCCCTTGGCGCCCTTCTTCAGCACGATGTTGATGACGCCGGCAATCGCGTCCGAGCCGTACTGCGCGGCAGCGCCGTCACGCAGCACCTCCACGCGCTCGATGGCGGAGATGGGGATGGCGTTGAGGTCCACCGGCGCCGAGCCGCGCCCCTGCGTGCCGTTGATGTTGACGACCGCACCGGTGTGGCGGCGCTTGCCGTCGACGAGCACCAGCGTCTGGTCTGGCGACAGGCCGCGCAGCTGCGCGG
>Ga0194137_10002099_pt1 | contig 11951 bp, 9 predicted proteins | sample TARM_MetaG_T3_14_FD_134025 | JGI IMG/M metagenome (GOLD analysis project Ga0194137, IMG submission 134025) | Freshwater microbial communities from Pennsylvania, USA, analyzing microbe dynamics in response to fracking - TARM_MetaG_T3_14 (version 2) | ecosystem: Environmental > Aquatic >...
GATTGAAGCCGTTGATGCAGGCGACGCCTTTGGTCCAGCCTTTCACGTTCAGGAACGTATCCGCCGGCTCTCCCTCCACCTCGAACTCACCGCGGTAGAAGGCCGGCTCGTTCGCAGAGGCTTCAACGGCGGCATCCGCGCCGGACGGCCCGTAACTGATTCCGGACAGATCCTCCAGCGGCAGCGAACGGATCGTCCATCTGTACAGAAACTGCTGGCCGAAGCGGATGCCCTCGGTGACGCCTTTCGGATCCTTGAGCAGCGGACCGTAGTTGATGCGGCCCATATTTTCCACGAGCAGGCTTACGGTCACGCCTCCCTCGGGCACAGAGAAGCTCACCTCCCGCTCCGGATTCCAGCGCTCCAGCGTCCCCTTGTACTCGCCGTCCACGAACACCATCGCGCGGTCCCGCACCTCCTGCGCCGTCAGGCGGCTCTCTCCCCGCGGTCCGGACAGATGCGTCGTGTACAAAATGAAGCCGTAATTCTGCCCAAGCTGCTCCATCGTCTCGGGGCAGGCGCGTGTCACCGGGGCGGAAAGGCTGTCCAGGACGGAGAACAGCGGCGCCCGCTCCGTCAGGCTCACCTTGCCGTAGCTCTTGCTCGGGATAGGCTCCGGCAGCTCCAGCGGACCAAGCTCCGCGTACTTGCCGATCACCTCGCGCACCGCATGGAACTTATCCGTGATCTCTCCCGATTCGCTCACGAGGACATCGTAGTCGTAGCTCGTAATCGTCGGCTCGAACTTCTCGCCGTGGTTGGCCCCGCTGTAGAAGCCGAAGTTCGTGCCGCCGTGGAACATGTAGAAGTTGACCGAAGCTCCGGCGGCCAGCATTTCATCCAGCACCTGTGCCGTGTCGGCGGCGTCGCGGGTATGATGCTCCTCGCCCCAGTGGTCGAACCAGCCGTTCCAATACTCCATGCACATGAGCGGCTGATCCGGCTGCGCCTTCAGCAGATCTCCGAACGCCTCGTCCGGGCGCGAGCCGAAGTTGACCGTCTCCCATACCCCGTCGACCATGCCGCCCTGCAGCATGAAGTCGCAGGGACCGTCGGAGGTGAACAGCAGCACGTCCACCCCGCGGTTGATCAAGCCATCCCGCAGATGAGCCAAGTATTCCTTGTCGTTGCCGTAGCTTCCGTATTGATTTTCAATCTGCATCGCGATGACCGGCCCGCCGTTCGTCGTCAGCAGAGGCACCAGCCTGGGGATCAGCTCGTCGTAATAGGCGTCTACCTTGTCCAGAAAAGGCTTGTAGGCGCAGCGCAGCCGCATGTTCCCGTCCTTCAGCAGCCAGGCGGGCATGCCCCCGAACTCCCATTCCGCGCAAATATAAGGACTCGGCCTTACAATGACATGCAGTCCGAGCTCTCCCGCCGTCCGGATATAGCGCTCGATGTCCGCCAGACCGTCGAAGTTGAACCGGCCCTCTACGGCCTCATGCAGATTCCACGGCACATACGTTTCCACCGTGTTGAAGCCTGCCGCCTTCAGCTTCAGCAGCCGGTCCCTCCAATACTCCGGCACCACGCGGAAGTAATGGATCGCGCCGGAAAGGATGCGGATCTCCTGATTTCCCAGCATCAGCTTGGGACCTTGAATGGTCAGACGGGTCATACGGACAGCTCCTCCTTGGGATGGACTTCTGGCGATGCTTCGGCAGCCCGCGCCATGTCCGGTTCTTTCCCTTATCGTATCGGGCTGGGAGCGACTTCAACAATGCACAAAGTCCGCAATTTCTTAACCATTTGTCGCAAGAGACCCTTATACTGGTTGTAGATGCACGACCGTAGATCCATCCCCCGAGAGGAGCCTATGCAGCATGGAGCGCTTGTTCGCCTTCCAAAACCGATCCGACACCTTGCAGCTGTATGGCTGCCATTTCGGCCTCAAGCCGGCCGGCTGGTCCTATGACAAGCATCATCATCATCTCTATGAGCTGTTCTGCTGCATGGACGGCTCGGCGGTGCAGGAAATGCAGGGCGGCTCCGTTCCGCTCGCTCCGGGCGACTGGTTCCTGCTGCGTCCCGGCGTCAGCCATACTCTGGCCAATGCCGGCACGGGTCCGCTCGCCTTCTTCAACTTCCACTTCGACCTCGACGATCTGGAAGTGCGCGGCCGGCTGGGAGCCGCACCGTTCCGGCTCATTCCCGGAAGCCATGCCTCCGACAGCGGACTGCCCGGCTGCGTGGCCGGACTGGAGAGCCTGCTCGGGCAGCAGCTCATCGGCGATCGAGATTCGGCCCTCCCGGACAGCGGCCCCCGCAGCCAAGCCATCCCGCTCGGGCTGCATCAGCAGCTTGCCTTCCAGTCCGCGATCCTGGCGATACTGGGCGAGGTCATCCGCCTGCTGGAAGAGATTCCGCAGCCGGAAGGCAATCACGGCCTGACGGCATCGGCCTATGCGCTCGACATCGCCCATGCCGCGGAGAAGCGGCTGACGGCCGACGGGTCGGAGACCCCGTCCGTGTCGGCGATCGCGGCGGAGATGGGAATCAGCCGCAGCCAGCTGTGCCGGATTTTTGTCCATGTCTACGGCCTCTCCCCCCGCCAATATTTGACCCGGCGCAAATGGAGCAAAGCCAAGGAGCTGCTCGCCATCTCCAATCTCAACGTCTACACCGTCTCCGAGCAGCTCGGCTTCCGTTCGGTCCATCATTTCTCCCGCCAGTTCCGCCGCTGGACCGGCCTGACTCCGAGCCAATACCGGAAGCAGGAGCAGGAAGGAGCGGGCGGCTAGGCAAGGCTTTCCTTCGCGGGAAAGCCCTTTTCTGCTTGCGCAAGCGCCTTGTGCCGCAGGGGAGTTTTACTTCCTCCGCCAAGTTCGGTATAGTAGGTTCAAATAAGGACAATAAATATCCACGTTATACATAATTCTTAACGAGCTGCATTCGCAAGAATTGACCTCTCTCCTCATGCAGGAGATCGAGAAAGGAGGACTCATCGAGATGCAAATGAAAACCGGCGTGGAGCAGGCGGTCTATGCCGTGCTGCTGCTCGGCATGCTGCCGGACAAAGCCGTCCTGCCCGGCGAAGCGATCAGCGCCCGCATCGGGGCTTCCCCGACCTATTTCCAGAAGCTGCTGCGCAGGCTCGTCAGCGCCGATCTCATCGCCTCGACGGCGGGAGTGAAGGGCGGCTTCAGGCTCAAGCGGCAGCCGCAGGACATTACCGTCTATGATATTTACCTGGCCGTCGAGGGACAGCAGTCTCTATACTCCTCCTGCGGCATCCTGCACGACGTGCTGGATCGGCCGGAGCCGACATCCGGCTGTCTGCTGTCGGAGCTCATGCTCGAGGCCGAGCAGTCCTGGAAATCCGTGCTGCAGCGCGAGACGATCGCGTCCCTGTATGCGCATATGTGCTCGGAGACGGAAGTAGACGGCCTGGACGCTTGGGTGAAGCAAAAGCTCGTGCTGTAGCGGGCTGTTCCATTAGAAGCTTGAAGAGAGGATGTTGAAAGCCATGAAAATCAGCCTCCTGGACCAGGCTCCGGTCACGAAAGGCCATGCGGCCCCGGACGCCCTCCAGAATGCCGAGAAGATCGCCGTTCTCGCCGACGAGCTCGGCTACCACCGGATGTGGATGGCGGAGCATCACAATACCCGCCATTTCGCGAGCGCGGCTCCCGAGGTCATCATCGCCCATCTCGCCGCCAAAACCAAACGCCTGCGCCTCGGAACCGGCGGCGTCATGATGATGCATTACTCCCCGCTCAAGCTCGCGGAGGTGTTCAACACGCTGAGCGCCCTTTCGCCGGGCCGGATCGACTTCGGCGTCGGCCGCGCTCCCGGAGGAGACCACTTTGCGACCCAGGCGCTGGCCGAAGGCCGGCCCTACTTGCCGAGCGACCTGTACGACAAGCTCGCCGCCTCGCTTCAGCTCATCGCCGGCGGCGTGCCGACCGATCCGCTGTACAAGAACGTCGTCGCCTCGCCTGCCGGCATCGCCCTGCCCGAAGCCTGGCTGCTCGGCTCCAGCGGCAACAGCGCCGTACGAGCCGGCCGGCTGGGAGTCGGCTACTCGTTCGCCCAGTTTTTCAACGGCCAGCTGTCCAAGGAAATTCTCGACGCCTACCGCTTGAACTTTGAGCCCACCTCCTTCATGCCGGAGCCGGTCGTCAGCGTCACCTACGCCGCCACAGCCGCAGAGACGGAGGAGGCAGCGGAGTTTCTCGCCAAGCCGGTCGACCTGATGCGGCTGTTCCTGACCAAAGGCATGCTTCAGCCGATCATGTCGCCGGAGGAAGCCCGCGACTATCCGCTCACCGAGATGGACCGCATGCAGATCGCCGAGAACCGCAGCATCCATTTCGTCGGGACGGGGCCGCAAATTGCCGAGCGGTTATACCGGGAACGCGAGCTGTACGGCTTCGACGAGGTCATGATCAACAGCACCCCTCACGGCTTCGAATCGCGTCTGAACGGATACCGGCTCCTGGCGAAGGCTCTTCTATAGACCGCTATCAAAAAAAACAAGCCGGCTCCTCCAGGGAGTCGGCTTGTTGAAATTCGGTTGCAGCACGGCTTAAGGAGTCGGCTCTCCGCCATTGGCATTCAGCGTCTCGCCGATGACGTAGCTTGATTCCGGGCTCGCCAGGAACACATACGCCGGAGCCATCTCCGCCGGCTGACCGGGACGGCCGAGCGGCGTATTCTCGCCGAACTTCGCCAGCTTGGACTGAGGCTGGCCGCCGCTGATCTGCAGCGGAGTCCATACCGGACCCGGCGCAACGGCGTTCACGCGAATGCCTTTGGGAGCGACCTGCTGGGCAAGCGCCTTGGTGAACGTGTTGTTCGCGCTCTTGGTCGTAGCGTAGTCGAGCAGGATAGGCGAGGGCTTGTACGCCTGAATGGAGCTCGTGTTGATGATCGCGCTGCCCGGAGGCATATGCTTGACCGCCGCCTTGCACAGCCAGAAGAGCGAGTAGACGTTCGTCTTGAACGTGGCGTCGAACTGCTCCGTCGTCAGATCCGCGATATTCTCCACGAATTGCTGCATGCCCGCCACGTTGGCAAGAATGTCGATGCCTCCAAGCTGCTCCACCGCGGCAGCGATGAGCGACTCGCAGTAGGCCTCGTCCTTCACGTCTCCGGGCATGGCGACCGCCTTGCGGCCGGCCTCCTCGATCAGCTGCACGACTTCCTTGGCGTCCGGCTCCTCCTCCGGCAAATAGGAGAGCACGACATCCGCCCCTTCCCGGGCGAAGGCGATGGCAACCGCGCGGCCGATGCCGCTGTCGGCGCCGGTGACGACCGCTTTGCGGCCGGTGAGGCGGCCGGTGCCGCGATACGTCTTCTCCCCTGCATCCGGCTTCGGCGTCATTTCCTTTTCCAGGCCCGGCGGATTCTGCTTCTGTTGAAACTCCGGACCCGCCTTCTGGTATTGGGACGTCGGATCCTGCATTTTGTATTGATCGCTCATGGCATATCCTCCTTCAGATTCTTGTCTATGTGTATATACCCGCTTTGAAGCCTTTTAAAGGGTTCACCTTCATTCTCCCCTCTTTGGCGCCAAATAAAATCAGCCCCCATCCGGAATAACGCCGAACGGAGGCTGCTGATTTCACTGCTTCCTGATCCTCTTCAATCCAGCCGCTCCCTCTGCAGCTCCTGCATCATGAACACTTGCTCCAGATTGGACGGCTTGAACCCAAGCTCCGTCAGCAGCCGGAGCAGAGCATCGTCGGAACGAAGCATAGGCACAGTCCGCTTGTACGAGCTCCGCCCGGGCTCGGCAATGCGGGCCAGCAGGAAACGAAGCAGAGCTTCGCGATCCTCTCTGCCGTCCAGCACCCGCAGCTGGCTGATCGTAACGCCGATGTCCGCGCCCGCCGGATCGAAGCTCCGCCGATATAGAGCGCAGGCGACCGGCTTTCCCTGCTCAAGCACAAGCAGAGACTGTCCGTCGCGCCGATAGTTCGGCCACTGGAACTGCCACGGAAGCATCCTCTCATAAGGCTTCAAGTCCAGCGCGGTGCCAGGCACAGCCGTCAAGCCGTCCACGTCCGCCGCAAGATCGGGCAGCTTGGAGTCGCAGGCCAGGTAGAGCATGTCGTCGACAACCTCGTATCCCCTGCTTTTGTACAGGGAAATCGCCCTTTGATTCTCGCTGATCGCCTCCAGCGTCGCGATGTGCACGCCCTGCTCCCGGTAAAGCTCAAGCGCGTGGTCGATCATCGCCTGGCCGACTCCGGTTCCCCTCTCCTTCTGAGCGACTCCTGTCCCCCCGTTCCAGGCGACCTTGCGGCCCTGCACCTCGCGGATTCCGTTCAGGACGATGCCGACAGCGCGGCTGTCGCGGCAAGCGATGAAGGAAAGCGCCGGCGAAAGCTCTTCCAGCACAAGCCGGTTCACAAACGATTCGACAGACATGACAATCGGAACAAAATACCCGGCAAAACCTTCGTTCCATACGTGGACGGCTTCCTCCAGCGTGCATTCGCTCAAACGTTTGAATGTAATCAAGGCTTGATCCCTCCGCAATGAGTGGTAGAATAAGAGCCACAACAATTAAAACCGACTGGTCAGTCTTTATTATAAAAGAGGAAGGATCTGGACATCAAGAACAACCTTTCCCGATTCAACTTCTTCCTCGCATCCAGCCTGCATTGGAGCCTATTTATGCTATGATTTCCCTAGCGGATGGATCCTTCATCGTTCCATGGCTTAGGAACCTTATCCCGAGGGAAGCAAACATAAGGCAAAAGGAGATCGACGATGGCACCAAAGGTTACCGAGCAGTACCGAAAAGAAAAACGGACTTCCATTTTGGAAGCGGCCCTGGACTGTTTTGTCGAAAAGGGCTTCCAGGCGACATCCGTGGACGATATCGTCCGCCGCTCGGGCATGAGCAAGGGCGCCCTGTACGGATATTTCTCCAGCAAGGAAGAAATGTACATCGAGCTGGCCCACAGCCGCATGGATGAAATGGCCGAAATCGTGCACGGCCCGTTCAACCGGCTGAACGGAGCCACGGCTAAAATAAAGAGCTTGTTCACCCGCTTCCGGAACCAGTCGCTGGCCGACCTGCGGAAATGGCTGACCTTCCACCTCGAATTCATGGTCTATATTTCCCGCAATCCCGAGCTGGTCGGCATGCATAACAACTACCGGGACAAGGGACTCGGCATTGTCGGGCGGCTGCTGGCCGAAGGCAAGGCAAGCGGGGAATTCCGCCCCGATCTGGATGAATCCGCGGCGTCGTATATATTCTGGTCCGTCCGAGACGGCCTCGCCGTCAACTTCATGGTGGACGGCGATGAAGGCGAATATCAGCGGATTCTGGATCAGATGGAAGAGATGGTGCTGAGGCACCTCCGGAAGGATCCGCTCCGTTGACGCGGCTCCAGCCGCCTGTGGACCGGCCGTCTTCGTAGAACCTTCATTTCGTTCGAATACTCCGTAAATCTTTCTCATTTACTTTGGATATGGAAAACGATTCCATCAGCCGAAGGGAGAGAGATTTACGTTGAGAACAAAAAAAGCCGCGCTTGCGCTGGTCATGGGGGCAGCCTTGGCTTTTCCCCAAGCGATCCACGCCGCTCCGGCCCCGCTGCTGCACAAAGAAAACGCCGCCGGCCAATCCGGCAACTGGTACACCGGCGCGGTGCCGTCCCAAGCCTCGTCCGACAAGCCCGTCCTGCTGTTCGTCCAGGGGCTTCATTCTACGTACGAGCGCTGGATCGGGACCGACAGCTACTATGACGCCGCCTATAATGCCGGGTACCGGACGGCGTTCGTGCAGCTTCCCGATGCCGACGGTCCGGGCGGAGACATGTGGAAGAACGGCCCCATTCTCGCCTCCCTGATCCGCAAGGTCGCTGCTTATTACAACGTGCCCAAGCTCAACATCATCGCCCACTCCAAAGGCGGCATCGACACGCAGGCGGCGCTCGTCTATTACGGGGCTTCCCCTTACGTGAACGTGGTCCATCAGCTCTCGACACCGAACCGGGGCTCGGAGCTGGCGGACATGGCCTACAGCAATTGGACTTCCTGGCTCGGCGCGATCATGGGACAGCAGGATGACGCCGTCTATTCCCTGCAGACGTCCTATATGGCGGGCTTCCGCGCCCAGACCGACGTCAAGCCGGAAGTGAACGCGACCAAGACCTATATGTCCGGGGGCGAGGGAGACGACGGCATCTTCACCAGCTACTGGTTCGCCCATGCCGTTCTTCCGGGCGAGGATGACGGCGCAGTATCCGTATATTCCGCCATGGGTCTGCCCTACGGCATTCAGAGCTTTACCAAGAACATCTCGCACAGCGCCATGGCGCGAGCCTCCCAGACGTGGAGCCTCGTGCAGCCGAAGCTGAAGCTGGCCACGGCCGCTCTTGCCCCATCCGGAGCCGCAATGCCGAGCGGACAGCCGGAAGCAGCTGCTTCCGGGCAGCTGCAAGCAACACTCGGTTCGCCGTCTCTGGCGGCGAACGCAGAAGGGCAGGATGCCGACCTGATCCTGCGCGGCGGCCCCGTGGACGGCTCATCGGCCGTCTCATTCCCGCTCGAGAGCGGAATCGGCAGCGTCGCTCTGGAAGTCATGACGAGCCGGGAGGACACATCGCTGACTCTCGTTTCCCCGTCGGGGCAAGTCTATCCTTCCGTGGCCGCTCCGGCGGACAGCGATCCCGACGGCATCTTCGGCAAGGCGGTCCGCCGGGCATTCCAGGTCATGCGGCCCGAGGCGGGGGAATGGAGCCTGAAGCTGGACGGCAAAAACGACGCCTTCTTCGCGATGGCGCAGATCGAGGGCTCGGCCCCCGCGAAGCTGAAGGCGAGCCGAAAAGTGGTCCGCAAAGGCGAAGCGGTCCAGCTCTCCGTCGACTTCGGCAAGCCGATCAAAGGCAGCGTCAAACGTCCCAAGCTGACCAAATCGGTCCCCGGCCGCCCGGCTTCCTTCTCCTCTACCCGCCAGCTTCCGGACCTGGCCGTCGACGGCAGCCTGAACATGCCTCTGACAGCGCCGGCCGAGCCCGGCATCTACAACATCTCCTTCGACGTGGAGGGCGTGAACGACAAAGGCGAGAGGATCGTCCGCTCGGTGAACTACAACTTTGCGGTTGCGGATGACCAAGGCATCGTCAAATAACCCCAAGACAATAGGAAAGACAGGCGGGAATGTGCTCCCCCTGTCTTTTTCTTTTGTTGAGCCTTTCCGGGAACCAGGAAAGGCTGCCGTTTGCTGCCGTTCCCTACTGCTTCGGATCATCAGGCTGCCTGCGATGCATCCGTCCTTCCAAATCTCCGCCGGGAGAAATCGACTTCTCCCTATTTCCTGTCCACTTGCAGCAGCGTCACTTTTTTAACCGAATACGTGTCCTTCAGGCTTTCTTCCGTTAGAACGTTCAGCTTGACCAGGCTCGCGATCTTGGCCGAATCCGCCTTGGAAAGCAGCCGCCACAGCTCGGGGTCGGGCAATGCCTCGTACAGCTTCTTATCGTCGTATTCCTTGCGCTCCTGTGAAACCAGCTTGATCCTATAGCTTCCCGCTTCAAGCTCGGGCGCCGCCAGCTCCAGACAATGCTGGATGATTCCGCTGCGGAGCTCGGACAGCTCCTGCTCGATCTCTTTCTGCTTCTGCTTCAACTGGTAAAAACGCTGCGCCATCTTGTCCATATCCTCACACTCCTCATCAGCATATTTATGCCGGGGCTGGTTTTTTAGGACTTGCAACATTTGCCGAATAGCCTTCGTTAATGGAGGGTAATCAACCCGATAGGCAGTTGACTAGCATGAGAAAGGAATGTTGGACATGAATAAAAAAAACCGGAAAAGAAATCTGCTCGCGGCCACGCTGACAGCCGCTCTTCTGACGGCGCCGATGGCGCTGTCCTTGCCTGCCGGGCAAGCAGCCGCGGCAAAAGCCAGCCCAATTCTCAAGACCACTGCGACGCCATTCAGCATCGAAGGAAAACGAACGAGCATCGCTACGATCCATAAAGACAATACGACGTACATCGCGCTGCGCAGCCTGAACGCCAGCCTCGGCCTGAGCACGACGTACGAGAAGGCAGCCGATACGGTGAAAATAACGGGAAGAGACCGTGTCCTGCAGATCGGCTTGAAGGACAGCAGCTTCAAGCTCAACGGGCAGCCTATTTACAACGGATCGGAAGCGATCGTGCAGAATAATACGACGTATCTGCCGCTCCGAGTCCTGCTGGAGCAGATGGGCTATGCCGTCTCCTATGAGCAGGCCAGCAAAATGATCGGCATTCATGCCGTTCAGGAAAACAAGCTGAAGATCGGCACGGAAGCTATCGCCTCGGAGGAAGGCGGCAAGTCGATCCATGTGTACTATCCCGTCCTGTCGGGTTATAGCGATACGGCCGTGCAAGACAAGATCAATGCCTTCTTGAAGAAAGAAGCGGACCGGAACGTGGCGGAAGGCTCCAAGGAGATGGACCCTCAAGCCAAAGAGAACATGAAGATTCTGGCCGGCAACCCGAAAGCCGATGTCCGCACGCCGAGCCTGGATGGCCAATACACGGTCTCCTATAACGAAAAGGGAAAATTGAGCCTCTACGTGGACTACTACGTCTATACCGGGGGAGCGCATGGCATGACGGTCCGCCAGCCTTACACCTTCGATCTCGCGACGGGCGACGTGCTTTCCTTGAAAGAGGCTGCCGGCGGCAAGGAAAACTATGTGTCGGCGATCAACAAGGAAATCAAGGACCAGATTAAAAATCGGCACATGGACTTGATGGTACCGTTCCAGACCATCGAGGCGGACCGGGACTATTTCCTCAACCGCAACGGAATCGTCATTTACTTCACCCAGTACGAGTACACCTCCTATGCGGAAGGCATGCCGGAGTTTGTCATTCCTTATTCGGCCTTCAAATAGGCCGCTCCATCTGGAATAAAACCAATGAAAGGCCCCGGGCAACCGCCCGGGGCCTTTCATTGCCTTATCGTGATTGAATCGTGTCGATCAATTGGGCTTTGACGAGCAGCCGCTGCACGAGGGCTGCCGTCTCCGCTCTGGTGATCGGCCGCTTCGGCTCCAGCCCCTTGCCGGAGCCTTGCGCCAGTCCGAGCTTCAGAGCGGCAGCGACGGATTGCTGCGCCCATACGCTGACCTTGCCGCCGTCGGCGAACGGAGCCAGGACATCGCCGATATCATTTCCGCTCTTGACTTCAAGACCGGCCAGCGTCATCGCTCTGGCCAGCATGGTCAGAGCTTCCTCGCGGGTTACGTTGCGGCTCGGGCCGAAGGTGCCATCCCCTTCGCCTTTGACAAGGCTGTACTCCTGTGCAGCCGCTAGCGCGCCTGCGTACCAGTCGCCGGAGCCGACATCGGTGAACGCGGAGGCAGCGGAGCTCGGAGCAAGGCCGAGCGCCCGCACGATGATAGCGGCGATTTCGGCGCGGGTGACAGGCGCATCAGGCTTGTAATGCGCGGCGTCGACGCCGTTGACCACCATTCGGGAGGCAAGGTCGTTCACAGCCGATTCGGACCAGTGCCCCGCAACATCGGCAAATGCGACCGGATGATAGATGAGCGCATAGGCGCTGTTCGTCAAGCTGTTGACGATGGCATAGTAGCTTCCATCCCTCTTCTGGATGAAGGTCGGCACATGCCTTGCCGTTCCGTCTTTGTCCAGAACGATCGCGGTCGTTATTCGGGCCGGATCCGCTTCTGCAGGCAGCGGGATTTCACGTTTCACATAGGAGCCGAAGCGGTCGACATCGATGCTTTTTCCGTTGTAGGATGCCGTCGCCATGAATTCCACAGGTGCCGCGACCACGCTGAAGCCATTGTTGACGCCTGCCTTTTCCGCCCGCGCTGCCATCGCCGCATCTCCCTTGACGACATTTATTCGAACCGTTATCTCTGAGAGCCGGTCCGCGGCGCCAAGCTGAGCCGACAGGCGATCCATATCCAATCGTGCCGCCGGCAGCGTGTAGCTGCCGCTCGGGGACTGCACTTCAAGCACGGC
>Ga0194137_10002101_pt1 | contig 11940 bp, 6 predicted proteins | sample TARM_MetaG_T3_14_FD_134025 | JGI IMG/M metagenome (GOLD analysis project Ga0194137, IMG submission 134025) | Freshwater microbial communities from Pennsylvania, USA, analyzing microbe dynamics in response to fracking - TARM_MetaG_T3_14 (version 2) | ecosystem: Environmental > Aquatic >...
CGCATGACGCCGTGGCCGCGATGGAAAAGTCCACCCAGGGCGTGGTCGAGGGAGCGAAGCTGTCCGACGCCGCCGGCGCCGCGCTGTCGGAGATCCGCAGCGTCTCGAACCGGCTTGCCGACCTGATTCAGAGCATTTCCGCCGCCACCGAACAGCAGGCTACATCGGCCAATGGCGTGGCGCAGAGCATCCAGAACATCCTGACCGTTACCGAGCAGACGCAGCAGGGCACCAGGCAGACCACCGACTCGATTCGCGAACTGTCCAAGCTGGCCGAGGAACTCAAGAACTCCGTGTCGCGATTCCGTGTGTCCGCCTGACGTTCCCGGCTTGCTGACTTCTGCATTGCCGTTCATGCCTGAAACGGAAACATCGTTATCGCGTTATCGTCGTGCGGCGCGCTCGCTGCGAGCGCGCCCATTCAAGTTGCATCGCGGTGAAGCCGCGCGCCCCACCGCTTTTTGACCCCGCGAGGCAGTCATGACCACCTTTTCCTCCCTCTCACCGCAAGAAGCCCGGGAAACTTTCGACACCGGCCCGCTATCGTGGGTCATGGGAGAGATCCGCGAAGCATTGAACCGGTCCAGGGAATCGCTGCGTGAAGCCTCCGCGCAAGAGACGGGCGTGCAGACCACGGCGTTGCGCCATGCCAAGAGCTACCTGCATCAGGCGCACGGCGCGCTGCAGATCGTCGATGTGGACGGCGTCGCCATCATCACCGAAACCGTGGAAGACCTGCTCGACCGCGCCGACAGCGGCCAGCTGGCGATGAGCCCCGAACTGGCCGGCGTGATCGGCAATGCCTATCAGGCGCTGGTCGAGTACCTGGACGAACTGCTGGCAGGCTTGCCGCATCAGCCGGTACGGCTGTTTCCCTATTACCGTACCCTGCTGGAGGCTCGCGGCGCCGAGCGCATCCATCCGGCGGACCTGTTCTTTCCCAATCTCGCCGTTCGTCCCAGCCTTCCGGCAGCCAACCCGCCGGGCGAGGTGCAGCCGGCTCGCTATACCGGCCTGCGCCAGCGCTTCGAGAAGGCCTTGCTGCCTTTCCTGAAGAGCAGCGACCGCAATGCCGAGCTGGCCAATGCCGCCGTCATGCGCGACGTGGTGGGAGAGATCGAACACCTGCAGGCAAACCCGCAGGCGCGCGCATTCTGGTGGGTCATGCATGGGCTGGCGGAAGCGGTTGCCGCCGACCAGATCCCCAATGAAATCTACGTCAAGCAGCTCTTCGCGCGCATCAACCTGCAGATCCGCCGCCTGTGCCAGGGTTCGTCCAGCATCGCGGAACGCCTGCTGCGCGATGCACTGTTTTTCATCGCCCGCATCAAGGAGCCTGCCGAACGCGGCAGGCAGATCCGCGAGACCTATCAGCTCGACGGGCTTGTGCCGGCCGATTATGAAAAGAAGCGCTACGGACAGGTGGATCCTGACGTCCTGGCCAGCGCCAGGGAAAGACTGTCCCAGGCAAAGACCATCTGGAATCGCATCGTCGGCGGCGACACTGGCATGGCGGATACCTTCGAGCATGAAATGCGCATGCTTGCCGATGCCGGTTCCCGTCTCAATTCCGGGCCTCTGTCAAAGCTGCTGCGCGAACTCAAGGGCATCGCCCGCCATGCCGCGCATGCCAAGCCGGGCGAGATGCTCGGGATGGAAATGGCGACTTGCCTCCTGTTCGTCGAAAACTCGCTAAGCCAGATCGGACACCTGCCCGACAACTTCGCCGAGCGCGCCGATGCCATGACCGCGCGCCTGCTGGCCGTGGTCACCGGCGATCAACCGGTGCAGCCGGCTTCGTGGCTGGACGACATGTCGCGCCAGGCGCTGCAGCAGCAGACCATGACCGCACTGGCCGGGGAAATGCAGGGCAATCTGCGCCAGGTCGAGAAAATGCTGGATGAATTCTTCCGCGACCCTGCGCAGCAGGAAGCGCTCGCTCAGCTTGCCCAGCTCGATCAGATACTGCACCAGATCGAGGGCGCGATGGCCGTCCTCGACCAGGACGACGCCATGCAGGCGGTCCGCCATACGCGCGAGGCGGTGCGGCGCTTTCAGCCGGCGGGCGAAGCCGGCACTCATGCTGCCGATGTGGAGGAATTCCAGCATGTGGCCCAGAATATCGGTGCGCTGAGTTTCTTCATCGAGACCTTGCAGCACCAGCCGGACAATGCTGGCAAGCGCTTCACCTTCGACCAGGAAAAGGGCCTGTTTCGCGCCAATCTGATCGAGCAGGGCGGCAAGCAGACAGCCGCGCAGGCCGCACCCGATGCGCCGGCCCTCGATGCCGATACCGGCGGCACGGCGGGCGAAATGCCGCTGTCGACGGTGGAGGACGAACTTGCCTTCCACCAGCAGAAATCGGCCGAGATCGCCATGTCGCTGAGCGCCGAGCCCGATAACGAGGCATTGCAGGCGCAGCTCAAGGAGTCGCTCGAAAAGATCAGGATGGATGCCACCCTGATCGACAATCCCGAGGCCAACGACCGCGCCCAGGCCGGCATCGATGCGCTGAAGCGGCCGGATTTCGCGGCGTCGACCGAAGCGCTGGCCGAGATCATCACCGCCACCGTGCCGGCGATGCCTGCAAGCGAAGCGCTGCCGCCCATCATTGCCCCGGCGACGGACGAGGCCATCGATGCCGAGCTGCTGGACATCTTCCTGATGGAGGCTGAAGAGGTGCTGGGCGCGGTGCGCGAGACCATGCCGGAGGCCCGCAACCAGCCAAGCAACCAGGAACACCTCACAACCCTGCGCCGGTCTTTCCATACGCTCAAGGGCAGCGGACGCATGGTGGGTCTGACGGCCTTCGGAGAAGCGGCGTGGAGCATCGAGCAGGTGCTGAACCTGCGCCTGGCCGAGTCCCGTGCCGGCGATCCGGAACTGTTCGCCCTGCTCGACAAGGCGGCGGAAGTGCTCGACGCCTGGGTCCGGGATCTCAAATTGCATGGCCGGTCCGCCCGCACGCCGGATGCCATCGTTGCCGCCGCCGAGGGCATCAAATCCGGCGGACCCTTCCATTACGAAGAAACGGGGCAGACTGCCGCGGACGAAGACGCAGCTGAAGCGGCAGCATTGGCTGACGAAGCACCCTTGGCAGCAGTGCAAGCCGAAGAGCGGGAAGCATTCGGCGATCACGCGCTGCAGTCGGACCGGTCACCGGCGTCCGAACAGGTTTTCCCTCCTGCGGAAACCGCAGTTGCGCCGGATTTTGCGGAAGCTTTCCGGGCCGGACAGATTGCTGCGCCGGAAACGGCATCGTTGTCGAGTGACGACGACATTGCGGAGCCCGGCGAAAACGTATCCCTGCCCCAGCCTGAACATGGCGCCGAGCCTGAAGCGGCTCCGCCTGATTTCGGAGCAGATACTTCAGCCGCCGCGGGTACTGCCGGCACGCTTGAATCCGGAGAGATTGCCGTCTCCAATGAGCCGGAGGAACTGCAGCTGTCCGATGCCGAACTGCTGGCACAGTTTGGCCACATGAATGCGCCGCCATCGTCGCAGCCAGAGGTGACGGCGGAAGACGGCGGGAATGCAGCCGCGCATAGGCTTGCGGATGGACCTTCCGCCGAACCGTCAGACGCGCCTGCGCCGCAGTTGATGGAAGACACGCCTGCTGCAGCGGGAGCGGAAGTCATCAGCTTCCCCACCGTGCATCCGCCCCAGCCGCGGAACAACGACAACGTCAAGCGCATCGGCGACCTGGAAATCAGCGTGCCGCTGCACAATATCTATCTGGCGGAAACCGACGAACTGGTGCGTGTGCTGGCACAGGACATCGCCGAATGGAGCCATGAACCCGACCGCGCCGTGAGCGTGCAATCGGTGCATGCCGCACATTCGCTGGCAGGCAGTTCGGCCACCGTCGGATTTACTGCGCTGCATGAGCTTGCCCATGCGCTGGAAATGGTTCTGCAATTCCTGATGCGCAAGCCGGTGAAGCTGCAATCCCATGAGTTCGCAGTGCTGTCGGAAAGCATAGAACGGCTGAAGCTGATGCTGCAGAAATTTGCGCTTGGCGACATGCCGGACAGCCAGCCGGAACATGTGCGTCTTCTGCAAAGCCTGCGCCAGGATCTGGAATTGCGCTCCGAGATGGTCGAGCTGACAGCAAGCGCCGAGGCAATGCCGCTCGAGCCTGCTTATCCGCAGATAGCGGAGCTGCCCGAAGTTCCTGAACTGGCGGACTTGCCGGCCGCGCTTGAAGCCGGACGTGAAATCATGGCCGGGCCGAACGCCGAGGCATCGCCGGCTTCCGCACTGGATGAGCAGGCAGGCGCAGCCGACGGCTTCGCCCAGCCGCTCCGCGATGAACTCGATACCGACCTGCTGCCGGTGTTCCTCGAGGAAGGGCGCGACATGTTCCCGCAGATGGGCACCGCGCTGCGCGGCTGGCAGGAGCGGCCGGGAGACATCGCATCGCCGCAGTCGGTGCTGCGCCTGCTTCATACGCTCAAGGGCAGCGCACGCATGGCCGGCGCGATGAACCTCGGCCAGCATCTGCACGACATGGAAACCCGCATCGAGAACATCATGCATCTCGGTACGCCGGAACCGCTTTCCATCGAAGATCTGCTGATCCGCTACGACCAGGGGCTGCAGATGTTTGAACTGCTTCAGCATCCGGCGGCGCAGCCGGCTTCGTCCGAAACGGCCGCCGAAACGCAGCTGCCGCCCGTTCCTGCAGCGGAAGCGGGCGCGGTGCTCGCGCCGCTGGTCCCTCAAATGCCCCAGATGCCTCATGTGCCCCAGATGCCGCCGCCGGCGCATCCGCTGATGGGCAAGGGTTACAAGCACTTGGCTCAGGGCCGGGGACAGATCATGCCTGCGGCCGCAGCGCCGCTGGTGCGGGTTCGCGCCGACATTCTCGACCGCCTCGTCAACCAGGCGGGCGAAGTCTCGATCTCCCGTTCCAGGCTGGAAAACGAAGTCGGCAGCCTGCAGCAGTCGCTGTCCGAACTGACCGACAACGTGGCCCGCCTGCGCGATCAGCTTCGCGAAATCGAAATGCAGGCGGAAACCCAGATCACTTCCCGCATGGCGCATTCGGCCGACCGCGAATTCGATCCGCTGGAATTCGACCGCTTTACCCGCCTGCAGGAATTGACCCGGATGATGGCCGAGAGCGTCAACGACGTCGGCTCGGTCCATCAGAACCTGAGCCGCACGCTAGACAGCGCGGTGGCCGATCTGTCGGCTCAGGCCCGGCTGACCCGCGAACTGCAGCAGGACCTGATGCGCGCGCGCATGGTGCAGTTCGCCAGCATCTCGGAGCGCCTGTTCCGCGTAACGCGCCAGACCGCGAAGGAAACCGACAAGCGCGTCAACCTCGACATCCGCGGCGGCGCGGTCGAAATGGATCGCGGCGTGCTGGAAAAGATGACCGGACCGTTCGAGCACCTGCTGCGCAATGCCATCGTGCATGGCGTGGAGGCGAAGGAGGCGCGCCGCGCCGCAGGCAAGCCGGAAACCGGCGAGCTGCTCATCGAAGTGCGCCAGGAAGGCAATGAAGTCGTCATCCAGTTCTCCGACGACGGTCAGGGTCTCGATCTCGCCCGCATCCGCGCCAAGGCGGCCAGGATCGGCCTGCTGGCCGACGACGCCCGGCTGACGGACGAGGAAGCCGGCGACCTGATTTTCCATCCCGGATTTTCCACGGCCGAGGAAATCACCGAACTCGCCGGCCGCGGCGTCGGCATGGATGTCGTCCGTTCGGAAGCGGCATCGCTCGGCGGTCGCGTGTCGACCTGGAGCGAACCGGGCAAGGGCACGCAGTTCGCCATCCGCCTGCCGCTGACGCTGGCCGTCACCCAGGTCGTGCTGCTGTCGACCGGCGGCATGACGTATGCGGTGCCGTCGGTGCTGGTCGAACAGGTGCAGCAGCTCAAGGCCAATGCCCTGGCGGCGGCGTACAACGACGGCGCGGTGGTCTGGCAAGGGCAGCGGGTGGCACTGCATTATCTCGCCACGCTGCTCGGCAATACCCAGGCTTCGCCGGTATCGCAGCAGTATTCGTCCCTGCTGATTCTCAAGAGCGGCAGCGACCGCGTGGCCGTGCATGTGGATGAAGTGATCGGCAACCGCGAGGTGGTGGTCAAGAACATCGGCCCGCAGCTGTCGCGGATGATCGGCATCGCCGGTGCGACGGTGCTCGGTTCCGGCGACATCGTCCTGATCCTCAATCCGGTGCCGCTGGCCCAGCGTCTGGCACAGGACAGCCTGCGCGCTGCGCGCCTGGCGCCGGCCGACGTGCCCGATGCCATGGGCGCGGTCGCCGAGTTGCGCGCCGACCAGCCGTCGTCGCCCGACAGCGGTCCGGTGCAGGGATTGCGCCGCCAGCCTGTGGTGATGGTGGTCGACGACTCGCTGACGGTGCGGCGCGTGACCCAGCGTCTGCTGTCGCGTGAAAACTACCAGGTGGTGCTGGCCAAGGACGGCGTCGACGCGCTGCAGCATCTGCAATCGATCACGCCCGACGTGATGCTGGTCGATATCGAGATGCCGCGCATGGACGGCTTCGACCTGACGCGCAATGTGCGCGGCGATGAGCGGACCCGCCATATTCCTATCATCATGATCACTTCGCGCACCGCCGAAAAGCATCGCAACTATGCGCTGGAACTGGGCGTCAATGAGTATCTCGGAAAACCCTATCAGGAAGAGCGCCTGCTCGAACTGATCGGCGGCTTCGTCGGCAAGGATGCAGCGGTGGATTGATGCAGCCTTGAATTAGGCCCGAAGTGCGCCGCGCAGCCGGCGATGTGCAAAAAGCCCGCATGTCATTCACGCGGGCTTTTTTATTTCAATTCTGTGCATTGCTTTCGTCTTCGGTTTCGCATTCCTCATCAGCGTTTTCTGCGGCAACGCGCGCCTTCCTCACCACCGCATAGCGCGCCAGCGTACGCAGCCTCGCCTCGTCGTGCTGCACGACCGGCGCCGGATAGTCATGCCCGATGGCCACACCGGCCTGCTGCAAGACATTGGCCGGTGCCAGCCAGGGCGCATGGATATGCTTTTCCGGCAGCGCAGCGAGTTGCGGCAGGTAATGGCGGATGAACGTTCCCTGCGCATCGAACTTGCGCGACTGCGTTACCGGATTGAATATGCGGAAGTAGGGCTGGGCATCACAGCCGGACGAGGCGGCCCATTGCCAGCCGCCGTTGTTCGACGACATTTCGTAGTCGGTCAGTTCGCGGGCAAAGTAGGCTTCTCCGCGCCGCCAGTCGATGCCCAGGTCCTTGATCAGGAAGCAGGCGGTGACCATGCGCAGGCGGTTGTGCATGTAGCCGGTCAGCTTCAGCTGCCGCATCGCCGCGTCCACCAGCGGATAGCCGGTGCGGCCCTCGCACCAGGCGGCAAACAGTTCGTCGGCATGGTCGCCGCTTTCCCACTGCACCGCATCGTATTCGGGCTTGAACGCGCGCTCGGCCACGCGCGGATGCTGGTGCAGCACCATGAAATAGAAGTCGCGCCAGATTAGTTCGGACAGCCAGGTCACCGCGCCCTGGCCGCCTTCCGGCCGGCGCATCAGTTCCACCGCCTGGCGCGCCAGGCCGCGTATCGACACCGTGCCGAAGCGCAGATGCGCCGACAGGAAGGACGAGCCTTTCACCGCCGGAAATTCCCTTGCTTCATGGTAGCGTCCAAGCCGGCCGTAGAAATCCTCGAACAGCTGCTCGCCGCCGGACATGCCGGGATGGATGCCGACCTGCAGCAGGTTGGTCGGCTCGAATCCAAGCTGGGCAAGGGTGGGCACCCGGGTGGCGATGCCGGCCGGCGCGGGCGCCAGGCGGGATGCATGCGGCGCTATCGGATAGGCCTTCAGGTAAAACCCGTCATCCCGGGCATGCAGCTTCCTCAGCCATGCATTCTTGTAGGGCGTGAAGACGGAAAACGGCTTGCCTGCCAGCGACAGGACCTCATCCTTTTCAAAGACGGTCTGGTCCTTGAAACCGTGGAAAGCAGTGCCCTCCCTGCGAAGTGCGTCGGCGACCCGCGCATCCCGCTGCACGGCGGCCGGTTCATAGTCGTGATTCGTGAAGACGGCATCGACCGCCAGTGTTGCGGCAAGCCGCGGAATTTCCTGCTCCGCATGGCCGTGCAGCACGATCAGGTCGCCGCCCATGCCGCGCAGCGCCTCGGCAAGTTCCTTGACGCTGCTCAGAATGAATTCCACCCGGCGGTCGGCGCGCGGCAACATATCCAGGATCGCCTTGTCGAAAAGGAAGGCGCAGTAGACGGCCCGGCTTTGCCTGAGCGCATGGTAAAGCGCCGCATGGTCGAAGTTGCGCAGGTCGCGGCGGAACCAGACGAGAGATCTGTCATAAGCTTTCATGAATTGCCTTCGGCCGGAAGCCAGTCCGGAGTTGTTTGCGGCCCGTTTCGGGAATATCGCAGGTCAAAACTGATAAAATGCCCATTATGGTTAAACCAAGCAAGTCACGCACGCGTTCTCTGACTCCCGGCAGCGCCCGGGGGGTGGCCGGCTATTCTGCATCGACCGATGAGGCGCCCGCCGCCCAGTTCACTCTCGCAGACCATTTCCTGATTGCGATGCCGTCGATGCTCGATCCGGTATTCGGCGGTACCGTCGTGTACATCTGCGAGCACAATGCCGACGGCGCGCTCGGCGTCATTGTCAACAAGGCAACCGACATGACGATGGATGTGCTGCTCGAGCGCATTGATCTGGGCGCCGATCCGTCCGCCGGCAGGATGCTGGTCGACAAGAAGCCGGTGATGTTCGGTGGCCCGGTGCAGGTGGAGCGCGGTTTCGTGCTGCATTCGCCGCACGGCGAGTATTCCTCGATGATGAAAGTCAACGAAACCGTCGCCCTGACCACCTCCAAGGACGTGCTGGAAGCGGTGGCGTCGGGCAGGGGGCCGGAACGCATTCTGGTCACGCTCGGCTGCGCAGGCTGGAGCGCAGGGCAGCTGGAAGAGGAAATCGTGCGCAACGGCTGGCTGACGGTGCGCGCCGAACCCCGCATCATCTTCGATGTGCCGGCGGAACTGCGTTTCACGGCGGCCATGAAACTGCTCGGCATCGATCCCATGATGCTTACCGGCGACGCGGGGCATGCCTGACGGTGGAAACGGTACTGGCATTTGATTTCGGCCTCAAGCGTATCGGCGTGGCAGTCGGCAATACCCTGCTCAGGCAAGCCCAGCCGCTGACCGTCATCACTTCCCTGACCAATGACGCAAAATTCGCGGACATCGCCGCCCTGATCAGGGAATGGCAGCCCGCCCGCTGCGTTGTCGGCCTGCCCAGCCATCCCGACGGCGCCGAGCATGAAATGACGGTGCGCTGCCGCCGTTTCGCCAATCAGCTCAATGGCCGTTTCGGCGTCGCCACTTCCCTGGTCGACGAGCGCTATTCTTCCGCCGTGCTGACGCAGCGCCGGGGGGAGATGATCGATGCCGAAGCCGCCGCAATCATCCTCCAACAATACTTCAATGAACATGCCGAATCCTGAATTCGATGCCGAAGCGCTGTACCGGACATTGTCCGACAGCGTCAAGGCAGGCCTGGAACAGGCCGAGAACGTCGCCATCGTGGGCATTTATTCCGGAGGCGCCTGGCTGGCCGAGCGGCTGGCCGCCGAAATGAAGCTGGAGGGGCGCCTGGGCTTCATCGACGTCTCGTTCTACCGGGACGACTACGCCGCGAAGGGCCTGCACGCCGAGGTCAAGCCGACCCAGATTCCGTTCGAGGTCGAAGGCGCCACCATTCTCCTCGTCGACGACGTGCTCTACACCGGCCGCACGACGCGGGCGGCGATCAACGAACTCTTCGACTACGGGCGTCCCGCCAAAATCATGCTGGCGGCGCTGGTGGACCGCGGCGGCAGGGAACTGCCGATCGCCGCCGACTTCGTCGCCCACAGCGTCGACGTCGCGCTTCCCGCAGCACAGCATCTCGTATTAGACCGCGCCGAAGACGGCCGGTTATCCCTCACGGTGGATCATGCATAACCCGCAATTGAACAAGAACGGCGAGCTCCAGCACCTGCTCACCATCGAAGGCCTGCCAAAGGCGGTCATCAACCATATCCTCGATACCGCATCGTCCTTCGTCAGCGTCAGCGACCGCGAAGTGAAGAAGGTGCCGCTGATGCGCGGCAAGAGCGTCTTCAACCTGTTCTTCGAGAACTCCACGCGCACCCGCACCACCTTCGAGATCGCGTCCAAGCGCCTGTCTGCAGACGTGATCAACCTCAACATTTCGGCCTCCAGCACCAGCAAGGGCGAGTCGCTGCTCGATACCATCGACAACCTGGCGGCCATGCATGCCGACATGTTCGTCGTGCGCCATGCGCAGTCCGGCGCGCCCTACCTGATCGCCAAGCACCTGATCGACACCGCGCAGTCGCACGTCCACGTGGTCAATGCCGGCGACGGCCGCCATGCGCATCCGACGCAGGGCCTGCTCGACATGTACACGATCCGGCATTACAAGAAGGATTTCAGCAACCTGACCGTGGCCATCGTCGGCGACATCCTGCACAGCCGCGTCGCCCGTTCCGACATCCATGCGCTGACCACGCTGGGCGTGCCCGAAGTGCGCGCCATCGGCCCGCGCACGCTGCTGCCCGGCGGCCTGGAGCAGATGGGCGTGCGCGTGTTCACCGACATGAACGAAGGCTTGAAGGACGTCGACGTCATCATCATGCTGCGCCTGCAGAACGAGCGCATGTCCGGCGCACTGCTGCCTTCGGCGCAGGAATTCTTCAAGAGCTACGGCCTGACGCCGGAGCGTCTGGCGCTCGCCAAGCCGGATGCGATCGTCATGCATCCGGGACCGATGAACCGCGGCGTGGAAATCGATTCCGCGGTGGCCGACGGCGCCCAGGCGGTGATCCTGCCGCAGGTGACCTTCGGAATTGCGGTACGCATGGCGGTCATGAGCATTTTGGCGGGAAATTAAGCAATGAAACTTCATATCAAGAATGGCCGCGTGATCGACCCGGCCAACGGCATCGACGCGCAGACGGATGTCTATGTCGCCGACGGCAAGATCGCCGCGCTCGGCAAGGCGCCGGAAGGCTTCGAGGCGCAACGGACCATCGACGCGACCGGCCTCGTGGTGGCGCCCGGCCTGGTGGACCTGAGCGCGCGGCTGCGCGAACCCGGCTACGAATACAAGGCCACGCTGGAATCGGAAATGCAGGCCGCGATGCAGGGCGGCGTGACCAGCCTGGTCTGCCCGCCCGACACCGACCCGGTGCTCGACGAACCCGGCCTGGTCGAAATGCTCAAGTACCGCGCCAAGAGCCTGAACAAGGCGCATGTGTATCCGCTCGGCGCGCTCACCGCCGGACTCAAGGGGCAGGCCCTGACCGAAATGGCCGAGCTGACCGAGGCAGGCTGCATCGGCTTTTCGCAGGCGGAGGAGGCCATCGTCGATACGACGGTCCTGCTGCGCGCGCTGCAGTATGCGAAAACCTTCAACTTCACTGTCTGGCTGCGTCCGCAGGATCCGCATCTCGGCCGCGGCGGCATCGCCCACAGCGGCCCGGTGGCTTCCCGCCTCGGCCTGTCGGGCGTGCCGGTGATGGCCGAGACCATTGCGCTGCACACCATCTTCGAGCTGATGCGACTGACGGGCGCGCGCGTGCATCTGTGCCGCATGTCGTCCGCCGCCGGCCTGGAACTGGTGCGCGCGGCCAAGAGGGAAGGCCTGCCGGTTACCTGCGACGTGGGCGCGCATCATGTGCATCTCACCGATATCGACATCGGCTTCTTCGATCCCAATGCCCGCCTGACGCCGCCGCTGCGCGCCATGCGCGACCGCGATGCGATCCGCCAGGGCCTGCTCGACGGCACGGTCGACGCGATCTGCTCAGACCATACGCCGGTCGACGATGATGAAAAGCTGCTGCCGTTCGGCGAAGCCTCGCCCGGCGCAACAGGTCTCGAACTGCTGCTGCCGCTGGC
>Ga0194137_10002103_pt1 | contig 11932 bp, 7 predicted proteins | sample TARM_MetaG_T3_14_FD_134025 | JGI IMG/M metagenome (GOLD analysis project Ga0194137, IMG submission 134025) | Freshwater microbial communities from Pennsylvania, USA, analyzing microbe dynamics in response to fracking - TARM_MetaG_T3_14 (version 2) | ecosystem: Environmental > Aquatic >...
TTTACACTTCATCCGAAAATAGAAGGAATTTCACATAATATGGTGACCAATCAAGTTGTTGAAATTGACTATGATTATTTACAAGCCAAGGTTAATGGATATTTATATCATGCAAATACTCCGATAAGTGAACCTGGGAATTATGAGTTTTCTATCGAAGATAATGATTACAAGTATACGATGCATTTTACGATTACGAGTGATTTAAAAGGGGTTTATAATAATCAATCGTATGATCATGCAAAACGGATTACTTTTAACGGAGATGGTTACCTTAATAATCAATATTTTGAATCTGGTAATATTATTGAAGAAGATGGAACCTATACCTTAAAAATCTATGGAAATAATGATTATGAAGAAGTTCATCATTTTAAAATTGATAAAGCAGAGAATGAAAGTTCACTCAATCACTTGAAAGTCATTGAACTTAGTCTTCTAGCTGGGGCTTTATTTATTGGAGGTTATTTACTGTTTGGTTTCATTAAGAAAAAATAGATAAGCTTATGCCAAAAGGCATGAGCTTTTTTCACTTTTAATATGCTATAATATTTCTATGGTGGTGATACAATGTTGTTAGCCCTTGATACTGAAACAGCGTATAGTTTTAAAGGAAGTTCAATCACTTTAGAGTCTCTTTTTGATGAGGCTATTAAAAATCAAACGAAAACACTTGCGATTGCAGATTATAATATGCATGCAGTTTTTCGTTTTTATTCGTTATGCGAAACCCATCATATTAACCCTATTGTAGGATTACATATCACAGTTGAGCCGTTACTTAATGGTGAGAGTATTCATTGTTTGGTGTTTGCTAAGAATGAAGATGGATATCAAAACTTATTAAAGCTTGCAAGTATTAATAGTTTACAGCCTACAATTACCTTTAGTCAGCTTAAACATTATGAAACAGGATTAAGTATTGTGTTAATTCCCTACCAAGGAGAGCTATATCAAGCCTTGACCCAAGGAGAAAAACAAAGTGTTAAAGCGATTACCCATGAATTTATGGAGAAGTATACGAGTGTCTTTGTTGGAGTGCATCCTGAAATTAATGGTGAGTTTGAACATATTAAGCCATTACCGCTTATTAAAAAAACTGCCCTTAATGAAAATGCATTAAGAGCAGTGTCAGTTTTATCAGAAATTTTCAATACTAAAGCGCAACCCTCCGTGAGTGGATTAGGTGAAAAGGTGAATCGCATTAATGACTTTGATGAGTTAGCTCAAGAACATTTAAAAACGTTTATTAAAGAACATACGCTTAAATTAAAACAACAAAAAGCTCAGTTACCAAGGTTTGAAACTCCTAAAGGAGCCCCACAAGCAAATTATTTAAAAGCGTTGGCTTATAAAGGATTAGAACGACGTTTAAAAGGAAAAAATGTTAATAAAGAAATCTATAGAAAACGATTAGATAAAGAGTTAAAAACGATTCATGAGTTAGGATATGATGATTATTTTTTAATTGTTTATGATGTGATAAAATTTGCAAGAAATGAAAATGTACTCGTTGGTCCAGGAAGAGGCAGCGCCCCAGGAAGTTTAGTGAGTTTTGTACTTGGAATTACTAGTGTTGACCCTTTAGAACACGGGTTACTATTTGAGCGCTTTTTAAATAAAGCGAGACAAACTATGCCAGATATTGATATGGATTTTCCAGATACAAAAAGAGAAATGCTGATTCAATATGTTGCCAATAAATATGGAAAAAATCACGTTGCAAACATTTGTACATTTGGGACTTTTTTAAGCAAGAGTGCTTTACGTGATACTGCAAGAATACTGAATATTGACAAAAAATATATTGAAGAAATTCTCAAGTATGTTGGGGAATATGACTCAGTATCTAACATGATGGAGGAACACTTAGATGTTCAAAATCGTATGCAACAACTGGATAGTGTTAAAGAGTGGTTAGAAGTAGCCGCACTGGTTGAGGGGTTACCGCGTCATGTTTCGACACATGCGGCTGGTATTATTTTAGCGGATAAACCACTTAGTGAGTATACAGCTTTACAAGAAGGTCTTGCAGGACTTTATCAAACACAATATGCACAAAATGATTTGGAAAAAATGGGGCTATTAAAAATTGATTTTTTAGGATTAAGAAACCTTTCAATGATTGAGTCTGTGGTTGAATTGGTAAAAAAACATGAAAATAAATCCATTAACGTTTATAAACTACCCCTTGATGATGAAAAAACGTTTAAACTATTAAGAGATTTTTCAACAACAGGCATTTTTCAATTAGAGTCACGCGGGATGCGCCATCTTGTTAAACGCATGCGCATGCAAAGTTTTGAAGATATTGTGACAGTTCTAGCCCTTTTTAGACCGGGTCCTATGGAAAGTATCAACCAATATTTATCAAGAAGACATCAAAAAGAAAATGTAACATACCTTAGTAAAGAGTTAGAACCGATATTAAAAGATACACAAGGGATCTTATTGTATCAAGAACAGATTATGGCAATTGCAACTGGTTTTGCTGGGTATTCCCTTAATGAAGCTGATATTCTTAGAAGAGCAGTCAGTAAAAAAGATGCATACATCTTAGAAAAAGAACGTATTAATTTTATCCGTCATGCTGAACAGAATCATAAAGATAAAACCCTTGCCAATACGATTTATGATTATATTGTAAAATTTGCGAATTATGGATTTAATAAATCGCATTCGGTTGCTTATGCAATGGTTGCGTATTGGATGGCGTACTTAAAGGCCAACCATCCAGCAGCATTTATTGCTGTTTTAATGCAAAGTGCTTTAAATAATGAGAAAGCTTTAAAAGAATATATGCAAGAAGCCTATGCACATAAAATTCAAGTATTTAAACCTTCGATTAATCTTAGCAAAGAATATTTTGTTTTAAGTAAAAATACGTTACATTATCCTTTATCAGGCATTAAAAACATTGGAAACCAAACAGTTAAATCGGTCCTAAAAGAACGAGAATCAGGCTTGTTTAAGTCTTTTCAAGATGCGGTCAATCGGCTTTATAAACATGTTAATAAGCGCCAATTCACGATGTTTATCTATGCAGGTGCTTTTGATGAGTTTAAGTATAATAAAAAAACTATGGTGGAAAACTTAGATGCCTTGATTCAGTATGTTTCATTTGAAGGAGCTTTAGGACTGGATGATTTTGTAATGCAAAAATATTCTGACTATGATGAAAATCAATTGAAACATTTTGAGTATGATGTTTTAGGGTTTAATCTTGTGCATAATCAATTCAATGATTTAGCTCCTTTATTAGAAAAAGAGGGAATCAACTCAGTTGAAGAGGTGAATCAACGTTCTAATCAACGGAATGTTACTTTTATCGCAGTAATAGAGCGCATCAATGAAATTAAAACAAAAAAAGGGGATTTAATGGCATTTGTGACCTTATCAGGTCAGTATGAAAAAGTTGATGGAGTATGCTTCCCTTCAACTTACCAAAACTATGGTGATTTGTTGATTCAAAATAAGATTGTGCAGATAAACGGCCATAGTGAAATCAAAAACGGGAAACATCAAATTGTTTTGCAAGCGGTCTCATTAATTAAAGCTTAATGTCTATATGACACTATGCTATAATAGTTTTGAAGAAGGTGAAGAAATGAAAAAAATAGCGATACTAACTTCTGGTGGCGATGCGCCAGGGATGAATACTGCGATTAGAGCAGTGGTTCGTAGTGCGTTTCATTATGATCATGAAATTTATGGTGTTTATGAAGGGTTTAAAGGGTTAGTAGAAGGTAATATTAAAAAATTAGAACGCGAAGATGTCTCACGTATTATTAATCGTGGTGGAACGGTATTAGGAAGTGCGCGTTTACCAGAATTTGAACAAGTAAAATATCAAGAAAAAGCGGCAAGTAACCTTGAAAAACTTGGGGTTGAAGGGCTTGTTGTTATTGGAGGAGACGGGACATTTAAGGGTGCACAAGCCTTAATGCGTCAAGGGATAAAAACAGTTGGAATTCCAGGGACTATTGACAATGATATTGCATCTAGTGATTATACGATTGGATTTTATACGGCGTTACAAACAGCTGTTGATTCAATTGATAAATTAAGAGATACTTCTTTTTCACATCACCGCTGTAGTGTTGTTGAGGTGATGGGGAGACATTGTGGTGATTTAGCTGTTTATTCAGGCATAGCAGTGGGAAGTGAGTTTATCATTACACCGGAAACTGGCTTTGATAAAGCCAAAACCATTAAAGCTGTACAAGATTCATATGATCGTCAAAAACGCCATGCGATTGTTGTGGTCACCGAACATATGACGGATGTTCATCAACTAGCAAAAGATATTGAAGATAGTACTGAATATGAAACACGTGCAACTGTATTAGGCCATGTACAACGTGGTGGAAGCCCAGTAGCATTTGACCGAGTACTTGCAACTGAAATGGGTGAACACGCTGTAATGCTTTTACATAACGATGTTAGTGGCCGTGTCGTAGCACTTAAGGGGCAAGATATTGTTGATTTTGACATGGATGAGGCACTCAATATGAAAAAACAAGCGAGTAATAAACGTTATGGATTATATGGAAGACTTTTAAAATAGGAGGAATCATCAATGATAGCTTTTAACCAAACGAAGATTGTATGTACCATTGGACCAGCCACAGAAACAAAAGAAATGATGCGTAAACTGATCATGTCAGGAATGGATACAATGAGACTAAACTTCTCACATTCTAATTATCAAGAACACAGGGCACGCATGGATGTATTAGAAAGTCTGAACGAAGAAATGAACACGACAGTCGCAACACTTCTTGATACGAAAGGGCCTGAAATTAGAACCCATTTATTTAAAGAGGGTGTCGCAACGATTAAAGTCGGCGACCAAGTAAAGATTTATATGGATGAAATTTTAGGCGATGAAACCAAATTTAGTGTCACCTATCCAAATCTTTATAAAGATGTTGAGGTCGGGGGAGTGATTGTTGTAGATGATGGATATCTCTCACTTAAAGTGACAGATATTGACGACAAAAATAAAGTGATTACAACTGTTTCATATAACACACACACGATTAAAGATCGTCGTGGAATTAATATTCCAGGGATGCTTTTAAATCTTGATTATATTTCAGAAAAAGACCATAAAGATATTTTATGGGGATGTAAAAACAAAGTGGATTTTATTGCAGCAAGTTTTGTCAGACGTAAAGAAGATGTTGAAGCAGTTCGTAAAATTTTAGATGATAATGGTGGAGAAGATATTCAAATTATTGCTAAAATCGAAAATCAAGAAGGCGTTAATAACATCGATGATATCATTGATGTTGCTGATGGTGTTATGGTTGCAAGAGGGGATTTAGGGGTTGAAGTTCCACCTGAGGAAGTCCCAGTCATTCAAAAAGATATTATTGCAAGATGCCATGAGCGTGGGAAAATCACCATCACTGCTACACAAATGTTAGAGTCAATGCAAGACCACCCTAAACCAACCCGGGCAGAAGTTAGTGATGTTGCCAATGCTATCTTAGATGGCACAGATGCGATTATGCTTAGTGGTGAAAGTGCGATTGGACAATATCCTGTAGAAACCGTAGATATGATGCATACAATTGGTAAGCGTTTAGAAAAAGAAATTAAACGTGCATCTTTGATCAAACGCGCAAATAAATTTGCTAAGAAAGACATCCCAACAAATATTGCGATGAGTGTTGCTCATGCAGTACTTCAAGGACAAGCAGATTTAGTCATTGCACCTACGATTAGTGGAAACACTGCAAGATTACTATCTAAAAACCGACCAAATACTCGTATTTTAGCATTAGTACCAAATGCTCAAAAAGCACGCAGCTTAATGTTAAATCACGGTGTGTTTCCTGTTGTTTTTGAACTCGGAACAGATACGGAAAAATTGATGAAAGACAGCGTCATCTTTGCTAAAGAAAACCATTTTGTAGAGGCTGGAGGCCGTGTTATTGTTACTGGTGGATTCCCAATTGGAACGACTACAAATAGTTTAAGAATTTTAGATGTAAAATAACAGTTCGTAAATTGAACTGTTTTTTTTATTGAAAACTTATACATTGTATTGTATTATATATTGTATAGTAGTAAACAAGGCGGTGGTTTTATGGATATCCAACTCAAAAAAGGTGTTTTAGATTTACTTGTATTCAATATAATTAATCATGAAGATACCTACGGATATGAAATATATCAAGCAATTGATAAAGTATTAAATATTAGTGAAAGTACCATTTATCCGATATTAAGAAAAATGGTAAAAGAAGGGTTTTTAGATACTTACTTAAAAGCATCAAATGAAGGCCCTCCAAGGAAGTACTTTACGATAACTATTCATGGGAAAAAGCGTTATAAAGCACTTTGTGATGAGTGGGAAAACTTCAAAAATAGTATAGAAGAATTATTAGGTGGTGTAAAAAATGAAACATAAGTTTATTGAAGAGTTAAAACGGTATTTAAGTGGTTTGACGCAAGAAGAACGTGATGAAATTATTCGCTTTTATGAAGAAAGGTTTCACACGGGAATGCTTTATGAGGGCAAAAGCGAACAAGAGATTATTGATGAAATGGAATCTCCAAAAGACATTGCAAGAAATGTGCTAGAAGAGTATGGTATTCCTTTTCAGGAAAAGCCAAATGAACAAAAAGCGTCTAATAATAATGTAGGTTCGATTATCGCGGTTGTGATACTGGATGTACTTTTCATTTCATGGTTTGTCCCGTTCTTATTTAGTTTATTTTTTGGACTTGGCGCAGGCTTTTTAGCTGGATTAGCCACACTCATTGTTGTAGCGACGTCATTAGAAGTCCCAATGATTATCTACGGGTTAATGTTAGGCATTGGACTTTTATATTTTTGGGTTTTACTGGTCATCTGGTTTTATGATATTATGGTTGGATTTATTGGCTGGGTTGTTAAAATTCATGTCGATGCATTTAGTATTAATAATACGTATAAAATTAGTCGTAAAACTAGACGTCTAAAGTCCGATTATATAGTCAATAAATATAACCTAAGAAGAACTAGAAGATTAATAACTTTAGTAGCACTAGTTTTAACCATTGTAGGTGGAATGTTATATGTTACTGAAGGAGGCAGTATTTCAGCGATTCAAATGGTGGGAGATATCGAAGAATACACTGAATATATTGAAATGGGTGAAGGTGACATTAAGATAGTTACAAATATGGAACAAGGATCTGTGAGGATTTTAAGACATCAAGGTGACCGAATCAGAGTTGAAGTTAACGAAAGTGAAAATTATCCGAACACGATTGAGTTTGTTGATGGAACGTTAACGATAGAAAATGATTCTGGAAGAAGATTTCCGTGGTTAACATTTGATTTTACATGGTTTTCACAAACACAAGTAGGCGTAACTATCTATCTTCCTGATGAGCTTGATGTTAGTCATATCTCACTGGATAATATGAATGGGCTGGTTTCTATTGATACCGTTGATGTGGACGCATTAACAGTTAATATTACGAATGGAAACGTCATCCTCAGAGATGTTGAAAGTGATACTGGAATAAATATTGAAACAACCAATGGTAAAATTGATTTAAATAATGTTGTCTTAGAAACAACACTTGATGCAGAAACAACCAATGGTGAAATCGTATTACAAAATGTAACGGGACAGGTCATAACCTTACAAACAACCAATGGCTCTGTAAATTTAAATGATATTAATTTACCAGATGAGGGTGGAAATTCATTGAATGTTCAATCAACGAATGGACGTATTCGTTTAAATAATGTATATATCAGTAATGTAATATTACAAACCACGAATGGAAGCATCGATTTTTACAATCAAGATAGGTCTTTTTTCATCGATCATGTTGATGCTAATACGACCAACGGATCAAAAGATATTGATGTTCCAAGAAATTAATGTAAATTATTGGTTTTTTTTAAAAAAGATGTGCTATAATTATCCCGACCGACCGTTCGGTCGGGATTTTTTTATTTAGAGGTGGACACGATGAAAGGATTAATAAATTATTCTGTAGAAAAAATGATTACAGTATTAATGGTTGTTTTAGCGGTAATTATATTCGGTGTTGTCTCGTTTACGAGATTAACAACGGACTTATTTCCAGCAGTAAACATTCCTTATGCTGTTGTAGTGACGACTTATCCAGGCGCAACGCCTGATGAAGTCGAGCAAGTGGTAAGTATTCCACTTGAGAACACGTTGCAAACAACGACAAATATTCAAGAAGTAACCACAACATCACAAGAGAATTTCTCGCTAACCATGCTTGAATTTGCTGGTGATACTGATATGGACACAGCTGTTATAGAGATGCGTGAGAGTTTAAATATGCTCATTGATTCTTGGCCAGATAGTGTTGGGTATCCACAAATTATCAGGTTAAACCCAGACATGCTTCCTGTGATGAATTTTAGTGTGGGATATCAAGGGATGGATTTAGAAGAATTAACCCAATGGGTTGAAAATGATTTAAGCCCTAGACTTGAAAGAGTACCTGGTGTTGCGAGTTTAAATATTAGTGGTGCTTATGAGTCTGAAATTCGAGTAACCCTTGATCAAGAGGCCATTGATCAATATAACGATGAAATCAAGACAATGTTAGAAAATGTTCCTAATAGTCCAGATTTTAGCATTGATAAAGAACATGTAAACAATATTTTAGAGGCACAAAACTTTAGCTTTCCGGCGGGGTTTGTGAATGTTAATGGTATTGATTATATGGTGCGTGTTGGAGATGATTTAGAAAGTCTTGAAGAAATTGAAGAGTTACTTATTTTTAATTTCGACATTCCTTTTATGGAGCTTCCAACCATTAGATTAAATGATATTGCAAGTATTGAAAGTGTCAATGCAAGCGAACGTAGTTATTCAAAAGTTAATGGGGATGACGCCATTACAATTACTATTCAAAAAGGTAGTGATTACGCAACTACTGAGGTTGCTGAGGGTGTTAATAATGTTTTAGATGAAGTAATGGATGAAGACAGTAATGTTGATTTTACCGTTTTATTAGACCAGGGCGAATATATAGAAATGTCTACTGGGAATGTTATTAACAACTTATTACTCGGTGGAATATTAGCGATCCTAATTTTGTTTATATTCTTAAGAAACTTCCGTGTGACGTTTATAGTTGGTGTGGCTATTCCTGTGAGTTTATTGGCGGCCATTATTATGATTTATTTATCCGGAATTACATTAAATATTGTTTCATTAGGCGGACTTGCTTTAGGAATTGGGATGCTGGTGGATAACAGTATTGTTGTAATGGAAAATATATTTAGGATGAAAAAAGATGGTAAATCAAATAAAGAAGCCAGTGTAAGAGGCGCTTATCAAGTAGCCGGTGCAGTTACGGCTTCAACACTGACAACCATTGGGGTCTTTTTACCAATTATTTTTATTGAAGATTTCGTTCGTGATATTTTCGTCCAACTTGGATTAACAATCGCGTTTAGTTTGTTGGCATCACTCGTTATTTCATTAACATTAGTGCCAACGATTGCCAATAAAATTTTAAAAGAAAAACAAGAACCAATAGATAAAAATAAAAAGACACCATTCTTTGATAAAGTTAAAGGCGCATATGGTGTGGCGCTTAAAGGGCTATTTAAAGTGAAGATTGTTGTCATTATTGCTGTTATGATACTCTTTGGATTAAGTATTTATGCATCAACTTCAAGAGGGTTTGAGTTCTTCCCAGCAACAGATGAGGGAACATTAAATATTACCATTGAAATGGATGCGAATGATCCTTTAGAATTTAATGAATTTACAGAAACCTTAGATCAAATTTCTACAGACATTGCTAGTTATCGTGATGTAGAGAGTGTTGGAATCACTGTCGGTGGTGGAGACATGATGATGTTAATGGGATCTGGTGGTGGTGAGAATACTGCGACAGCTAATGTGGTATTGCGTAGTGATCGTAATCAAACGACTACAGAAATGCGTGATGACATTGCTGAAATGTTAGAAGGTAAATACACCAATTTATTCTTTGAAGTTGCCGGAACTGAAGCAGATACAGAAATGTTAATTGGAACTGGGATTCAAGTGAGACTGACCGGATTAGAACTTGATACATTACGTGAAGAAGCGAGTGGCTTACAAGCTTTACTTCAAGGTGTTGAAGGCGTGCGTGAGGTTGATCCTGGTTTTGGACAAAATACTGAAGAAATTAAGATTACTGTGGATAAAGATTTAGCGATGGAAAATAGTTTAACAGTCGCTCAAGTTCTAGGCATAGTATCTCAAACATTACAAGGACCAGAAGTTGTAACTGAGGTTAGGCTGAATGGATCGACTTACGATGTTTACGTTTATGATGAATTAGAATCAGAACGAGTTAATGTAGAAAGTATAGCATTCTTTGAAAATTTAGTTGTTGGACAAGATATGGCAACTGAAGAACCAATCTTACTCAGTGATATTGCATCGATTGATATTGAACCCGGCTATTCAAGCATTACGAGAATTAACGGGGTTCGTGCATTAACCATTAGTGCAACCCTTGATACTGATGCTAATGCTACCCTTGTCAGTGATGATGTTGAAGAAATCTTAGAAGATTATCAACTTCCAACAGGGTATGATTACGAACTACTTGGTGAGAATGAGGAAATTATGGCAGCGCTCACGAACTTATTATTGGTTGGCGCGATTGGTATTATTCTTGTTTATATGATTATGGCAAGTCAATTCCAATCATTAACTTATCCGTTTATTATTATGATTACTGTACCACTTGCATTTACGGGTGGACTTGGCGCGCTTTATATCTTCGGAATGCCAGTAAGTATTGTCAGTGTAATCGGACTCATTATATTAGCCGGAGTGGTTGTTAATAATGGGATAGTGCTTGTGGATTACATTAATCAATTAAGAGAACGTGGTCGTAGTTTAGAAGATGCTATTATCGAAGCTGGAAAAACACGATTAAGACCAATATTTATGACAGCTCTTACAACCATTTTAGCGTTAACAGGACTTGCGATTGGAATTGGTGAAGGAGCAGAACTTATGCAACCGATGGCGATTACCTCAGTTGGTGGATTAATTTATGCAACGTTCCTTACTATCTTTGTAGTACCGATCATGTATTATAGTGTTAGCCGTAATGGTCGTTACATTTTTGGGTTATTACTGAGTGCACTTGGATTAGGGGCAGGTATTTATTTCTTTATTAATGGTGAAATTCTTTATGGTTCATTAGGAATTGCTGTTGTAATCTTAAGTGTATTGCTTATGCTTTTTCTTCCGAAAAAAAAGGCGGTTCATCAAGATAATCAACCATTAAATTTTGATGACCTTGTTGAAAAAGCGGGGTTAAGTGATGAATCCTAAAAAGGAAAATATATTAAGTGTTGCAATAGATTTGTTATCAAACATTGATAATAATCAAAAATTTACTTTAAGCAACATAGCAAGTGAATGTGGGATTGTTAAAAGCACACTTTATGAATATTTTGAAAATAAGACACAAATCGTAGAAGAGGCGTTGGTGTGGATGATGAAAACAGAATCTGAAGCGTTACTAAAGCCCTTAGATAATACGCAATCATTTAAAGAAACATTAATAGCATATTTACAAAGAGTTTTAAACTTTACGAAAGAAAGACATCAAATTCAAACCATCGTAAATCATTATGAAGTCGTCACATTACCGCAAAATATTAAATTGAAGATCATGGCAAAAATGCACGAGATATTCAAACTGTCTGAAAAGAGATTTGATGCGGTATTGACTTTAGGTCTCAATGAAGGTGTTATAAAAGATGGTATTAAAGAAGCACGGAAAAACGCCATTAAATCGATGATTTTTGGTGGTATCCTTGCCATTAATCAACCCTTTAATGAATGGGATAGTTCAATTATGATTGAAGAGCTTTACGAAAGCATTATTGTTTTGCATAACACATAAAATCATTTAAAAA
>Ga0194137_10002104_pt1 | contig 11929 bp, 9 predicted proteins | sample TARM_MetaG_T3_14_FD_134025 | JGI IMG/M metagenome (GOLD analysis project Ga0194137, IMG submission 134025) | Freshwater microbial communities from Pennsylvania, USA, analyzing microbe dynamics in response to fracking - TARM_MetaG_T3_14 (version 2) | ecosystem: Environmental > Aquatic >...
CCGGCGGCAGCGTCGTCAGCCGAAACCTGGCCGGCAGGAACGCTTGCAGTTGCGATGGTCGGGTTGTCCTGGCCGTGCAGCACGGCTGTAACGCCGTTGGGCAGCTTGATGTCGGACAGGTGCACGGATGCGCCTGCTTCGACGTTGGACAGGTCGACTTCGACGAACTCGGGCAGGTCGGCCGGCAGGCAGCTGACGTCCAGTTCGTTGACTACGTGGCTGATCACGGCGCTGGACAGCTTGACGGCCGGCGAAATTTCAGCGTTCACGAAGTGCAGCGGCACCTTGACGTGGATCTTCTGGTTCTGGTCGACGCGCTGGAAGTCAGCGTGCAGGACCAGCTGCTTGTACGCGTGCATCTGGAAGTCGCGCAGCAGGACCTTCTCGACCTTGCCTTCGATTTCCATGTCGAGGATCGACGAGTGGAAAGCTTCTTTCTTCAGGGCGTGGAACAGCGCATTGTGATCGAGAGCGATAGCGACCGGTGCAGCCGTGCCACCATAGATGATGCCCGGTGTCTGGCCAGCATTGCGCAGGCGGCGGCTCGCTCCGGACCCCTGCTCTTTGCGTGGGAATGCAACAACTTTCATTTTGATACTCCAGTAATGGCAGGGCAGAGCCCTGCGTTGACGCCCCCCGCGACCAGGGGACGTAAAAAACCTGCGTCCCGAAAGGGCCGCAGGGAAATTCAGATGCTTAGTCGATGAACAGCGAGCTGACCGAGTCGCCCTTGGTAATGCGCTTGAATGTTTCGGCCAGCAGTTCCGCAGCGGTCAGCTGGCGGATCTTCGGGCATGCGCGTGCTGCGGCTGTCAGCGGGATGGTGTCGGTGACGACCAGTTCATCCAGCGGGGAAGTGGCGATGCGCTCGATGGCCGGACCCGACAGCACCGGATGGGTACAGTAGGCGACCACTTTCTTGGCGCCGCGCGCCTTGAGCACTTCGGCTGCCTTGGTCAGCGTGCCTGCGGTATCGACCATGTCGTCCATGATGACGCAGTTGCGGCCTTCGACTTCGCCGATGATGTGCATCACTTCGGAGACATTGGCCTTGGGACGGCGCTTGTCGATGATGGCCAGATCGCAGTTCAGGCGCTTGGCCAGTGCCCGGGCGCGAACCACGCCGCCGACGTCCGGCGACACGACCAGCAGGTCGTCGTAATTCTTTGCCACCAGGTCGGACAGCAGGATCGGGGATGCGTAGATGTTGTCGACCGGGATATCGAAGAAGCCCTGGATCTGGTCAGCGTGCAGATCCATGATCAGCACGCGCTCGACGCCGACCTGCTGCAGCATGTTGGCGACGACTTTTGCCGAGATGGCGACACGGGCCGAACGCGGACGGCGATCCTGGCGGGCGTAGCCGAAATAGGGGATGGCTGCGGTGATGCGGCCTGCGGATGCGCGCTTGAGGGCATCGACCATCAGCATGATTTCCATCAGGCTGTCGTTGGTGGGTGCGCAGGTCGACTGCAGAACGAAGACGTCCTTGCCGCGGACGTTCTCGTTGATTTCCACCATCACTTCACCGTCGGAAAACTTGGAGACCACCGCCTTGCCGAGCGGGAGGCCAAGCTGCTTGGCCACTCCCGCGGCCAGCTCCGGGTTTGCGTTGCCGGTAAAGACCATCAGGTTTTCAAGCGCCATGGAACACCTAGGTGAGAGATAGGGTTAAAAATTTGAAAAGCCGCCAAGGCTTTGACGTATCGTCTTGCGTTGGCGGCTTTTGGTTTCTTCTGTATTTAATGGCAGAGGAGGAAGGATTCGAACCTTCGAATGCCGGAATCAAAATCCGGTGCCTTGACCAACTTGGCGACTCCCCTACGCAACCTGTCTGTTCAATGTTGCCGATGCGCTGGCAACATGGAACGAATCCTTGACTTACTGCCGACCCAGCAGATGCGAGAGCGGGTGATGCTCGATCGCTTGGGCTTTCCATGCTTTCCAGCTCGAACGTCCGGTCTTTTGAAAAGCCTGAAGAACTTCATCAGCTTCATGCTCTTGCGAAAGGGCGCAAAACACGCATGCACCCGAACCGGTCATTCTTGCGTCGCCATATTGTCGTAGCCATTGCAGCGCTTCGTCAATCGGCGGAAACAGCTTGGTCGCCACGACTTGCAGGTCGTTTTTCCCGAATTGATTTGTCGCTTCAGGAAAGTCCGTTATTCTGACGGCTTTCGTATCCCTTGTCAATTCCGGATCGGAAAATATTGCTGCGGTCGGTGCGGCAATGCCGGGTTCGATGACAATGTACCAAAGTTTGGGCGTCGAAATCGAGGTTAGTTCCTCGCCGATGCCTTCGGCAAACGCATTGGTGCCGAAGATGAAGAAGGGCACGTCGGCACCCAGCTGCACGCCGAGCCGCATCAGTGCCCTGCGGTCCAGCCCGGTTTCCCATAAATGATTCAGTGCAATCAGCGTTGTCGCCGCATCGGACGAGCCGCCGCCCAGGCCGCCGCCCATCGGCAGGATCTTGTCGATGCCGATGTCGGCGCCAAGGGATGTTCCCGTTGCCGCCTGCAGCAGGCGCGCAGCGCGCACGATCAGATCGTCGGCTTCGGGAACGCCCGGCACGTCGGTCGTGCGGCGGATTGCGCCGTCGTCGCGCACCGAGAAGTGCAGCGTGTCGCCCCGGTCCAGTAGCTGGAAGGCGGTCTGCAGCAAATGGTAGCCGTCGGCGCGGCGTCCGGTCACATGCAGAAAGAGATTGAGTTTGGCGGGGGCCGGGCAGTGGTTCAGTGTTCTTGCCATGAGTCGATTGCAATGCGGATGGAAACCTCGCCGACCTGCTGCGTATTGCGAGCCAGATCGATGCGTTTGGGTCTTGCCTGCGGCGGGGGAGTGTCGTCTGGCTGCCAGTTCGCATAGCGTATCTGCCAGCCGTCGCGGGTCACGACTTCGCTTTGCTGCGGCGTGGCGACGAAGCGCTGTCCGGATGCGGACTGCGCAATGCCTTGCAGCCATTCGCGCAGTCCGGAAACCGGCAGCGGCCATCCGAGCGTCTGCGCGGTCAGGGCGTCGACATCGGGAGCATGCCGCACGGGCTGCCCGGCCTGAGTGAGGCTGGCTCCCTGGGGCGACACGTCGATGAGCGCGATGGTCTGCCCCAGGGGGGAAAGCAGGGTGATCCTGGTCTGCGAAGGCGTCTGCATCCAGGTGAAGCTGCCATGGATGGCCTCTTCCTTCTGCGGCCCCTGGTAGCGCACCGACAGACGGCCGCCCAGTTCGATATTCTCGACCAAGCGGCTTTGGGCGGACTGGGTGGCAAGCGGTGCCGTCGATGACGGCGGTGAGGGAAGGCTGCTGCAGGCGGCAAGCAGCGGCAGCAGCGCAGCGGTCAGCGTGCGCTGCCAGTTCGTGAACGATGTCATAGATTTACGTTGAGCCGCGCCAGGGTGTTCTTCAGCGTGTCGTTCTGCGGGTCCTTCTTGCGGGCATCGCGCCAGAGCTTTTCGGCATCGGCGCGCTGGCCCTTCACCCAGAGAACCTCGCCGAGATGGGCGGCAATCTCGACATCCGGGCGGATTTCATAGGCGCGGCGCAGCAGGGCTTCCGCTTCCTTCAACCTTCCCAGCCTGAACTGCACCCAGCCCATGCTATCCATGATGAAAGGGTCGTCCGGTGCAAGCTTGAGCGCCTTGTCGATCAGCGTATACGCCTCTTCGAGCCGGAGATTGCGCTCCGCCAGCGAATAACCCAGGGCGTTGTAGGCGTGATGATTCGCCGGCGCCAGCTGGATGATCTTGCGCAGCGATGCTTCCATGGTGTCCCACTGGCTGCTCTTCTCCGCAAGCATCGCATAGTCGTACAGAAGGTCGGTGTTGTCGGGGAATTGCTTGAGCGCTTCCTGCAATACCCGCATCGCTTCCGGCACCTGATTCGCGTCGCGCAGCAGTTGCGCCTCGGCCAGCAGGACCTGGGCATGTTCGCGCTCGCCGCTGACATTGATCTCATGCAAGAGGCGCCGCGCGCCCGGCAGATCGCGCTTGGCGATGACCTGGGCGCGCTTGAGCTGGGCATTGAGATACGCATCGCCCGGTTCGATCTGCGACAGCCATTTGAGAACGCCTTCGGTGTCCTTGCGCTCTTCCGCGATCTGCGCCAGCAGCAGCAGCGCCTGCGACGAATCGCGCTCCTCGTCGGGGTTGGCGGCCAGCACCTTCAGATAGGTCGTCAGGTGCTGCTCGGCGGCTTTCAGTTCATTGGCCTGGACTTCCAGCACGCCGAGCGCGTAGAGCGAAGTCAGATCATCGGGCTGTTCCTTCAGCAGCGCTTCGAACTGGGCGCGCGCCTTCGCATATTCCTTTTGCTCGACCAGCATGCGGGCATAGGCCAGGCGCACTTCGCGCGTCTTGGGATTCTTTGCAATGAAGTCCTGGAGAATCTTTCCCGCTTCCGTCTTGTCAGGCGTCACCTGCGCCAGCGCCAGCGCGGCGATTTCGGAATCCGGCTTGGCCTTGAGCGCCAGTTGCGCCTCCCTGCGCGCACGCTGGTTGTCGCCTGCGGCAAAAGCGCCCTGGGCGAGCGCCAGATGGGCCTCGGGCATGTCGAGATAAGGGGCCAGGACCTCGTCGAGCAGGGCCAGCGCCGCCGCCTTGTCCTTGGCGCGGGCCAGCAGCCGCTGCATCTGGAAGGCCAGCAGTCCGCGCGTCTGCGGACGGGCTTCCTTCAGGCGCTGTTCGAGAATCGGCTTGGCTTCGGCGAGGTTGTCGCCGAGGATGATGAAGCTCAGGTAATACTGAGTCGCCTCGTCGGAGTCGGGCGCCAGGCTGCGCCACAGCCGCACGGCATTCATGGCTTCGTCGGGCTGCTTGGCGCTGAGCGCGATTTCCGCGGCCCGCTTGGCCAGGCGGGGATCGCGCGTCTGCTGGGCCGCGCCCAGCATGGTGACATAGGCGGTCTGCCACTCGCCGCGCTGGACGGCGAATTCCGACGCGAGCAGCTTGTAGAGCAGTTCGTCGGTCAGCTGCACCGACGGCAAGCCTTCTTCCTCGTTCTGCTCAACGGCGCTGCTGCCCATGCGGCGTGCGGCGACTGCAGGCTTGCGCGCAGCGGCATCGGCCACTGCGGCATCCGCCGTCCGGGTGGCGGCTGGAGCCTGCACGGGCGCCGATGCCACATTCATGCCGCCGGTGGCGCAGGCCGATAGTCCGATCGACAGAGTTACAATGAGAAGAGTGTTTTTCAAGGGATATTCCCGGCTAATCAGGCAGATTCCAATTCTACGCCGAAGCTTGCGGTATTTGCCCGATGGGTGGAACCGGAAGCGGCGCGCTTTCATTTGGCGACGTCGCCCCCAACTATGACTGGACCTGGGTTAGTGACTGAGTCTAGTCATAACATGCTTGTTCCCCATCAAATTTGTCTTTCTACAAAGAAGAGTCTTTCCAACCATGCCTGAATTACCCGAAGTCGAGGTCACGCGGCGCGGCGTCGCTCCGCATCTGGAAGGCCGCACGGTCACCGGGGTGACGCTGCGGCATACCGGCTTGCGCTGGCCTTTTCCGGCCGACCTTGCTCAATTGCTGCATGGCCGGCAAATTCTCAGGACCGGCCGCCGCGGAAAATACCTGCTGATCGTGTTCGACCATGGCACGCTGATCGTTCATCTCGGCATGTCGGGGCACTTGCGCATCTTGCAAGCCGGCGAGCCGCCGCAGAAACACGATCACTTCGACCTGCTTGTCGGCGATCAACTGCTGCGCCTGACCGATCCGCGCCGCTTCGGCGCCGTGCTCTGGCATCCGCATGACGACGGCGCGGTGGAAGACCATCTCCTGCTGCGCGGCCTGGGCGTGGAACCGCTGGAGGATGCCTTTACGGCGCTGCTGCTGTATCGGGAGACGCGCAGACGGAGCGCGCCGATCAAGCAGGTGTTGCTGGCAGGGGACATCGTGGTCGGCGTCGGCAACATCTATGCATCCGAAAGCCTGTTCAAGGCAGGCATCAACCCGAAAACGCCGGCGTACAGGATAGGACTGGCCCGCTATGAAAAGCTGGCGATCGCCATCCGCGAGACGCTGGCAGCGGCGATAGAGAAGGGCGGCAGCACGCTGCGCGACTTCATGGCGGTGGACGGGCAGCCCGGTTACTTCCAGCAGACCTATTTCGTCTACGACCGTACCGGGCAGCCCTGCCGCAATTGCGGTGTGGACATTCGCCAACTGAAACAGGGTCAGCGCTCCACTTTTTATTGCCCAAATTGTCAAAAGTAGTGGCGGGTGCTAGATTCTTGGCTACAACTCGGATGAATTGGGGAAACTGTGAGTGAACTGGTACAACGCTTCCAAGAGTACAGCGGCTGGCGCAACGGTGTGCTGGCGTCCTTGGAGCGCTATCGCGCATGCGTGGGCGCATCGGATCTCGCCGATGCCGCGAGCGACCAGCGCTTTGCGCGGCTTCAGGCCAGGCTGACCGACGACAAGCTGTCGATCGCCTTCGTCGCCGAGTTCTCCCGCGGCAAGTCGGAACTGATCAATGCGATCTTCTTCGCCGATTACGGCCAGCGCATCCTGCCGTCGTCGGCCGGGCGCACCACGATGTGTCCGACCGAACTGCTGTACGACGAGACCTTCCCGCCGTCGATCCGCCTGCTGCCGATCGAAACCCGGGCGGAAGCCGCCTCCACCAGCGATTTCAAGGAGCAGAGCCACGTCTGGACCGTGCTGCCGCTTGATATTTCCTCAACCGAAGGCATGCTGGAAGCCTTCAAGCAGGTCAGCCTGACCAAGCGCGTCAGCATCGACGAGGCCAGGCGCTACGGCCTCTATCAGGACGACGATCCCGATGCCGCGCTCTCGGTGGACCAGAACGGCCTGGTCGAGATATCGCAGTGGCGCCATGCCATCGTCAATTTCCCGCATCCCCTGCTCAAGCAGGGCCTGGTAATCATCGATACCCCCGGCCTGAACGCCATCGGCACCGAACCCGAACTGACGCTGAACCTGATTCCGAATGCGCACGCGGTGCTGTTCATCCTTGCCGCCGATACCGGCGTCACCAGGAGCGACATCGACGTCTGGCGCGACCATATCGGTTCCGGTCCGGCACGCATGGTGGTGCTCAACAAGATCGACAGCATGTGGGACGAATTGCGCAGCGCGGGTGAAGTCGAGCAGCAGATCGCGCGCCAGGTCGACACTGTGGCGCAGACGCTGGGCCTGGCTTCCGATCAGGTGTTCCCGATCTCCGCCCAAAAGGGCCTGGTGGGCAAGGTCAACCGCGATCCGGCGCTGCTGGCGAAAAGCCGCCTGCCGCTGCTGGAATCGGCCCTGTCCGCGGAACTCATTCCGAGCAAGCAGGAGATCGTGCGGGAACAGCTGCTGGCCGACCTCAATGAAATGACGGCCGCCAAGCAGGCGCTGCTGGCATCGCGTTCGCGCAACGTGGTCGAGCAGCTGGTCGAGCTCAAGAGCCTGCGCGGGAAGAACCAGACCATCATCGAACACATGATGAAGCGGGTCGATCTGGAGAAAAAGGATTTCGACAGCAGTCTCCTGAAGCTGCAGGGCACACGCGCCGTCTTTACCCGCTTGTCCACGGAGGTCTTCACCAGTCTCGGCATGGACATTCTGAAGGAAGATATTGCGCTGACCCGCGATGCCATGGAAAGGAGCAAGTTTTCCACCGGCCTGCGCGCCGCGGTCAGGGACTTCTTCGCCCGCATTCGCAGCAATATCGCCGCCTCCGGCCGCAAGACCGAGGAAATCACCGAAATGATGACGATCATGTACCGCAAGTTTTCAACGGAACATGGACTGGCCTTGTCCGCGCCCATGCCGTTCTCGCTGGACAAGTACCTGAAAGAGATCGAGCTGATCGAAGGCGTGTACCACAAGCAGTTCGGCACCGCGGCCATCCTGACGACGCCGCAGGTCGTGCTGATGACCAAGTTTTTCGATTCGATTGCATCGCGCGTCAAGCAGAGCTTCCTGCAGGCCAACCGCGATGTGGAAGCCTGGCTGAAAGTCGTGATGGCGCCGCTCGAGGCGCAGATCTGGGAGCACAAGGCGCAGCTGAAGAAGCGCCGGCAGTCGATCGAGCGCATCCACATGGCGACCGAAAGCCTGGAAGAAAAAGTGGAAGCCCTGGAGCAGCTGCAGGAAGATCTCGACTCCCGCAGGAAGACGCTCTCGCTGCTGGAGTCCGAGCTCAGGAATGCCATCACCGCGGACCTCTCGGTATTGAAGGCCGCAGCTTAGGATGAAACAGGTTGTCAAGGCGCCGGACCCGTCCAAGTCCGGCGCGAAGCGGGTTCGCTCCCGCGGCGCAAGCCATGCCGCCGATTATTCCGATCCGGCGTTTTCCGAGGCGGTCATCGGCTGGCAGAAACAGCATGGACGGCACTCCCTCCCCTGGCAGAATACCCGCGACGCCTACCGCATCTGGCTGTCGGAGATCATGCTCCAGCAGACGCAGGTGGCGGCGGTGATTCCCTATTACCGGCGCTTCCTGGAGCGCTTCCCCGATGTCCGGGCGCTGGCCGAAGCGCCGTCCGAAGACGTGATGGCGCACTGGAGCGGGCTCGGCTACTACACCCGCGCGCGCAATCTGCATCGCTGCGCGCAGCGCGTCGTTGCCGAATACGGCGGCGTGTTTCCAAGCGATCCGGGCCTGCTGGCCGAACTGCCCGGCATCGGCCGCTCCACCGCCGCGGCGATCAGCGCCTTTGCCTACGGCACGCGCGCCGCGATTTTGGACGGCAACGTCAAGCGCGTGTTCTGCCGGGTATTCGGCATCGAAGGCTTTCCGGGATCGAAACCGATCGAGGACCAGCTATGGCTGCGCGCAGTCGCCCTGCTTCCGGAGCAGGACGTTGGCCCCTATACCCAGGGCTTGATGGACCTGGGCGCCACCGTCTGCACGCGCGGCAGGCCGGCCTGCGAGCGCTGCCCGCTGGCCGGGCAATGCGTGGCGAGGGCGACCGGGCGCACGCATCTGCTGCCGACGCCGAAGCCGAAGAAGACGGTACCGGAAAAGAGCACGACGATGCTGGTCATCGCCGACCGCACGCATGTCCTGCTGGAGCAGCGTCCGGACAGCGGCATATGGGGCGGCCTGCTGTCGCTTCCCGAAATCGATGTGCTGAGTCCCGACGACGCCGATGCGGCCGCCAGGCAAGAGCGTCTTGCGCCCGAGGCGGCGAATTACGGATTGCCGCGCTCCTTCGACGGGCTGCAGCCTTTCACCCATGTGTTCACGCATTACAAGCTGCATGTATGGCCGTATCACATACGCCTGGACAGCCGCCGTGAATTCGCGGGAGAGGGCAACCGGGTCTGGTATCCGGTCGAACGGCTGGCCGACGCGCCTTTGCCGGCGCCGGTGAAGAAGCTGCTGCTGGCAATCTTCGGCGAGCCGGATCTGCTGTCCTGAGCCGGGTTATCGATGTATTGGAGTGCGGGAGTGCGCCGTCGCACGATCTAGAGCGCTTGCGGCCTGACTGCACTCGACGAGGCCGAAATGATTTGCCAGCGGGCAGAGGCAGGGTTTCGCAAACCACCGGTTTGCGCTGCCGTAGCCGGACTGGCCTGCAGGCCGGTCCGTGGGCCAAGACGTGGCGACGCTACATGGCGGGTTCGGCGCCCCCGGCCATGGCAAGGGGGACTCGGCGTCCCCATACAACGCAGTGCCGCTGGCACATCGCCCGGGATCGACAGGCCAGTCAGGCCGAAAGCGCTCTAATACCAATCCCAAGGCATCACATGCGATGAGATCGCGTCTTATTCCGCCTGCCCGCGTTGTGCTCGTCATCCATCGCCCCGCGATGGATTCCTGATCTGCAACCGCGGCCTTGCCAGACGAAAAATCCATCGCTCTCATCTGGCACGTCATGCCTCGGGATTGTTATCACAGGCGGCTTATTGACCGTCTATCCATTCCACCCGGTTGCGGCCCATCTGCTTGGATTGATACAGCGCCGAATCGGCCCGCGATATCAGGTCAGTGATCTTTTCCCCGCTCCGGTATTCGGTCACGCCTATCGAGAGCGAGATGTTCTTCTGGACCAGGATCTTCTGGAAATCCAGGAAATGCGCATACACGCGCAGCCGCTCGGCGTGCATTACCGCGCCCTTGATGGCGGTGTCGGGCAGGATCAGCAGGAATTCGTCGCCGCCGTAACGGCCGAGGATATCGGTGTCGCGTATGCTTTCCCGCGCCGTCCTCGAAAAATCCTTCAGGATGGTGTCGCCGACCAGGTGGCCGTTCCTGTCATTGATTTCCTTGAAGTGGTCGATGTCGATCAGGCAAATCGAAAACGGCGCTCCCGAGGTGTCGGCATGCAGTTTGGCCTGCGCCAGTTCGGCCTGCAGCTGGCGGCGGTTGTACAGGCCGGTCAGTTCGTCGCGGGCGGATTTCTCTTCGTAATGTTCAAGCTGGTACTTGGTTGCGCGCAGCAGCTGGCGCATGTTCTGGATCTGTTTCCCGACCAGGATCATGCCCGGCAAAGTCAGGGCCAGCACGCACCACTGCATCAGGTCGGTTCGAAATCCATGGACATAGCCTTCCGCCTGGCCGCGAAGCACAATGATCGCCAGATAAGCGGAGAGGCAGGCGAGCGACAGCCCGATCAGCGATACGGTCGACAGGCGGAAGATCCCGAACGAAAACGCGATGAGCATGAAGGGAACGAGCGCCATCTGGGTCACCCGCTCGACATAGGCCACCGCCAGCATGATGAGCAGCGAAGCCGTCAGCTGCGGCAGCATCAGGCTGGGTTCGCGGAAGCGCTGGTTGATTCCGAACCGGAAAATCCCGTAGAACAGCACGACGAAGCCCAGCACGATGGCGGCCACGCTGATGAAGGTGGCGCCGCTGATGAAACCCTGCCGGTAGAAGAGGTAAAGGCTGAGCGCGTACAGCAGCGAGATCAGGCTGATGGGCGAGATCTGCGGAATACGCACTGACGGCATATTCTTTCGGCGGTTTATGGATTCTGTCCGCATGGTTTCGCGTGCGTCATCCAGAAGCATAGGGTTAGCGCTCAAGATAATGTCGGTTCGGGACTGCGGGCGTTGGGAATCATGGAACGGCGAGGCGATTGTGCATTTATCCTATGAATGCCGGTTCGCGATTTTGCGCGGTAACAAACGAGTGGAAGAAAAGAAAGATGGCCGAGGGCGCGTGGAATGCGCTTCTCGCAAATGGCACATCGGCGGACAGGCGAAGCGCTCCGGCAGCGGCAAAGGCAAGCCGGCGCCGCGGTCAGAGGATCTGGTGCTGCTTTAGGTATTGATGAACAATTGACAAGCGCGTCTGCGCATCGTCCAGCTCGAGCAGCTTCTGCTTTGCCTTCAGGGGAATGGGCAGGATCTCGCACCAGCGGTTGGCGACCCATCCGGCGCTGTCCAGGCGGATAGGCTGCGCGAACGGGCTGATGAACTTGTCGCCGTCTTCGAGGCGGCCTTGCTGGTCGACTTCGTCGATGATGGACTTCAGCGCCGTTGCGCATTCGACATGCAGGTCGCTGACAGGCGGCGACGCATCGGCCGGCAGCATGCCGATGCGCGCTTCGAGCCGCTGGTCCGCGCGCACGCGCGTTTCAAGAATGCGAAAGCGTTCCCCGCCTTCGGTGCGCAGCATCATCACGCCCAGGTTTTCCATGTCCCAGTCGGTGATGCCGGCGAGGCAGCCGACGTCTTCCGGCTCCGCCGCCTGTCCGACTTCCTGTCCCGCCTTGATCAGCACCACGCCGAACGGTGCATTGCGTTTCATGCAATCGCGCACCATGTCGATGTAGCGCGTCTCGAAGACCTTGAGCGGCAGCACGCCGCCGGGGAAGAGCACCGTCTTCAGCGGGAACAGCGGGATCCATTCGTCATCGGGCGGCATGGTGATAGTGAATCTCAGTTGAGTTCGCGGTGGCGCAGCAGGACGCGCTCGGTCGCGCGGAAGTGCCTGGCGAGCTGTTCGACCATGTACACCGAGC
>Ga0194137_10002107_pt1 | contig 11915 bp, 13 predicted proteins | sample TARM_MetaG_T3_14_FD_134025 | JGI IMG/M metagenome (GOLD analysis project Ga0194137, IMG submission 134025) | Freshwater microbial communities from Pennsylvania, USA, analyzing microbe dynamics in response to fracking - TARM_MetaG_T3_14 (version 2) | ecosystem: Environmental > Aquatic >...
AAAATATACACCAAAATGCATATATATGCATAAAAGTGTATAAAAATACTCGCTTACGTTACATAGAGCGAGTCCAATCACTTAGCCACTAATTTTTAGGTTTTTATTGGAACCACCCATTGTATAGGTATATCAATCATCGTGGCAATCGCTGAAAAATATACTGCATCATCTAACATGACGCATTTGATTAATTAAGTTGTATTATAACAGGGGATGAAATGGAAGTCAAGACTAATTCGCAAAAAATTCTGACAATTTTAAAAACAGTCAGCGACTTAAAAGTTAACAAAAAAGACACACGAATGCTAATGATTATTGTGTATACTGTTGATAATGATGAATAGAATGCGTAAAGCATTTAAAAAATTAGTGAGATTAGAAAGTGTGGAAAAGATACATGAAGGACATTAAAGCAGTTATTTCTGATTTGGATGGTACATTACTTAACGCGACACACGGATTAAGTGATGCGACAATACAAATGGTAAGAAAACTAGAGGAAAAGGGCATCTTATTTGTGATAGCCACAGGCAGACACTTTAAAGACGTTTTAAAAATAAAAGAAAGACTCGGTGCAAAACCGTATCTTATTACAGCAAACGGTGCAACGGTATGTGACCAAGAAGGCAATCTTTTATATGAGTCCGTGATAGCAAAAGAAATTGTCAGTGAGCTTTTATCACTTGATATAGCAGAAGACGTTTACAAAAATATTTACCAAAATGAGCTATGGCTTATGGATCGCCCTAGCAAAATATTTGATGATTACTACCAGGGAGATGATTTTAAATATACACTTTGTAACTTTGAAGACCGCCTCCACCTCCCTACGAACAAGGTGTTTTTCACAAGTGAAAACCATCACGCACTCATCCCCGTTTATGAACATATTAAAGCAAACTATGCAGAGGTTGTCGATACGACGTTCTCTTTACCGCAGGTATTAGAGGTGATGGCTAAGGGGACCAATAAGGGGGTTGCGCTTAAGCACGTTTTAGAACGTCATGAGATAAGCCTTACAGAATGTATGGCGTTTGGAGACGGTCTAAATGATCTAGAGATGCTTGACGCCGTAGGCAGAGGCTACATTATGGCAAACGGAGATACTAAACTAAAAGAAGCACTTTCTCATATTGAAGTGATCGGGGCACACCATGAAGATGCCGTAGCAAAGAAAGTTTCGCTCTTGTTAGCGCTATGAAAATAGAAGGGCGTGAAGATAAAAGCCTAAGAAAATTGACATTTGAACAAATCTTAAAAAATTTTAAGCTTGACAAAATCAGTGCAAATTTTCTAATTAGGGTTGACATGGGTTGGCAGAGTGGTATAATCTTCACAAATCAATTGTTTCTTAAGCAGGATATTAAAGCGTCTAAACGGCGCATGAAAAGGCAAGGTAACGACGATGAATACAAAATCAAACTTATTAGCAAGTAACAACTATTTCTTTTACTTTATGAGCTGGAGCTATTTTTATTATGGCGCTGGTTATTTTTATTGTAAATTAATAGGATTGTTAAAAGCTGATGAGCTTGAACGTTGCCTTGTGGCAAGTTAGATTGTAACTTTAGAAAGATAAAAGTTAGAGACTCATGAGTGGGTCTCTTTTTTATCGTCATGACCCACGGAGTCCATATAAGAGGAGGATTACGATGGCATTAGCAATGAACATGAACTGGAGAGAAGATCAAGAGGTTATTGAACTTATTAAACGCATTAAAGAGCCGTTCAAAATGACCAACAGAGCGTTTAAAGCAGAGGATACAATGGTAACAGTTGACGGTAGAAGTATTGGTAACGGTCATTTTGGCGTAATTGCCGGCCCCTGTTCCGTTGAAAGCAGATCACAAATTGTAGAGGTAGCTAAAGCGATCGATGGTTTTGGCGCTAGCTTTTTAAGAGGCGGTGCCTTTAAACCAAGAACATCGCCATACGATTTTCAAGGGCTTAAAGGTGAAGGCTTAACGTTGTTAAAGGCAGCAAAAAAAGCAACGGGTCTACCTATTGTAACAGAAGTTATGGCAGTGCAAACACTTAAGGATCACCTAGATGAGATTGACATCATTCAAATAGGTGCGAGAAATATGCAAAATTATGATCTCCTTAAAGCTGTAGGTAGAACCAATAAACCTGTCTTGTTAAAACGTGGTATGTCAGCGACAATAGAAGAATTTTTAATGGCGGCTGAGTACATTTTATCAGAGGGAAATGATCAAGTCATTCTCTGTGAAAGAGGGATAAGGACATTTGAAAAATATACCCGAAACACCCTCGATCTCAGTGCAATACCCGTGATAAAGCGTTACTCACATCTTCCTATTATCATTGATCCATCCCATGCGACGGGTGATGCAAAATATGTTGAATCCATGGCGCTTGCAGCAGTTGCGGCGGGGGCAGATGGTTTGATGATTGAAGTGCACAATAATCCAGAACATGCCCTCTCAGACGGAAAGCAATCTCTTACGCCAAAAGCGTTTGGCGAAATGATGGTGAAGGTTGAACAAATTGTAAAGTTGATGGGAAAACAACTTGGATAAGGAATTTATTTTGGAAGGCTTAGCGCCTATAAAAAAGGAGGCACAACTTGGGGTATCTATTTCAGTAATTGGACTTGGGCTCATTGGCGGCTCGATTGCAAAAGCAATTAAGGCCAACACACCACATAAGGTGTATGGCTTTGATAACCATAAAGAAACACTTCTCATGGCACATCAAGAAGGTATTCTCGATGGCGTCAGCCATGACCCAAAAGTGATTTTAGAACAAAGTGATATCGTTTTTATTTGTCTCTATCCAAGAGAAACCATTGCATTTATTAGAGACCATTACAGTGATTTTAAAGAAGGTGCCATTATTACAGATGCAGCGGGACTGAAAGGGGAAATCACAGATTTCTTCTATAAAATGGTACTCAACGAAAAAAATCTGGAGTTTATTGGCGGACATCCGATGGCCGGTAGCGAGAAAAAGGGCTATGCGCATTCAGATGCACGTTTGCTTGAGGGATCGACTTTTATATTGACACCACACGATGGCAATGACTTAAAGGCGATTCAAACGCTTAATGATTTACTCTATGAAATAGGGTTTGGTTCTGTAACACAAATGACCTCGGCACTTCATGATGAGTTGGTGGCCTATACAAGTCATCTACCACACATCATTGCCAATGCCCTGCTGGTAAATAAACCAACACACGATACGCAGGCACTTGAAGGCGGAAGTTTTAGAGATGTGACACGCGTTGGAAAAATGAATACCGTACTGTGGCAAGAACTTATATTGAGCAATCAAAAAAATGTACTGAAATATCTTGATGAATTTGAATTACAACTCAAAGCAGTAAGACAAGCTATCGCTATAAACAATTCAAATGACCTCATCAACTTATTCAATGGACAGTAAAGAGAGGTAATGAAAGTGAAGGGGAAAATAATGGGTACTCATGATGATGCACAAATCCTATATGTGGACGCACCTTCAAAGCAATATGCCATCACCATTAACCACGACTGGATAGACCATGCTCTTTTTAAACGTTTGACAGAAGAACGTCGCATTGTTGTGATAACAGATGAAAATGTACATGCCCTATACGCTGATCTATTAGAAGGCATAGATGTTTTTATTATTAAAGCAGGTGAGGCTTCAAAATGTTTAAGCGTCTATGGCCAAATCCAAACGTATTTGATCGAAAAGAATTTAACGCGAACAGATGCTGTCGTTGCACTGGGTGGTGGCGTTGTAGGTGATTTAGCGGGATACGTTGCCGCAACTTACATGAGAGGTATTGGATTCATACAAATCCCCACATCTCTACTCGCGATGGTCGATAGCAGTGTCGGCGGGAAAGTAGCGATTAATCATGGGGTTGGCAAAAATATTATAGGAACGTTTTATCAGCCTGACGCCGTTTATATTGATACGGCATTCCTAAAGACATTACCAGACAAGGAGCGTTCTTGTGGTTTTGCAGAAGTCATTAAATATGGTCTTATTTCAGATAGAGCGCTATTTGATCAGCTGACCCATATGGAAGCTCCAAAGTGGCAAGAGCGGATTAAAGACATCATTTATCGCTGCTGTGAAATCAAAGCCGAGATTGTTTCAAAAGATGAAGAAGATAAAGGGTTAAGACAAATTCTGAATTTTGGACACACCATCGGGCATGCGGTTGAATCATATTATCACTACAGTGGTTATGCACATGGAGAAGGTGTCGCCATTGGTATGTATATGAAAGCGAAGATGGCTTATGCGACAAAAAAAATTAGCAAAGAGGACCTTAAAGCCGTTGAAGTCGTTCTAAAAAAGTTCAATCTCCCCCTTCAGATTAGAGAAATGAGTGATTGGCCAAGGGTATTAAAAGAAGTCATACATGATAAAAAAGCAGAAGGTAAAATGTTTAGGCTAATAGAGTTGGTGCGGATTGGTGAAACTGAGATGGTATCTTACACATATGAGACACTCCTGGAAAGATTAGGAGAAATAGAAAATAAGGAAATGGTATAAGACATGGAAAAAAAGTTGGAAATTATCCCAAATAAATTATCTGGAAATGTAAAGGTACCGCCTTCAAAGAGCATAAGCCACCGTGCTATTATCTGTGCAGGTTTATCTCAAGGGGTTTCAAAAGTAGAAAACTTGATTTATTCAGATGATATAAAGGCCACAATTCAAGCAATGAAAACATTTGGTATGGATGTCATGATGGAAGTCTGTCAAGGTGACCGTTATACACTCACATTGAAAAATGATAAAATGGCTAACATAAATGAAAAGCCAATAGAGGCACCAGCAACGATTGATTGTCATGAGTCGGGTTCAACCATTCGATTTTTAATGCCGTTCTTTGAACTCTCCAGTGCGCCTGTAACCTTTACAGGTAGAGGAAGATTGGTTGAAAGGCCTTATACGACATACTATCGCATTTTTGATGAAAAAGGGATTGATTACAAAACGACAGAAGGCTTATTGCCTGTAACAGTATCGGGTGATTTACCCCCTGGCCAATACGCTCTTGAGGGCAATGTGAGTTCTCAGTTTATTACAGGTTTAATGCTAGTGTTACCTCTTTTGAAAGCAAATTCTACGATTGATATTACGACGCATTTAGAATCAAAAGGATATGTAGATTTAACACTTGAAGCACTTGATGCCTTTGGAATTGAAGTTGAAAACAAGGCGTATGAACGCTTTGAAATAAAAGGAAATCAAACTTACAAAGCAACGGATTACTTCGTTGAAGGCGATTACTCACAGGCGGCATTTTGGCTTGTGGCAGCTGCAATCGGCAATGGTGTCTCGCTAGGCGGTATGAAATGGGAGTCGCTTCAAGGTGATAGAGCCATTTTAGGGATTTTAGAGCGTATGGGCGCAAAAGTAACCTACGACCACCACGATATTCAAGTGGATGTTGACCGCCTCAAAGGCATTACCATCGATGCATCGCAGTGTCCTGACCTTGTCCCAGTGCTTGCAGTGCTCTGCAGTTTAAGTGAGGGAACCTCACAAATCATCAATGCTGAAAGACTACGAATTAAAGAATCAGATCGCCTCAAAGCCATTTCAACAGAGCTCAATAAGATGGGAGCTGCTATTACAGAGACGCCAGATGGTTTGATTATCGAAGGTGTCAGCGGTTTTAAAGGGGCACAGGTAGATGCTTGGAATGATCATCGTATTGCCATGGCAATTGCCGTTGCAAGCACAAGGACTGAAGGAAATATAGAACTAACGGGTTATGATGCGGTCAAAAAATCGTATCCTATGTTTTGGGACGACTTTGCAGCGCTAGGGGGTAAGATCAATGGGTAGCACTTATGGCAAGCATTTTCGTGTATCTTTATTTGGGGAGTCACATGGTCACAGCATTGGATGTATTATTGAAGGAATCCCAGCAGGGACTGCTCTTGATATTGATTTAATAAAGAAAAGACTTTTTCAGCGCAAGCCTGGGAAAGATCAGTATAGCACCCCTCGACAAGAAAAAGATGCTTTTGATATTGTAAGTGGCTACTTTATGGATAGAACCACGGGAACCCCTCTCTGTGCCATTTTTAAAAATGGCGATACGCGCTCAAAAGACTATACAGCACTTAAAGCCGCTTATCGCCCAGGGCATGCTGACTTTACTGGGGCGGTTAAATACAAAGGTGCAAATGATTATCGTGGCGGTGGTCATTTTTCTGCTAGAATTACAGCGCCACTTGTGTTTGCGGGTGCCATTGCAGAGCAGCTTCTTAATATAGAAGGTATTGAAGTGATAACGCAAATTCAGCGCGTTGGGCATCTCAGTGCAGAAAGTTTTGAGACGCTGGAGATGAATGCAAGCGTAAAAGCAATTCTTGACGCGGATGATTATGCCATACAACCTGAAATGAAAATGTCATTTCTTCAGATTGTAGATGAGGCGAGACTTGCGAAAGATTCTGTTGGAGGGGTTGTAGAAGCCATGATTACAGGACTTCCGGTCGGTATAGGCGAACCCTTCTTTGATTCTTTTGAGAGCAAGATGGCGCATGGTCTTTTTTCAATACCCGCTGTGAAAGGGGTCAGTTTTGGTAAAGGTTTTGATTTTCCAGCAATGCGTGGCTCTGAGGCAAATGATACGTTCTATGTTGATGGGGAGACAGTTAAGACAAGAACCAATCACAATGCAGGTATCAATGGGGGAATTACCAATGGCATGCCCGTGTGGTTTAACTGTGCTTTCAAACCGACACCCTCTATTGCTAAACGCCAAATGACATTGAATGCGACGACTGGTGAGGTTGAAGCACTGGATATACAAGGACGTCATGATCCATGTGTTGCACTGAGAGGTGCCCTAGTGGTAAAAGCAATGGCGTCAATTGTCACATACGATTTATTAAAAGAAGGTAAATAAAACAAGGGGGCAAAGGGATGTTGCAAGTCTATGATAAGCACTACGCACTACAAGGAACGGCGGGATCATATAGTTATGAAGCATTGATGCATTATCACGGCGATGAACTGAGAGATGCTTACGATTGTTTTGATACTTTTGATGAAGTGTTTGAAGCTGTTATTTCAGGAAAAGTAGAACTTGGGATCCTGCCTATTGAGAATTCTTCCACAGGTAGTATCAATGCTGTATACGATTTGCTTCAACAACATGAGGTTCGAATTGTAGGAGAAGTTTATTTGCGTATTACACATCATCTTATGTCCGCATTTCCAAGTGAAATCAATGAGATTGAAACAGTGTATTCCCATATTCAGGGCTATGAACAAAGTAAAAACTTTTTTAAGAAACACCCTAATCTTCATTTTATTCCTTATAAAAATACAGCGTTGAGTGCAGAAAAAATAGCAAAACAACAGTGTAGAGCAGAGGCGGCTATTGCAAGTCGTCTAGCGGCTGAAATTTATAAACTTCATATAATAGAAGAAAACATCAATGATCAAAACAATAATTTTACAAGATTTATTATGATCAGTATGAAAGATGTTCCCTCAGATGAGGCCAATAAGATTTCAATTCGCGCTGTTGTAGACCATACACCAGGTTCGCTATTTAGAATGCTAAGTTGTTTTGATGACGAAAAAATTAATCTTCAAAAAATCGAATCGAGGCCGCTTAAGGGAAGGCCATGGGAATATTCATTTTATATAGATTTTGAAGGCTCTTTAAATGAAGAACGCATTAAACGAGCAGTAGCACATATAAAAACGCACGCGAGAGAGTTTAAGTTGTTAGGAAATTATTGCTCAGGGGAGGTCAAATGAGAACTTTTGGATTGCTAGGAGAAACCTTATCGTATAGTTTCTCACCCGATATACACGAGACCATCTTTGATACTATAGGGATTAAGGGAGATTACAAGCTTGTTGAAGTGCCTCAAGCGGAATTTGGGAAAGAAACCTTTAACGCATTGATTGAGGATTTTGATGGTATGAATGTGACAATTCCTTATAAGACCAAAGTGATGCCATTTCTCGATGAGATTCATCCAGCGGCTAAGGCGATTGGAGCGGTTAATACAATTGTAAAAGTTGAGGGAAAACTCGTCGGCTATAATACAGATTACTTTGGTGCACTTGAGTCGATTAAGTCGCTACCTTATAAAAAAGCAAAAGGTGCGATAGTCCTTGGGACAGGAGGTTCTTCAAAAGCTGTACTTCAGTGTTTGTTGGCGCTTGAAATGACGCCGATATACGTCGTTTCTAGAAAACCAAATAATAATTATGACAATGAAAATATTCAGTGTATTAGCTATGAAATGCTAGAAGAACTAGCACCGAAAGATTGTTTGTTAGTTAATTGTACACCTGTGGGGATGAAGACCCATCACGCTACTTTAAATGTTAGTGAAACACTTATAAAACAGCAGTCTTGTGTATTTGACTTGGTTTACAATCCTAGAATTACACCTCTGCTTGAAATCGCAGAACAGTATAAGATCCCAAATTTAAATGGTCTTAATATGTTGATTATCCAAGCGATAGAAGCAGAAAAACTTTGGCTTCAAAATATAACGATGTGCCCTCAAACCATTATCTCTAAATTGGTCCTTAAGGTGACGCAATAATAAAGTCTCTAAAGAGCAGATGTTCAAATTATGTACAGAAAACTGTGCATTAATTGAACATCTGCTTTTTTTGTGTTCAAAATATAGAGCGATATAATTTAGAAAACGCTGAATTTCAATGAAGTAACCCTGTATCAAAAGAGATACTTTTGGCATTGAACTTGCAATATCATAAAGTGGACATCCAGACTTGGGTTGGATGAAAAGAAAAAGGAGGGGCATAATGGATTTATTTTTTCAAAATATTGTGGGAGGATTGCAGTCTGCAAGTATGTACGGTCTTGCGGCACTAGGTCTCGTACTTATTTATAAGACCACCGGTGTCATTAACTTTGCACAAGGTGAACTCGGCATGTTCCATGCCTTTATCGCAGCTTGGCTCTACGCAAGTGGGATCCACTTTGTGATTGCAATTTTTTTAACGCTTATCATAGCGGGTCTTGTGGGTTTTCTCATTGAGTGGGGGGTTATGCAGCATGCAGTGAAAATAGATCATCTTGGTAAGATGATTATGACAATGGGGTTTGTAATGATCGCCCAAGGTCTTGCACCTATGTTCTTCGGGAATAATCCACTGTATTTTCCCAAAATGATTCAAGGGGATCCAATTACGATTGGCGGCGTTTCTATTTTGCCCAATACCATCCTTATTATTGTGATCACACTAAGTATTATGGGTGGCTTGTTTTATGTTCTGCAACGGTCTAAATGGGGACTGGCGATTAGAGTGACCGCTGAGAATATTCAAACAGCAAAACTCATGGGCGTTCCAACGCGGATGGTATCAATGGCTGTGTGGACCGTGGGAACTATTCTGGGAGCACTTGCTGCCATCATGGTTGCACCTCTTACAACCGTCAGTGTTACGATGATGGCGGATATTCACCTTAAATCGTTTATTTCTGCCGTATTGGGTGGCTTTGCTACATTTTATGGACCTGTTATAGGTGCCTTTATCATTGGTATTTTAAACAATATCATCGGGTTTTATATTTCTTCAAAATGGGCAACAGCTATCTTGTATATCTTTATATTGGGCGTCTTGATCTTTAAGCCAACCGGTATATTTGGTAAAAAATTTATTAAGAAAGTGTAGGTGTAATCATGTCAATTCGAAATATGAAACAAGCTCAGTATATGCTGTTTGGTGTGATTGCGATACTGTTTCCTATTGTAACAAGTGCAAAGGGATCCACCATAACGCTATTGGCATCTATTGGCATCTTATCGATAGCAACGCTTGGCTTTAATGTATTGCTCGGCTATTCTGGTCAAATCTCTTTAGGGCATGGCGCATTTATGGGAATCGGTGCCTATGTATCGGCCTATTTTGTATCACAACTAGAGCTGCCCTTCTTTTTAGCACTCGCACTTGCAGCGATTATTCCCTTCTTTGTAGGGTTTATATTAGGGCTTATTGCATTGCGTTTAGAGGGCCATTACCTTGCCATAGCAACACTGGGGCTTGCAGTTGTCATTGAAGAAATCTTTGCGGAGTTCTCTGGTTTTACAGGGGGATGGTCAGGAACTAAAACCACCTATCCCACTATCTTCGGCTATACGTTTGACAAGTTAGCCGTTTACATTTTAATTATTACTATTTTAGTGATATTGATGATTGTGACCTATAATTTTATGAAGTCCTCTACAGGCCGAGCGCTAGTCGCTATGAAAAAAAGTGAACACGCTGCACAGGCAATGGGTGTGAGTTTATTTAAATACAAATTGCTTGCTTTTTCTATTAGCACCATGTACGCAGGGATAGCTGGTAGTTTATACATCCATTTTTTTAGATTTGCTGAGCCAAAACTTTGGGGAATTGGACTCTCACTTGATCTTCTTGCTGCAGCTGTCATCGGAGGTCTTGGTACGATAGGTGGTGCAGTTGTGGGAGTTGGATTTCTAAAGATATTACCAACATTTTTACAGACAGTTCCAATCTTAGGGGATATTGACGGTCTTTCCTTTGTCCTCACTGGGATTTCCATCGTAATATTTGTTATGTTTTACCCCAAGGGACTTATTAATTTACCAGTAGACATCTATAAGAAGTTTTTTTCAAAAAAACCAACTGAAGCGGAGGAGGTAGATCTATGAATGCCGTATTAAAAGTTGAAAATCTCTCCATCAGTTTTGGTGGTTTAAAGGCGGTAGATGATCTTAGTTTTGAGATTGGCGAGAATATGATTTATGGTCTTATTGGGCCAAACGGCGCAGGTAAAACAACCGTTTTTAACTGTATTACAAAATTTTACACACCAAATACTGGACATGTTATGTTTAGGCGTAGTGCAAATGACGTCGTTGATTTATTGGATTACAATGTGCATCAAATCATTGGGCTCGGTCTTGCGAGAACCTTTCAAAATGTAGAACTCATCAAGGACCTTAGCATCATTGATAATTTACTTATAGGAGCCCACTCACAGTACAAAACGTCCGTGCTGCAACAGGCCTTTTTATCACCAAGTGCGCGAAAAGAAGAGAAAGAATACCGTGAGAAGGCCATGGATATTTTAAGACAATTGGGGCTTGAGGATAAAGCGGATGCAATAGCAGGTTCACAGCCTTATGGGGTCCTAAAAAATGTAGAACTCGCAAGAACCCTAATGTCTAGTCCAAAACTTATTATTATTGATGAGCCAGCGGCAGGTCTTAATGAGACTGAGACGGAAGCCCTTGCAAAAATGATAAAGCATATTCGTGATTTCTATCATTGCTCAATTCTCATGGTAGAACACGATATGGGCCTAGTGATGTCGACGTGTGAGCGCATATGTGCCATCAACTTTGGAAAAAAATTAGCAGAAGGAACGCCACAAGAAATAAAAAGTAACAAATACGTTCAAGAAGCTTATTTAGGAAAGGATGATGACGATGCTGAAAATTAAAGATATACATGCGTCCTATGGCAATATAAAGGCAGTGAAAGGCATAAATATAGAAGTACCCAAGGGCAAAATTGTTGCCCTTCTCGGTTCAAATGGGGCGGGGAAGACGACGACGCTAAAAACCGTTTCTGGTCTAATGGGGCTTGAATCCGGTGAGATTTTTTTATCTGACGAACCTATCCACACGTGTCAACCAGAGAAAATAGCCGCAAAAGGCGTTGTGCAGTCACCTGAAGGAAGACAGATTTTTATATCGCTAACGGTGGAAGAAAATCTAAGAGTGGGTGCTTTTACTGAAAAAAATCGTCAGGTGATTCAAGAGAGAATGAAGGCGGTCTTTGGCTATTTTCCTAGATTAGAGGAAAGAAAAAAACAGATCGCTGGCACCTTGTCAGGGGGTGAACAACAGATGCTCGCCATTGGTAGAGCATTGATGGCAAATCCAAAAGTATTGCTTTTAGAT
>Ga0194137_10002108_pt1 | contig 11914 bp, 10 predicted proteins | sample TARM_MetaG_T3_14_FD_134025 | JGI IMG/M metagenome (GOLD analysis project Ga0194137, IMG submission 134025) | Freshwater microbial communities from Pennsylvania, USA, analyzing microbe dynamics in response to fracking - TARM_MetaG_T3_14 (version 2) | ecosystem: Environmental > Aquatic >...
GGTATGAGAGGAAGCTCGGCATCCACAAATGGAAGGACAGGCTTCCGGACGGGGGAAGCTGGATCCGGAGCGGCTTCGCCAAGAAGCGGCTGCTGTCCGCCGATCGCGATTACCTCCGGCGCTTCGCTGCCGAGACGCGGCGCGGCGAGCTGACGCATTGGCTGATGTTCCTGCCGCTTCCGCTGTTCGCCGTCTGGAACAATGGACTCGGCATGGCGATCATGGCGGCCTATACGATCGCGGCCAATCTGCCTTGCATTCTCGTGCAGCGCTACAACCGGGCCCGGCTGCTGAAAGTCATGTCGCGCCGGGAAAGGTTGTGCTATCCTAATAGGACAGACCAATACAGCGCGAAGGAGCTGCCCGGAGACCATGGAATTTGATGTGCAGTTTTTGAGCTTCTTCGTCATCCAGACGGACGGGGAGAGCACGGACAGCGGCAAGCGGTTCAAGCATTTCCAGACGATGGACGGAGAAGATTACGAGGACAGTCCGCTCAAGGACTTCCTCACCGGCGAATTCGCCCGGATCGTCAAGCGCAAGGCGGAGCGCAACCCCGCTTCGGAATCCGTGCCGACCAAGATCGGACGCTTCCGCGTCGAGCCGGGGTACGAGCTGGACAGCAATCCCGACTACAATCTGCTGCAGCGGCTGCGCAGCGCCGAGGATGCCGAGCGGTTCCACAGCATAGCCGACGAGCTTGTCCGCATCTATATGGATACTTCGGCAGTCCGGGGCGGCGCGCTCATCGCGGTTCAGGCGACGCTGTCCAAGCTGTTCGACCAGCCGTTCCTGTTCATCCTGAAATGCGACTTCGAACCGAAAATAGCCCGCATTGCGGACGAGAGAAGCTTGATCTCCACCGTGGAGATGGCCATCAGCGCGCGCAGCATGAAATCGATCCTCTACCCGCATATGCCGGAGGAGGGGATGATGGATTCCTGGGAGGTCAAGCTTCACCAGGCCTCGCATGCGAGATATTTCGAGGATTTCCTGAAGTTCGTCAGCTATGAGCGTCCGCTTCCCGAGGTGATGGGCGAGCAGGTGCTCGAAATGGTGCAGCAATACATGGAGGAAAAGTGGCAGGATGATCAAGGCCATCTGCGCAAGGAAGAGGAAGAGGCGGTCGAGATCTGGGCCGCGTCGGACAAGCGCGAGCTGCTGGAGAGATGGACGCCGGAGCAGGTATTCGCCGCTTCGGCCGTTCTCGTGGAGCAGAAGGAGGATCTCGCGCTCAGCTTCAAGCTTGGCGGAGTCCAGGTCAAGGGACTGCTGTCCGACTTCGGCAAATCGCTGCATTTCGCCCGTCACAACGGCCGTTACGTGGCCGTCCTGGAAGGAGACTTCTTCCAGTTCGAGCGCGGAATTTCGCCCGTCGAGCTCATCCATCCGCCGGAGCTTGAGGAAGTGATGAAAGTAATCGGCGCGGAGGAGAGCGGGACTGCCGTTCCTCAAGGCGGCGACGCGACCGGACAGAGCGAGGCGGCCGCCTCTGCGGAGGAAGACGATGTCCCCTGGTAAGCTTGCGGCAGCTCCATAAGCTTCCGGTATTTCCATCCGCTCCAGGCAAGCAGGAGGATTCATCCGGACATCGGACAGCGATCTGAATCGATTGGGAGGAGAGAATTCATGCGGCAAGTAATGTTCATCGAGCTCGGCATGGGAACGGATCTGCATGGACAGAACGTGACCAAGGCTGCGGTAAGGGCTGTGCAGGATGCGATCCACCGCAATTCCATGCCCGGCATCCGCACCGTGCTGCCGGAAGGCAAGCTGGAGAATATGAAGGTGAGGGTGCGGCTGGCCGTGCCTTGCGACGAAGAGAAGCTGGATCTGGAAGCCGTTCGCGCGGAGCTTCCCTACGGGGAAGTTTCCTTCGAGGTCGTGGCCGGAGGCATGGTCACGTCCAGCGGCATCGTGCTGGAAGACAAGCAGGACGTGAACGATCTGATCTATGTCGTGCTTGCGTCCGTCGAAGCGGGTTACTGAAGGCGGAGGCGGCAGCCCGAGCCTGGCGCTGCCGGCCGTAGCCATACATAAGAAGTTAGGGGAGCGGATATTTTGGATTATATCAAAGCAATCATATTGGGCATTATTGAAGGCTTGACGGAGTTCATACCCGTATCGTCGACCGGCCACATGATTCTGGCCGCCAAGCTGCTCGATTTCGTCGGCGAACGGGCCACGGTGTTCGAGGTCGTCGTCCAGCTCGGAGCCGTGCTGGCCGTGTTTGTCCTTTATTTCAAGCGTTTCGTCGGCTTCCTCAAATTCGACTTTTCCAAAAACTCCGGCCTCAACCTGATCCATATCATTCTCGGCATGATTCCGGCAGGCATTCTAGGCGTCCTGCTGCATGGATTCATAAAGGATTACCTGTTCAATTACAAATCGGTTCTTGTCGCTTTGATTGTCGGCGGCATTCTCATGATTTTCGCCGAACGGTACCAGAAAGGCCGCCTTCCTTCCGCCGAAACGGTGGACGACATTACGTACAAGCAAGCCTTCGGAATCGGGATCTTCCAGATTCTCGCCCTCTGGTCCGGCTTTTCCCGTTCGGGCTCGACGATTTCCGGCGGCATCTTCATGGGCACGAGCCAAAAGGCCGCTGCCGACTTCACCTTCATTCTGTCGGTGCCGATGATGATCGGCGCTACCGGCGTCGATCTCATCAAGAGCCGCGACCTGCTCGTGCCGGAGGATTACGGCCTGTTCGCAGTCGGCCTGGTCGTCTCCTTCATTGTCGGCCTCATAGCGGTGACCACGTTCATCAACCTGATCAAGAAACTCAAGCTGAGCTGGTTCGCTTATTACCGCTTTGCTCTTGCGGCGGTGTTCTTCCTGTTCGTCGTCCTGTAACACGGCGAAATGACAGGCCAGCATCATCGATCTCATCCATTGCCCGGCCGGTTCCTCACAGGAACCGGTCTTTTTGTCTTGGAATAAATGGAAACCGGGAGGGGAGACTAGAGCCGATCTCATCTCATCCGCTAAGGAGGCTGCCGTATGACCATTCAGTGGAATTCGATTCTGGACTGGGCTCTGCTGGGCGAAGCGGCGGCGGCCATTGCCGTTCCATGGGGAATATCCATTCTGGCAGGTTATGCGCAAGCGGCTCGCAGGGGAGGGACGAAGCGATGAGCCGCGAATCCGGCGGATCGGCGCCTGCCGGCGTGGAATCTTCCTGGTCGGGAAGTTATGTCCGCAATATGGCTCTGATCAGGAAGAGCATGGAGACCAACGCGGATATCAAGCTCCGGGCGTTCACGATCAGCCACGGCCGGGAAGCATGCCTGGCGTACGTAGACGGCTTGGCCGATCTGAAGGCGATCGATATGCTGCTCCTCAGCAAGCTGGGCGATCCGACTTCCGATGAAGGGAGCATCGAGAACGTCGAGCTCGCGGTAAGGCGGACACTGCCGTCCATCATCGGAGCGGCTTGGTCCGATGATTACGCCTTGATCCTGAACCGGATCCGTTCCGGAAGCACGGCCTTGCTGATGGACGGCCTGTCCCAGGCTTTGCTGCTGGAGACGGTCAAGGACCAGACGCGGAGCCTGGAGGAGCCGATCTCCGAGGCCGTGCTGCGCGGCCCGCGGATCGGCTTCTGCGAATCGCTCCAGCTCAACACGGCGCTGCTGCGTTCAGCCGGCGAGGCGCCGAATATGGCGATGGAGAAAATGACGGTCGGACGTGAAATCCGCAAAGAGATCATGATCGTGTACATGACCGATATCGTGCGCGCTGGCCTCGTCGAGGAAGTGAAGAAAAGGATTGCGGCGATCGATATCGACCATCTGCCGGAATCGGGTTACGTGGAGCAGCTCGTGGAGGATAATTTCCTGAGCCCGTTCCAGCAGATCCAGAATACCGAAAGGCCGGACCGCGTCATTGCGGGCATTCTGGAAGGAAGAGTAGGCATCCTGCTCGACGGAACGCCGTTCGCCTTGCTGGCGCCGGCGACGTTCAGCATGCTGATTCAATCTCCGGAAGATTATTACGACCGCTGGCTTCCGGGCTCCCTGATCCGGCTGCTCCGGTTCGCCTCTGTCGTCATCTGCTTGCTGACGCCGGCTCTCTATATCGCCTTCACTTCCTTCCATCCCGGCCTGATTCCGACCAAGCTGGCGCTGTCGATCATCGGAGCCAGGCAGGGAGTGCCGTTTCCATCGTTGATTGAAACGCTGATCATGGAAGTTTCCATCGAGATTCTGCGGGAAGCGGGACTAAGGCTGCCCAAGCCGATCGGTCCGGCGATGGGCATCGTCGGCGGCCTGATCATCGGGGATGCCGCAGTCCAGGCCGGAATCGTCAGTCCGATCCTCGTCATCGTCGTTGCCATTACAGCCATATCCTCGTTTGTCATTCCGCAATACAGCGCCGGCATCACGCTCCGGATTCTCAGGTTCGCGGCCATGATCTGCGCAGCTACCTTCGGGCTGTACGGCGTCGTTCTGTTCATTTTGCTGCTGCTTGCGCATTTGGCGAGGCTGGAAAGCTTCGGCGTGCCGTATTTGAGCCCGTTAGTCCCTTACAGGCCTAGAGATTGGAAGGATCTGCTGTTGCGGCTCCCATTGCCTCTGCTTCGCAAGCGGCCTTCCTTTCTATCTCCCCAAAATGAATTCCGCGAAGATAACGGCTGAAGAAAGGAGCTGAGGACGTTGAAGCTGACTACGCCCCAGACAGCGGTGCTGATCATCAACTATATGCTTGCTACCGCCATTCTGGTCCTGCCGAGAACGGCTGTCCAAGAAGCCGGCACGCCGGATATTTGGATCTGCGTCCTGCTTAGCGGCCTTCTTTCCCTGGTTTTCGGCTTGATTCTCTCGCGGCTCAGCGGGCTGTTTCCGGGAGAGACGGTCTACCAATACGCCGGGAAGCTCATCGGCAGATGGCCGGCTTGTTTTTTCGGAACGGTTATGGTGGTCTATTTCATGGTCATCTCGGCTCTTGAGGCGAGGTCGCTTCAGGAAATCACATCCAAATTCCTGCTGGAGGGTACTCCCGGCTGGGCGATCGTCATGCCGTTTCTGTGGGTGGGAGCTTACCTTGTCCTTGGCGGCATCCAGCCGATCTCGCGGGCCTTCGATGTTATTTTCCCCATTACGGGACTCATTTTCCTGGCGGTCATGATGCTCAGCGTGCATGTCGTGGATCTGCATCGGCTGCTGCCTGTGATGGGGCAGGGTCCGCTTCCCGTTCTGAAAGGGATGAGAGCGACGGCTTTCGCTTTTTCCGGACCTGAAATCATGCTCATCCTCGTCGCCTTCATGCAGAAGCCGAAGTCTGCCGGCAAAGCTTTCGCGGTGGCGGTCGGAGTGGTGACCTTGTTCTATCTGATCGACTGCGTCATGACGGTCGGCACCTTCTCGATCGACGGCGTGACGGCCAGAACCTGGCCGACGATCGATCTGATGCGGAGCTTCGAGCTTCCCGGACTGCTCTTCGAACGTTATGAATCGCTCATCCTGGCAATATGGATCATGAAGTTCTTTTCCACGTATGCTCTTTCCTACTATGCCTCCAGCCTGGGCTTGTCGCAGCTGTTCCGGATTCCGTACCGCACCGCCGTGTTTGTTCAGCTGCCGTTCCTGTTTCTGATCAACGTGCTGCCGGCAGCGATCGAGGATGTGTTCAAAATCTGGGACTTGCTTTCCATGGCGGGAACCGGGTTCATTCTAGTTATTGCGGTCATCCTGCTTGGCATAGCGGCCCTCAAGGGGATCAAGCATGCGCAGTCATGAGCGGAGCCGGCGATACATGCAAGCCGCAGTACTGGCGGCATGGATGCTTCTTCCTTCCGGATGCTGGAGCAACAAGGAAATCGAAACCCAGAGCCTGCAGATCGCCGTCGCTCTGGATCTGCCTCATCCGACGAAGGTCGAGCGCGGACTGGATGCCGTCAATCCGGATCGGCATGCCCGGGATTATATCACGAATACGTTTCAATTGATCATTCCGGGACAGGTGGGCAAGATCGGGGGATCCACGAGCGAGGAGCTGAGCACGAGGCCGTACAGGAATATTTCGCAGACCGGGGAGTCTGTATTCGGCAACGTGAGGGAGCTGGCGAAGAGAATCAGCACGCCTCCTCTGGGACATCATCTCAAGGTCATCATCATCAGCGATGCGTTGGCCAAGCGGTATGATATCGCTTCGTTTCTCGACTTTTATTTCCGCGACAACGATATCCGTCTCAGCCCGCTTATCCTAATCAGCAGAGGAGAGGCGGGCAAAACGCTCGAATCGGACAGCCAGACGGACATTCCCGGCTTCCAGATTCCGGAGACGGTCCGCAACCGGTTCCGCAGCAATAAAATCCTTCCGCCGGTCCAGTCCTACGAGCTTCTCAGCATGCTGAGATCCAAAAAAAGCTTTCTGCTCCAGACAGTCGTCAAGTCGGACAGCGAACTTGAATATAGAGGAGCGGCGATCGTCAAGGGTGAATCGGGGAAGATCGCCGGGTATTTGAGCGACCAGGAGCTTGAGGCCGCATCCTGGATCCGGGGAGGAAACCGCAGAGGCGGCGTGCTCAAGCTCGGAAGGAACTTGTCCAATGTGCCGATCGATATGGAAATCGGGTCGATTCAAAGCTCGATTGCGGCCAAAGAAAGCAACGGACGGTTTCATTTCCTGGTGGACGTCGAGGGAGACGGAGAAATCATGGAGGATTGGAGGCAGACGGCGGTGGGCAAGTATTCGGATGCCTATTATCGAGGCATGGAGAGGAAGCTGGAGGAGGAAGTGAAACAGAACATCGAATCGTTGCTGGATCAGCTGCAGAGCCGCTACCATGCCGATCCGCTCGAATTTCATGAAACGGTGCGCAGGAGAATGCCTCGGACATGGAAGAAGGTCCAGGAGCATTGGGACGAGCATTTTTCGGCGGCGGATGTGGAAGTGCGTGTGCGGATCCATCTCGCGGGGCACGGAGCTTCCGAGCTGTCTTAGCTTGTTTCCGAACGGCAAAACAGCCGGCCATCGCAATGGATGGCCGGCTGCCTGCGTGCTTGGATTACTTGGTCGTTTCGTTCAGCGGCTTGGCCGTACCCGTTGCTGCGGGACGGCTGCCCGCTGCTCCGGAAGCCAATGATTTGACGGTGCTGAACAATTTGTCGCGGGCGGGCTTGTTGCGCATCAAGTAGGTGACTCCGGCGCCGACGGCAGTAGCGAGCAGTTTTTTATTCATCGTTGTTCCTCCTTGATCTTCGGTGGGATATGTGCTCATTAACCGATTGGACGAGGCGGAAAACGAAAGAACTGAACCTCTTGCAGCCGAAGGATTGCCGTTTCGCCAGGAAAGCCTGGCAACACTTCGAGCAAAACGTTGTTCATCAGGCAGCATGGGGGTAAAAAGAAGCATCGCCGCCGGGCCGTAGACCCCGACTTGCGTGCGGAAATTGAAGAGATTGTTCGGTTGGAAATGCAACATGTCGGCTTCAAATCGCGTTATTTACGATATCAGGCGAAGCCCGTTCGGGAACGAAATGCTGCCGCCATCAACCACACCCTGAGAACAGGGTCGCGACAAGGAGAGGTCACTCAGTCATGAAATCAATCCAACGCTCTTTCATTGCTTCTGCCGCCATTATCGGCGTTCTTCTGGCTTCAGCCGGTCCTATCGGCAGCCTGGGCAAACCCGGCTTGGCCGAAGCGGCGGCTCCCGGCTGCACGGACGGAGACCACGGCATTTTCTCCGGCGAGCCTGCAGGAGGCGGGAGCTTCCGCTTCTCGACTCTCGACTTCCTGAATCCGACGACCGGAAGGGCTGCGGGCAACGGGTTTCTGATCGGCACCTCCGACGGCGGCTGCAACTGGCAGTCGATCTATCAAGGAACATGGCAGTTCTCGCAGATGGATTTCGTGTCCAATACGACCGGATGGGCGCTGGCCCGATCCGCGGCGTCCGGACCGAACGCGCTGATCAGGACGGCCGACGGCGGATCCACATGGGAGAAGCTCAAGCCGGGAACGGCTGATCTCGAGCGCATACGGTTCCTGGACGCTTCGCGCGGATTCGGGTACAGCCGCGCCTTTTCCTACTATACGTCGGATGGAGGGGTCAGCTGGAGCCGAATTCCGACGCCTCCGAACACGCGGGGAGCTGAATTCTCCAGCCGCAACACCGGCTGGGCGATCGTCGTCGATCCATCCAAGGGATACCGGCTGGAGCAGACGCTGGACGGGGGCAAGAGCTGGACCACGAAGCTGTCGGCCCCGTCGGAAGAGGCGAGCGGAGGCGTCGTGCGCGTGTCGGGGCAAGCCGTTTGGGCGATGCTCATGGGTGGGGCGGGCATGTCGCAGCAATCGTACTCGCTGTATGCTTCCTCGGATTCGGGATCGACATGGATCCGGACGATCGGGCAAAATACGGCCGGAGGCGGACACGCCCCCGGTAAAGGAGAAGCCGTCACCGGCATGGGGCCCGCTTCTCCGGGAGGGCATCCCGGCGAGCTGGAGCTGATCGGCGCCACGGCCATACTGTCGGGCTACTCGCCAGCGGCCGGCAAGGTCGGCATCGGCCGCTCCCCGGATGGAGGCAGGACCTGGAGCAGCGGCGGCATGCTGCCGGGATTCGGAGGCGCGGCGATCAGCTTCGCAAGCCCCGCCATCGGCTGGATCACCGTCGACGGCGACAGCGGGACGGCGGTCTATTCCACCAAGGACAGCGGCAAAAGCTGGACCAAAACGATCGGAGTGGCGGCAAAGCCAGCCTTGCATTGAAGCATTTGGAGGAAGAAAAAGCCTGAAGCCCTTAGAGGGCCTCAGGCTTTTGCCGTTCTGGGGGCTGCAAACCTACAGCAGAAAGATCGCTGCGACCGTCGTCACGGCGAGTCCGATCAGCACCGGCTTCAGATTGCGGCGGGCGAGCTCGAACGGGCTCACGCCGCAAATCGCCGCCGCCGGAATGAGCGCCCACGGCACGAGCGTGCCGCCGCCGACCCAGATGGCCGCGATCTGCCCCAGCGCGGTCAGCGTGTCGGTTCCCGAACCGATCGCCGTGCCGAACAGATGGGCAATCGAGCCGGCCAGCGAGATGCCGGAGAACCCTGAGCCGTCGAGGCCGGTTATGGCGCCGGCCGCCGTCAGCGTTACGGCTGCGACCGTTCCGTTGACCGGTACCGCGTGGGCCAGCGCGACGCCCAGATCGTTGACGATGCCGTGGGAGCCGGCGGGGAGGGAGCCTTCGCCGAACAAGGACGGCAAGGCGGAGTCGCCGAGGTAGAAAAATGCCGCGATCGGGATGACCGGACCGAACACCTTGAAGCCGAACAGAAAGCCGTCCACGATGTAGGCGGTCGATTTCTCCAGTCCCGCGCCGCGGTGGGCAAGCATGGACAGAACGACCGTAATCAAGGCGGCGGTTCCTCCAATGAGAGCGGTCGCATCCCCTCCTTGCAGCTTGAGGGCGAACATGACTGCGACGTCGGCGGCGAACAGGAGCGGAATGAGGACGGCGAGCGCTCTCTTGATGCCGATGCCGAGGCCGGCGGACTGTGCGGACGGCCGGGCATGCGGATCGCCTCCGAAAATCGAATCGGCGGGTCCGGAGCCGACGAGGCCGTCGCGCCAAGCGCCGGACTTCTGATCGCGTCTCATGAGCCAATAAGCCGTCAGAGTCGTGACGACGCCCATGACGATGACGAGCGGCACGCTCGCCTCCATGACCTGGGACACCGGCAGGCTGGCCGCGTCCGCCGTCAGCTTGGGAGCGCCCTGGATGATGTAATCTCCCGACAGCGCGATGCCGTGGCCGAACAGGTTCATCGCCATGGCCGCACCGAGAGCCGGAAGTCCAACCCGCAGGGCGACCGGCAGCAGGACGGCTCCGATCAGCGCGACGGCCGGAGAAGGCCAGAAGAAGAACGAGACGACCATCATGATGAGGCCGATTCCCCAGAAGGCCATCCCCTGGGAGCGGATCAGTCCCGTGAACGGCCGGATCATCACCTCGTTCACCCCGGTTTCCATGAGCAGACGGCTCATCGCGACGATAATGGAGATGATGAGGATGGTTCCGGACAATTCCTTGATCGCATAGATAAGGCTGTTGAACGTTCCGCTGACCGCGCCGCTCAGCGTGCCGCTCGCCAGCAAGCCGATGATGCCGATGCCGAGCACGCAGACGACCGTCGTATCGCGGCGCATGGCCATGAAAGCGACGATGATGCCGATCAGCAGCAGGTAAACCCAATGGATGGCTGTGAGCGTGAGCTCCATGAATCCGTCTTCCTCTCCCGACAGGATGTCTGTCTATGACATCCTATGCGGAAGCGGAACTAGGCGTTCATCCGTGCTGCGCGTTCATTATTTCGTAGACAAGGAAGGTTCCAGCCTATAGGTTCCTTCCGCCGCCTCGAGGATGAAGCGGCTCGGTTCGCCCGGGCTGAACAGCTGCAGGCGGTGCATCGCTCTCGTGCAAGCCGTGTAGAACAGCTTGCGCAGCCGTTCTTCGCCGTACGCTTCGGCCGAAGCGTCGTGGATGAGAACGGAGTCGAATTCGACGCCCTTGGCCAGGTAAGCGGGAATGACCATAAGACCGCTCTGGAATGTGGCGGTATCCTTCGTGACGAGGCGCAGCTCCTCCAAACCCGGATAGGAGCGCAGCGCTTCCCATGCCGCCTTGCTTTCGGCCGCCGTTTTGCAGATGACCGCTGCGGAGCCGGAGCCGGCTTGCTGCAGCTCCAGCAGGCTGGAGGCAAGAAGGCGGTCCCGCTCGGCCGTGCCGAAGGAGGCGATCACCTCGGGCAGCTCCCCGGGACGGTCGAATGGAATGATGGCATCGCCTCCCGGAAGCATTGAGCGGGTGAACTCGACGATCGGACGGGTGGAGCGGTAGCTGCGGCTGAGCACGATCGTTTCCGTTTCCTCGGCTCCGTACAGGCCGGCCAGCAAGGCGTTTCCTTCGAGTTCCGTGGAGTGGGCGAAGATGGCTTGGTTGAAGTCGCCGAGCGCCGTCATCTTGGCGAAGGGAAACAGCCTTTTGAGAAACTGGAACTGGAACGGGGAATAGTCCTGGGCTTCGTCGACGAGCACGTACCGGATGCCGGTATTGGTGCGGAAGCCTTGCACAAGCTCCGTCAAATACAGCATGGGCGAGGCGTCCTCGTAAGGAAGACAGCGTTCGGCAAGCCGTTCGCGGGTGAAGCGGCATACATCTCCCCATGACGCGGGGAGGCCGGAGCCGCCGGCATCTTCCCGGAACAGCTGCAGATAGAGGTTGTGCATGTCGATCCACGCCAGCCTTGCGGCCATCCGGCGCAGCGGCTTGAATGCCTCGCGAACGAGCTGCTCCCTCAGAAGCCTTTCCTCCAGCGCGCTCTCGTCATGCTCCTCGCCGCCCTTGCCGCGCCGCTTGCGCATTTGATTATAGATGCTCTGGTAACGGTCATTGTCGAGATATTCGATTTCATTGCGCACCCATTCCTCGGCGCATTCCTCTTGCTCCAGCCGCGACAGCTCCTCCAGGAGCCATTCGCGCAGCAGCTCGATGCGGTTCGGCAGCCGGATATGGGCTTCGAAGCCGTAGAAGCGGGCGCCGATGTCTTCGCGGCTGATGAGCAGCCTGCCTCGGAATTTGAAGCCGCGGAATTTCATGCCGGACTGAAGCAGGCTGTCCGCGAACGTTTGAATCCGCTCCAGGAAGCCCGCAGAGTTTTTGTAGCGGATGGTCTCGAGACGGAGGCGTCGCCCGGCGGCGTCGCCGGATTCGTCCACTATCGCCTCGAGCTGGTCATTGATGTCCTCGATGTCGTACCGGCGGCCCAGCCGCGACTCCACGTACTGCTGGAACGTCGTTTGCCGGATATTCTCCTCGCCGAGCTCAGGCAGCACCGAGGAAATATAGCTGTTGAACATCGGGTTGGGGGAGAACAGCACCATCTGGTCCGCGCCGATCCGCGTACGGTGCTTATAC
>Ga0194137_10002111_pt1 | contig 11907 bp, 14 predicted proteins | sample TARM_MetaG_T3_14_FD_134025 | JGI IMG/M metagenome (GOLD analysis project Ga0194137, IMG submission 134025) | Freshwater microbial communities from Pennsylvania, USA, analyzing microbe dynamics in response to fracking - TARM_MetaG_T3_14 (version 2) | ecosystem: Environmental > Aquatic >...
CAATAACCCAAAACTAGTGGATTAACTACTATTTTTTTCGCACAAAATAAGCCTCTGTTAAATCAAGAGGCGTTGGTATAAGATTAAGTCAAAGAACTATCGCGAAGCGATTTTGTTCAATAGAAACAGGTGTTCGCGTCAACAGGGAAGATGCATTTCTTTTCTTTGAAACTCTTGGTATAATAAGCAGGTAGTATGTAATAAAAAGGAGCTGTTTTATAATGAATCCCATGGTCACCATAAAACTTGCCACAGGCAAAGAAGTAAAAATTGAACTATTTGAAGACATCGCCCCCAACACCGTAAGAAACTTCGTTTCTTTGGTGAAGAAAGGGTTCTATGATGGATTGAAGTTCCATCGCGTCATTCCAGGGTTTATGATCCAAGGAGGATGCCCAGAAGGCATCGGCATTGGGGGACCTGGTCACCACATCAAAGGAGAATTCCGTGCCAATGGATTCCCAAATGACCTGATCCATAAAAAGGGCGTCATTTCCATGGCCAGAAGCCAGCACAATGACTCCGCAGGAAGCCAATTCTTCATCATGGTGGCAGATGCCCCTCATTTAGATGGACAATATGCGGCCTTTGGTCAAGTGGTGGAAGGGCTGGACAATGCCCTGGAGATTGTTCGGGTGGATCGAGATTATCGAGACATGCCTCGCGTAGACCAAATCATGGAAAAGGTCACGGTGGAATTTGCAGAGGATATGGCAGAACCAGAGACCCTCTAAAGATTTTTTGTTGTGTGTGAAATAAGGAAAACTAGGAGTTAAGATGACAGAGAAAAAAGTGCTGGTCTATGGACTCAGTGAAGAAGAAAAAGAGAAGCTAAGAGGAGAAGGGTTAACCCTTCATGAAATCCATCAAGGCAACGCTGGAGGCACCCTGGGAGAACTCATTGAAAACAAAGAGATCCCCCATGAAGGCGCCCCCTTAGGCGTTGTGAGAATCATGATCTTCTGTGGCTATGAGCCCGATGATCATCTAAAAGAGCTCATCTCTCGTATTCGGAGAGAGCACATCTTTGGGGCCATCATGGCCCTCATTACAAAAACCAACATAGCATGGCGCTTTGATTATATGATTGAACATCTTCTTGAAGAAAGAGAAGAAAACAAACAGATCGAAGAAGAGCGTCGTGCAAAGTATCAAGAGAAACTGGGGTGAGTATATGGCAAGAGTGGGAGAAGAATTAAAGAAAGCGAGGCTGGACGCCAACATGTCCACCAAGCAAGCTGCGAAAAAGCTAGGGGTCTCCGAGAGCTTCATCAATGAAGTGGAACAAGGCAGACGGGTCATCAATGAAGATCTCATCAAGCGGTTCTCCAAAGTCTTTTCGAAAAATGTATCCACCATGGGCCTAGGGTCCTTGGAGGAGTCGGTGCAAACAGAGTCTTTCACAAGAACCAAAGAAGTGATCAAGAAAGAGGTTTATGTGGCACCCAAAACCCCCGTGAATGAGCTTTGGAATCAAGCCTTCGGGGAAAACATCAAAAATGTACCCCTCTTCGAGGAATCCTTAAAAGCGCCCATTGCCCACAAAAGCTTTGTGGTGGAAGGGAAAAAAATCCATGGTCATGCCATGGATAAAGTCCTCATGGTGAAAGTGTCCTCTGAGGAGCTGAGGGGCTATGGTCTTGTCAAAGGAGACCTTCTTTTGGGGGTGGAGGCCAAGGACATCCAAGGCACTGCCTTTATGCTGGTGAAGGTTTCAGGAAAGAACCTTTTGAGAAAGGTACGAAACTTAAACAATGGCAGTGTAGAACTTTTCAGCTTTCACACGAAAGAAGAGGTCCTAAGAAAGCCCATTAAAGAGGTGGAGCCTTTGGTGAAATTCTACAAACTAGAGAGAACCCTGTAAAACCATACACAGAAGAAGTGCTGAAATTGTGGATAATGCCACAAAGACCGCACTTCTTTTTTTCATTGACTGTGAAGACTTCTAATAATCATCAGAATATTCCGGGGGAGGGTTATCCACAAATTGTGGACAAATTATCCTTTTCTATGGATAACTATTCCATTTTACCAGGTTATACACAGACGTTTTCGAGTTTTCCTGTGGGCTCTTTCGGTTCCTGTCCAATGTTCACGATAAATTTCTCCTTTCTTCATGGAATATTACGTTTGGTGGTCATACAAAAGATATAATTAGAGATATATAGACTTGTGGTAAGATAAGCCTACAAAAACACGGAAGAAAGGAATGAATCAGATGAAAAAGATCTGGACGATTTTATTACTTATAACCCTCACCCTGGGCGTACTCTACGGGTGCGGCGAAAAAGAGGAGCCTAAAGATGTTAAAAACCCAAGTGATGCCATCACCTTAGGATCCTTTGTGGATACGGAAGGGGGCATCTTGGGCAATATGGTGCTCTTGGTCTTGGAACAAGCAGGGTATCTTGTGGAGGATAAAGTCCAATTTGGTGTCCCTGATGTTCATCGCAATGCTCTCCTACAAGGAGAACTGGACCTGGGCATCGATTATACGGGCAATGGACAGTTCTATTCAGAAGGCATTGATGCCGGGGTATGGGTGGATGCGGTGCTAGGCTATGAAGCCATTGCTGCCTATGACAAAGAAGAAAATGGCCTCATTTGGATGGCGCCAGCCAAAGCCAACAACACGGAAGCTTTGGCCATGAAAAAGGACTTTGCAGAGGCGGAAGGTATTGTGACTATGGAAGACTTTGCCCGGTATGTCAATGAAGGTGGTCGGGTAAAACTCATCACTTCTCAGCTCTTTGCGGAGAAGGACCAAGGGCTCCTGGGCCTGGAAAAAGCCTATGGTTTTAAGTTGTCTTCAGATCAGCTCATTTTACTCCCCCATGGAAATACCGCAGAAACCCTCAAGGCTTTAGCCAATGGCACCGATGATGTGAATGTGGCTCTGGCTTATGCCACAGACGGCTCTTTGGTGGACCTGAATTTGGTGATCATCGAAGACCCCATGTCCATTCCACCGGTCTATGAACCTTCGGCTATCATTAGAAAAGAAGTGCTAGACCTGTATCCAGAGATTCAACCCTTGGTGGAAGAGGTCTTTGCCCTCTTAACCAAAGAAAACCTACAGCAGATGAACAAAGACGTCATTGTGGAAGGTCTCGCCCCTAAAAAAGTAGCAGAAGACTTTCTTAAGGGCCATGGCCTATTGACGCCCTAAGGGAACACTAAAGAAACGAGGAATTTCATGTTGAGAAAACCATTGGATCTACCCCAACTTGTCTATAGTCTACTGGCCCTTGTGGCCCTCTGTTTTTTAAACCTGGTAGAAGTAAAACCCAACCGCATTGCTGGGGGGAACTGTATAGGGCACAAGCGCTCCTGGGGGAGCCCATGATGATTTTTGTCATGGGCTTTCTTCTCTTGGCCATGTTAAGCGTTGGCTTCACCAAGAAAAAAGCCCTCTTCAGCGGTGTTTTTGCCCCTGTGCTCTTTCTTTTCTTGCTCTATAGGATCAGTGAAAAGGCCCTGGTCTTTGGCAGCCAAGGCAGTGCCATTCGGGTGAGTTTCTCCCTGGGTTTTTACGGGCTTCTGCTCATGGTGTACCTACTGGTGGGTCATGCCTTGGAGAAGATCACAAGGCATCAAGGGCTCCTCTATGGCGTCCTTCTTCTCCTTCTTCTGGTGGGCCTTTTTCTTCTTTACAGGGAGCAATTTGAGGCCTTCTCCATCATGAAGGAGTTTCAAAATAAGCGGGAACAATTTTTTGCCAGTTTGCAGACCCATCTCTTTTTGGCGCTGTTCTCCGTGATGTTAGGGACTCTTCTTGCAGTGCCCTTGGGCTATGTGGCCCATAGTAAAAAGCAACTGGAAGGAGCGGTGATGGTGCCCTTATCTATTTTGGAGACCATTCCCAGCTTGTCCTTGTTTGGCATCTTGCTGGTGCCTTTGTCAAGGCTTGGACAGTTGCCCTTTTTCAGGGCTTTGGGGGTCAGTGGCATTGGGTGGGCTCCTGCGGTGGTGGCCTTGACCTTGTACAGCTTGCTACCCATTGGCCGAAACACTCTGGTGGGCTTTTCCAGTGTGGACAAGTCCGTGGTGGAAGCAGCAGAGGGCATGGGCATGAGTAGGCGCCAAATCTTTGGAAAAATTGAGCTCCCTTTGGCCATACCCATCATGCTCACAGGTGTGCGTATAGCCTTGGTCCAAACCCTTGGAGGCGCTGTACTTGCAGGCCTTGTCGGGGGAGGTGGTCTGGGCACCTTTGTGTTTTTAGGCCTTGCGGAAGGATCTCCTGATTTGGTGCTTTTAGGCGTGATGCCCATCGTCATCATGACCTTACTACTGGATGCCAGTTTGAAAGGACTCATAGAGAAGCTGAGGAGGAATGGCAGATGATTGAACTACAAAATGTTGTGAAGACCTATGAAGGACAAGAAGCGGTGAAAGGTATTTCCTTGAGGGTCCAAAGGGGAGAACTTTATGTGCTTCTGGGACCTTCTGGTTGTGGCAAGTCCACCACCTTAAGACTCATCAACAAGATGATTGAAAGGACCTCTGGAGAAATCTATGTGGAAGGCGCCCATGTGGATGCCTTTAAAGTGGAGGATCTACGAAAGAAAATGGGCTATGTGATTCAAAGTACAGGGCTTTTTCCCCATATGAAGGTGGAGGAGAACATTGCCACGGTGCCCAAATTACTAAAATGGTCCAAAGAAAAAACCTTAGAAAGAACCAAAGAAATGCTGAGGCTTGTGGGACTTTCCCCGGAGATGTATCTGAAGAAGCTCCCCAGAGAACTTTCTGGGGGAGAAGCCCAGAGGGTGGGTGTAGCCAGAGCCCTGGCGGCGGATCCTCACATCCTTCTCATGGATGAACCCTTTGGCGCTGTGGACCCCATCGCCCGGGTGCGCCTGCAAAAAGAGTTCAGGCAAATCCAACAGAAGCTGGGAAAAACCGTCCTCTTCGTGACCCATGATGTGGAAGAAGCGCTGCTCTTGGGGGATAAAATTTGTCTCATGCGTGCGGGGAAAATCATCCAAGAGGGGACACCCGAAGAGGTGATCTTAAAGCCCAAGGAGGATTTTGTGAAGGACTTCTTTGGCAAAGAAGGCGCTTTGTCGTTACTCTCTCGTTATGGGGCTAAAGACTATATGGACAAGACCTTGGTGGACGGCCCTACCCTACCTGATACAGCCACGCTAAAGGAAGCTTTGGCAGAGATGGTGGTTCGTGGGAAAGAACGCATTGGCCTTTCCGGGGGGAGCATTTCCATGGGGAGCATCATGGAAATCATGAGGGGGGAAGGACATGAAGAATAAAACCGGCGTTGTGGTGGGTCTCTTACTGATGGTTCTTTTGTGGATCCTTCTTTTCCCCAAAACCTTGGAAGGATTTTTAGGGCAGTTTTTTGCATCTAAATTCCCGGAAGGGGGGCGCACTCCTTTAAGGATTCTCTTCATGGAACATATGGAGATGGTACTGATTTCCAGTTTTTTGGCTATTTTCCTGGGGTTTTTCTTGGGTCTCTTTCTCACCACCTCTTGGGGGAAGCCTTTCAAAGGGTCTTTAATGAAACTGGTGAGCCTGGGGCAAACTTTTCCCACGGCAGCCATTTTGGCCTTGGTGATTCCTGTGGTGGGCTATGGCCTTAAAGGAGCCATCTTTGCCCTTTTCCTCTATGCCTTGATGCCCATTGTGTATAACGTGGTGGTGGGGATTGAAGAGGTGTCAGAAGACGTGGTGGAAGCGGCCAAAGGCATGGGCATGACGGAGCTAGACATCTATAGAAAAGTGAAAATTCCCTTGGCCATGAACACCATCTTAGGGGGCATTCGCACCTCCACGGTGATCAACATCAGTGCCGCCACCTTAGCAGCGGCAGCAGGTGCGGGAGGTTTAGGGGTATTGGTGGTCAATGGCGTAAGAACCTTTGATATGATTCTCATCCTCATGGGGTCCATTCCCGTGACCCTCATGGCCATCCTCACGGAGCTGTCCATCGGTATGCTGGAAAAGAAACGAATCTATACCCAGTGACACAGAAATCCCTTGGGGGGATACAGAGAAGCCCCTGCTTTTTTCAGGAAGAAGCCTGTGCCATGGTATAATCGAGCTATCTGAAAAAATAGAAAAAGGTGGTTATGTACATGAGATGGAACTTAGACGCACTCTATAGGAGTTTTCAATCGCCAGAGTTTATCAAGGATTCACAAAGAATTCTCACCCTCATTGAAGAAGTCAATGAATTTGCAGAGCATGAGCTCGGGACAAAAGAGAAGGCCAAGGAAAAAATAGAAAAGTATTTGACCTATGACCTGGCGCTCACCAAGCTCATTTCAAAGGTACTGGGCTTTGCCAGCTTGTCCATGTCCGTGGATGCAAAAAACGAAGAAGCCCGAGAGCACTATGCAAGAATTGCCATGAAGCTTTCAGAGCTCACCAAAGCAGAAGTGCTCTTTAAGCGCTTCATGAGTCAAGTGGAGAACCTAGAAGAGATCCTTTCCACCTCAGCCTTGTTAACGGAGCATCGCTTCATTCTTCAGGAGACGAAAAAAGAAGCCCAGTACCTTTTAAGCAATGAAGAGGAAATGCTCATCGCCAAGCTTTCCAACACCGGGTCTAAAGCCTGGACCAATCTACAAAACATCTTAACCTCCACTTTGATGGTGACCTTGGAGAAGGATGGACAAGAAGTCTCCATGCCCCTTCCAGCGGTGCGAAACCTGGCCTATGACAAGGATCAAGAGGTGCGAAAGAAGGCGTTCTATGCAGAACTCTCCGCCTATGAGAAGGTGGAAGAGTCCTCTAGTGCAGCCTTAAATGGCATCAAGGGCGAAGTGCTTACGGTGTCTAAGCTCAGAGGCTTTGCCACGCCCTTAGAAGAAACCTTGGTGCAGTCCCGCATGGAAAAGGAAACTTTAGATGCCATGTTCACCGCCATTGAAGAGTTTTTACCTAGCTTTAGAAAATATCTCCAAAGAAAAGCCACCCTTTTGGGCCATGAAAAGGGCTTGCCATTTTACGACCTCTTTGCGCCCATGGGAGAAAGTCAGATGAGCTTCACTTATGAAGAAGCTATGGACTATATTGTGAAGAACTTCAGCACCTTTAGTGCGCGCCTAGGAAACTATGCCAAGGAAGCCTATGAGAAGAACTGGATGGATGTGGAACCTCGAGAAGGCAAAAGAGGGGGCGCTTTTTGCTCCAACCTTCATGCCATTGGGGAGTCTAGAATCTTATCGAACTTTGATGGTAGCTTCAGCAACATGACCACCCTAGCCCACGAACTGGGCCATGGGTATCATGGGTTTAACCTAAAGGATGAAACAATCTTAAACAGCAGTTATCCCATGCCCATTGCAGAGACGGCCTCCATCCTCTGTGAGACCATCGTAGTCCAGGCGGCGTTAAAGGAAATGAGCGATAAAGAAGCCATGACCATTTTGGAGCAAAGCATTTCTGATGCCACCCAAGTCATTGTGGACATTTATTCCAGATACCTCTTTGAAACCAAACTCTTTGAAACCAGGGAAGATCATCCCCTCTCGGTGAAAGAGTTGAAAAACAATATGCTGGAAGCCCAAAAAATCGCCTATGGGGATGGCCTGGATGAAGGGGTGTTACACCCATACATGTGGCTCAATAAGACCCATTACTACTCCGCAGGTAGAAACTTCTACAACTTCCCCTATGCCTTTGGACTACTCTTCTCCAAGGGACTCTATGCCCTGTATCTAGAACGAGGAGCATCCTTTGTACCAGAATATGATGCGCTTCTTTCTGTCACTGGAAAGATGGACATCAAAGATGTGGCGAAGCTCATGGACATTGATGTGACCAAGCCAGACTTCTTTAGAAACTCCTTGCGCATCATTGAAAAGGACATTGAAAAGTTCTTGGCCTTGACGGAAAAGTAAAAAACTTCAAAAAAACTCCCCTAGACAACCCAATGGATGTCAGGGGAGTTTTTTATCCGTTACTAGCTTTTATGCTTCAAGAGAAACCCCAGGAGCAGTGTGGTGATTTCTTTGGGCTTTTCAAAGATGGATACATGACCACAATCAGGGAGAAGGACATATTCCGAGCCTTCAATGCCCTGATGGATGCGTAAAGACTCCTTGGGTGTTTTTAGTATGTCTTGTTCTCCACAAATGACCAAGGTAGGAGCCTGGATCTTTTGAAGCTCAGATAGGTCCATGGCCACATCTTGTAGGAAGGTTTCGTAGAGAATCACTTGGCCATGAAGATAGTCTTCCCCAATGTCTTTGGTGGCTTTGGCGCGTTTACGAAGGAATGCCTCTTCTTTTTTCAGGAAGCTCTCTCCATAAATACTGGGCATCAGGGTGTTGAAAAATGCTTCCCCATCCCCTCTTTTGGCTGGGGCTATCCAAGAAGACACAAAGCCCTGGCATACTCCTGTGAGCTCGCTGGTGGAATCGATGACCACCATACTATGCATGCGTTCTGGAAAGAGAGTGGCAAAACGAAGGGCCACCTCGCCACCATAGGAGGTGCCGATGACATGGGCTTTCTGGATATTCAGGTGGTCTAGGAGCGCCAAAAGCTCTTTGGCATGGTCAAGAAAGCTGTAAGGCCCTTCTGGTTTATCAGATTTTAGCTGCCCTTTGAAGTCATGCAGAAGCACCCGGTACCCTAGCTCTTCCAAGGGTTTAGACAAAGCATACCAGCTATTGGTGGAGGCCATGACCCCGTTTAGGAAAACCACGGTTTCTTTGGCATCCTCTTTCCCACGCAATTCATAGTAGAGTTTTACAGTATCTTTTTCAAAAATAGACAATATAAATTCCCCCTTCCCCATAATAAAGTTGCTTTTATTATAGGGGAAAGGGGAATATGATACAAGCATCAGGTTGTCATGGTCATCACATGAATGAGGATGGCAAAAAGAAGCATCATGCCCACGGCCTTATGGGCAATGAGCAGGGGATCTTTTTGATCTTTTTTGGCTCTGGCCACAAGATTGCCAAGGAGTCCTTGGAGGAGAAGAAATCCTGCCGCCAAGGCGCCACTTTGGATAAAGCCCACCCGATTAAATTGCAAGAATCCATGGGCCATCATGGATAGGGTGGCCAAGAAGCCGAAGAGTTTGTGGTTTTTGATCAGGAAGGTTTGTAGGCCACCCAAAGGAGCTTTGTTCTTTTTCAGGAGTTTCATCAAGGGGTTGGACAGGGCCAAGAGAAAAAAGATCACCGTAGCCCAACCTAATAAAGAGGGTATATTCATAGAAAAGTCCTCCTAGATTCTTTATTTTAATCACGACATAGGATGGTTACAGAGGTTTGCCCAAGAGATGATAAAGGTATCTCACGGCGCCATCTTCATCATTGGATTTTGCTTGGTAGCTGGCGATGGATTTCACGTGGTCCACGGCATTGGCCATGGCTGCGGGCATACCGGCCACCTTTAGCATGCTCAGATCATTGTAATTGTCTCCGATGGCTGCTACGTCCTGAAGGGAAATCTCAAGATGTGCACAAAGACTTTTTAGGGCAATGCCTTTACTGGTCTCACGGCTGGTCATCTCAAAATTGTATTTCCAGGAGCTGAAAGTTCTAAGACGTTTGTCCATGGTGAAATACTCCATGGCTTTTTGAATCTTATTTAAGTACGCGCTCATGGAAGAGATGTTGTTGGTTTCCTCAATCATGGACAGGAGGGTGTCGATGTCCTCCACCACTTTGAGATTTTTTTGGGAAAGCACAAGGCCCAAAGTGTTATTTTCCAGGTCCTTCTGCTTATGGGTATCTACTGTGCCCACATCTTCCAGTTCTTGCTTTAAATTGGCTAAAGCTTCCTTTGTGGTATAGGAATACTCGTCATCCGCCACTTCAAATTGCAGCTTCTGTCCTTGTAGATAAGTGATGATGGCGCGAATTTGATCTTTTTCAATGGCTACAGAATACATCTTGTTGCCATCCTTGTCATAAACACTGGCCCCATTGCTGGAGATGATGTAGGGCATTTCCTTCAGGTCTTTGAGGATGTCTAGGATGTCATGATAAGAGCGCCCCGTGGCAATGCAAAGGGGTACCCCTTCTGCCATGGCTTTATTTAAGGCTTGCAAGCTAAAATCAGAGAGTTTGTGGGCACTGTTTAGCAAGGTGCCATCTAAATCCGTCACAAAGAGTTTCATGTTCTACCTCCATAAGATATATTACAAATCAAGTATATCATAGGATATCGTTTACAAGTTTTTAATATACAGACAGCTGGAGAAAATACTCTCCAGCTGTCTTTCTTGGGGTTTGGAAGGGTTTTAAGTTACAGGGTATCTAAAGATGGATTTTACGCCGGTTTCTAGAGGCAATTCTTCTTTGGATACCACATAAACTTTGGCTTTTTGTTTCAGGGCCAAGAGGGCCACGTCATTTAACATATCCCCATGGGGACCTTCTTGAAGGAGCCGATCGCGATCTATGGCAATGGTGCCAGGCACCGTTTCATCCAGGTTCACCATGAGGGTATCCACACGGCTGTTTAGGGCGGCTCGGGCAATCTCACTAAGATCTTCAGAAGCTAGTTCTCTGGACTTATTCAGCTCATACTTCTCATGAAGGTTTTTCAAGTTTTGTAGGTACGCGGGTTTCAAAATCTCCCAAGCTTCTGATCGAAGCTCCTCTAAGGTGAGGGATTGGGGATCTTTCTTGATGCCTTCCTTTAAGAGGAATTCATTGTGACTGAGTTTTTCAAAGTCTTTATGGTTCTCTGGTAAAGAGGCTAAAATCAGCGGTAAGTCAGTGCGCTTAGAATGATTGTCCATGATGTAGCGGTCTACCCAACGGAAATACTTCTCTATGTCCACAGCTTCCTCGTCTCTGGTGGAGCCACCAATGCCATGCATGGTTTTTCCTCCAGCCCCCATGGAGACCGTTTGTAGATGGGTTTCTTCGAAGAATTTCCCCACCACATCCTTTAAGGTTTTCTTTTCTTCCTTGGGAATCTCCACTTCACGGATGGCATAACGATTGCCTTCATAGAGGGTAAAATCGTTTTTATTCAGGGCTAAAACCTGATAACTGTCATCACTTTGGTAGGCGTTGATCAGAGGTTTCACATAAAAATTGTGAGAGACTTCCACATATTCTTGGACACTACGTTGGAGTTTATAAACCACCATCTCTCCTGCCCGGGCTAAGATGCCAAGGCCGTCTAGTTGATAGTGCCAAAAGGGCTTGTCCTCTAATAAAGTCTTTAGGTCCGTCAGGATTTCCTCTCCTTTTTTTCCAGGATAGGTTTTGCCGAGTTCTTCTTCCACTTTCTTCAGTAAATTCTTGAAGCGGATTTCATTGTCTTTGGTTTCGTTGGTGAGTCTACTGGTGGGTAGATAGATGGAAACCAAAGGAGCATCCGTACTTTCGATGATGGGATGCGGGAATTTTTCTGCGATGATATACGTCATAACATACCTCCTAGATTATTTTGGCATATTCTGAAACAGACAGATTCAAGAAGTTTCCCTTCTTAGAATCTTTATAGTGCATTTAGTATACAATAAAATCTTGAACAGAGTTTGAAAGAACCATTAACACTGGGGAAGACATGGGTCCATCCTCAGTGGAAAAAGAAAAGGACCGGCTTTTTCGCCAGTCCTGGTTTTTGAATGTAGAAGGGAGTGCATCTTCTTTTGCATCCACGGAGATGCCTTCAGGCATGGGGATGGCTGATAAGAATCTTTTGTTTTTAATTCTTGTGGTGCCTGATTTCAGATTACTTAATCCCATCTTTGTCTCCTCCGTTATTTTTTGCATGCCTTATTTTTAAACATGAAAAAAGCACCCTATTAGATAAGGGGAGATTTTGACTACAACTATATTATAATGTTATTAGGCTGAAAACTACGATGCCTTTAGGCTCGTAGATGAAAGCCTTCTTACCCCTGATTTTCAATATATTTTCGTATTGTTTCCTGACTTACATTTCCAATACTACAAGCAA
>Ga0194137_10002115_pt1 | contig 11897 bp, 11 predicted proteins | sample TARM_MetaG_T3_14_FD_134025 | JGI IMG/M metagenome (GOLD analysis project Ga0194137, IMG submission 134025) | Freshwater microbial communities from Pennsylvania, USA, analyzing microbe dynamics in response to fracking - TARM_MetaG_T3_14 (version 2) | ecosystem: Environmental > Aquatic >...
ACTACTGCCACGGTACCATTCTGAAGATTGAGAACGGTAAGCTTGATTCATCCACCTGGCCCAACGTGGGCGTGGGCAGAGTGAACCTTGACGGTTCGCTGGGGTCCTGTACCAGCTGCCACACCCGTCACCGCTTCTCCGTCATGGAAGCCCGCAAGCCGGAAGCCTGCGGCCAGTGTCACCTTGGTCCGGACCATCCCCAGATCGAGATCTACAAGGACTCGAAGCACGGCGATATCTATGACACCTTCGGCGCCCAGTACAACTGGAATGCCGCAGGCGGCACCTGGACGGCAGGGGTTGATTACCGCGCCCCCACCTGTGCGGCCTGTCATATGTCCGGTTCCGGCAAGGTCATGACCAGCCACGATGTGACCGAGCGTCTGTCGTGGGAAACGCAGGCTCCGCTGACGGTTCGTCCTTCCGAGTTTGAGCCTTTCCCCGCCAAGACTGACTGGAAGGTTGAAAGAGCGAAGATGAAGGATGTATGTCTGCAGTGTCATGGCAACGCGTGGGTAGATGATTTCTACGTTGATTTCGACAAGGCCGTCGAAGAGTACAACGAGAAGTACTACAAGCCTGCCAAGACCATGCTGGACGATCTGTACGCAAAGAAGCTGCTGGATAACACCACGGTCTTTGATGAAGAACTTGAAGTGGAATTCTATGAACTCTGGCACCATGAAGGCCGCCGCGCACGCATGGGTTCCATGATGATGGCTCCCGACTATGCATGGTGGCACGGTTTCTATGAGTGCAAGCACCGCTTTAACCGCTTCATGGAAGGCGCGAGAGAGCTTATCAAGCACAACACGCCTGCCTACCGTTATCCTGACTTCCCGAATACCGGCGGTGATACCACCAAGCCTCCGGCAATATTCGGCAAGAAGTAGAACCGAATCCGGGAGAGACTGGCAGTCTCCCCAATATCAAGCGCCCCCGACCTGGAGAGATCGGGGGCGCTGTATGTTTGTATGGCGGAAGATGGCTATTGGCCGAGAACCCGCAGATAGGAGCGGACCCTGCGCACGCCTTCAATTTCCTTCGCGTACTTGATGGACAGGTCGATCTCGCGCTGGTTGCCCACACGGCCCATCAGCAGGACATTGCACTGGATGACGGCAACATCCACGTTGGTGGACCAGATGCGGTCGTCGGAGATGAGTTCCTTTTCCAGTTCGCCGCGAATCATCAGGTTGTCTGTGGTGCCGCAGCCGTCATCCTTCACCTTGGGCAGAAGGTAGTAGGTAACGTTGGTCACACCATCCACATCCTGGGCAATGGAAATGGCGCGGGCGCGCTGTGCATCACTTTCATACTCACCATAGAGGTAGGCATGGCCCTGATACACATTGGCCCCTATGTCGAGTATGCTGACCAGCTTGTCTTCAAGAAAGCGGGCCTTGATTTCCGCCGTGATATACTTGTCGGTTGCAACTGTTTTAACATCCCGTTCATCAACGCTTGTTTTGTAGATGGCACAACCCGAGGAAAGTGTCATAAGCATGAGTGCTGCCAGAAGCAGTAATACGCGCTTCATCATGATATCTCCCGTTTTGATTCAATGTCCTGCTGCCTGCGGTTCATGCCCCCCCGGTCCATACCGCGCCCAGCGTCATAAACACCTACTACATCATCCGTTATGGCAACGGATCGCGCACGGCGGTAGTAGCGTACCAGATTCCGATAATCCGATTCATAGCCTTCGTAAACTTCCCAGCCTGCGCAGCGGTTCTGCACAAGATCCCGTGAAAGGCACATGCACAGCGGGTCTACGTTGGTGGGACGGAAAAGCTCCCTTCCTTCCACATGCTCAGGCAGGTAGCCATTGGCAAACGCTTTGCTTACATCAATGCGGGCGATCACGAGTTCCGCATCGGGATACCTGCCGAAGATGACAAAGGCTTCGGGGGCCAGAGTGTTGTCGTCATCCAGAAAGATAATTCGTGTTCCTTTTGCCACCCGCAGCAGAATACGGCGTATGCCGTTACCGAAATTGCCCTGTGCGGGCAAGTTCATGAACCGCAGAAAAGGGTAGTCGCACACTTCTGGCCCTTGTACGCCATCATAGCCGACAAGCATCTCAACAGCCGAAGCATCAAGCCCCGCATGCAGCATTGCGGTATGTACACTTTCTATGGCCTGTGCAAGGGCCAGAGGGCGTTTGCCCGCGCTTGGCGTTATGATGCTGAATATGGGGCCAGTTGCCATGTGTGGTACCGCTTACGATTTTCTCTTGTTCAATTGCCGGAACCACGCCGCTATGCGGGGTTCCATACCATGTTCCTTGGGTTGGTAGAAATGTCTGTCTTCAAGCCCGTCGGGCAGATACTGCTGTTCCACGTGTCCTTCAGGATAACTGTGCGGGTACAGGTAGTTCTTGCCGTATCCCCAGTCTTTCTGAAGCTTGGTGGAAGGATTACGCAGGTGCAGCGGCACAGGACGCGGGCCGTTTGTCTTGATTTCTTTGGCCGCCGCAAGATAGGCCGCATAGGTTGAATTGCTCTTCTTTGAAAGTGCAAGATACACCACACATTCCGCCATGGGAATGAATCCTTCGGGCATGCCCACGAATTCTATGGCCTGCTGGCAGGCAACGGCAAGCTGCAGGGCCATGGGGTCGGCCAGACCTATATCCTCCGATGCGGAAAGGATGAGGCGGCGGGTGATGAACCGGGGATCTTCTCCGCCTTCAAGCAGGCAGGCAAGGTAATAGAGCGCGGCATCCGGGTCACTGCCGCGGATGGACTTGATGAGTGCGGATGCCAGCTCGTAGTGGTTGTCGCCGTCCTTGTCGTGCCGGATAACCACTTCGGGCAGGGCGGAGCGCAGCTTCTCGAATGTACGTGATTCTTCGGGCAGGGCCGCCACATATTCAAGAAGGTTGAGCATGGTGCGTGCGTCGCCGTGCGCAACGCCTGCGATGAAATCGTAAGACTGGTCTTCAAGTGTGAAGCCGCTGGATTCCGCGCCGCGCCGTGCAAGCTGGATCATCTCCGGTCTGCTCAGAGGACGCAGACGCAGCACGTGCAGCCGCGAGAGCAACTGGCGGGTAACGCTGAAAGAGGGGTTTTCCGTCGTTGTGGCAATCAGCGTGATTTCGCCCGATTCGAGCAACGGCAGAAAGAAGTCCTGCTGGGCCTTGGAGAAACGGTGCAATTCGTCCAGCACCAGCACATCCACGCCGGTAAGGGATTTACGCAGTTGCTGCAGTCCTGCCTCCGGCGCGCTTACGCGCAGCCAGTTTTTGCCTGTCTGTCGGGCAAGCAGCAGGGCCAGTGTGGATTTGCCGCAGCCGGGCGGGCCGAAGAGCAACAGGCTGGGCAGCCGGTTGGCATTGCCAAGGGCGGTTATGCGCGCCTTCAGATGTTCCTGGCCGACAAAGTCATCAAAGGATTCCGGGCGGATTTTGTCCGCAAGCGGCTGGCGTACGCTCACGGCCTGCCTCCATTCTCTGTGGGTGACAAGGCGTTCAGTTCGCGGTGCCACCAGTCCAGCCCGAGGCAGAGCAGGGCTGCGGTTTCCCACCGCAGGATGCGGCGACCAAGGCTGACGGGGGTGAAACCGCCTTCGGTAAGAACGCGCACTTCTCGGTCGGAAAAGCCGCCTTCCGGCCCGACGACAAACAGGGTTCGCCCGTTACCGCCGAGCATGGCAGGCGAAAGCAGGGCCGAGGGAGACTGTCCTTCCCACAGGATGAGGGTGCGGTCGAATTCCGGTGCCAAAGCCACCAGCCCTTCAACGCCTTCGGGAATGGTACGCAGTTCAGGCAGCCACGGGTTTACGCTCTGCTTGGCTCCGGCGATCATCTGGCCTTCCCACGATTCCTTTATGTCTTCAGGAACATGTGACTGGGAACGGTCCGCCTGCCAGAGCCATACCCCGCCTGCTTCAAGTTCCACAGCTTTTTCAAGCAACCAGCCGCGCCGCACGGATTTGGCCCAGCCCAGAGCAAGCACGGTGGACCCCGACGGGGCAGGATGTTCAACCAACACTTCAAGGGTTAGCGCAACACGCTGCTTTTCCGTGGCGGTAATGCGGAATGTGCCTTCGCGGCCTCTTCCGTCCAGCAGGCGGATAAGGTCGCCTGCGCGGGCGCGCAGTACCTTGACGAGGTGCCTGGCTTCCTGCCCTTCAAGGGCGTATGGTTCCCGCCATTCTTCGGGCGGCAGATAGAACGTTTTCAAGAATCAAGACTCCGGAATGGGTAAAGTACTGTGGCGCGATACGTAAGGTCGGTAACTCTATTGCGCATTCTTAACAGGCATGGGGCGGTCTGCCAACACCAATGCGTCCGGTTCCCCTTACAAAATGGACGACAGATTGCAGCAAAAAGGGGCGGCCAAAGCCACCCCTTGAACAAGCATGGAGAAACAGGCGAGCCGGTTAGTCTTCAAGCTTCTTGCGGGCCGTGCCGCCCTTGAAGAAGGGCAGTTCGGACCGGGTTGCTTCCAGCCCTGCACGGGCGGTCTTGACAACAAAGTCCGTTTCTTCGGCGTATTCCTTGGCCACGTAAGCAAGGGCCACGGAATTACCCACAGAGGGGCAGAAGGAGCCGCTGGTGACAATGCCCACTTCCTTGCCGCCCTTCGAGTCGGGCAGGCAGACAACGTCGTTGTGACGTGCGGCCCTGCGGCCGGGGATGGTGAGGGGAATGAGCATTTCGCGAACTTCCGCATCCTTGCCCTTGCCGATGTATGCGGCAGGCGACTTGAGCAGCCAGCCCATTCCGGCTTCGGTGGGGTTGTGTTTGGTGTCGAGGTCCTGACCGTAGAGGGGCAGGCCCACTTCAAGGCGCAGGGTGTCGCGTGCGCCAAGGCCCGCAGGTTCTACGCGGGAGTCGGCATTGAGCTTATCCCACAGGGCTGCGGCATTGTAGGCGGGCAGATAGAATTCATAGCCCAGTTCGCCGGTGTAGCCGGTGCGGCTGATGATGATGGTGTCGCCGTTGAACTCGGCCGTCACATGGCAGAAATACTTGAGAGAGCGGAAACCGGAACCCATGACGGCCTCAAGCACGTCATAGGCATCGGGACCCTGCAGGTCGATCTTGGCGGTCTGGGAGGAAATATCGGTAAAGGCGAGCGAGGCGGGCAGGTGGCGGGCTATCCATGCGAAGTCGGATTCGGTACAGGCGCCGTTGACCACCAGCATGTAGTCGTCTTCTCCCATGCAATAGACGATGAGGTCGTCAAGAATGCACCCTTCTTCGTTCAGCAGAAAACCGTATCGGCATTTGCCGGTGCCGAGCGTGTCCAGATTGTGGGTGACGATCTTGGAAAGGGCGTCCTTTGCACCTGCACCCTTGAGCGTGAATTCACCCATGTGGCAGATGTCGAAGATGGAGGCATGCTCACGGGTGTGATTGTGCTCCACGATGATGCCCTTGTATTGTATGGGCATATCCCAGCCGGCAAAAGGGGCCATTTTGGCGCCCTGAGCCTTGTGCCACGACGTTAACGGAGTTTGGAGCAGGTCAGACAAGGCGTCCTCCTGAGCGGTTGATGGTGGATGTTGTGGTGTGGTTGCTGGTTCCTTCAGAATCACACGGCCATATTAGCGATTCTGACTGAACTCGCGACGAGATTTGCGGATTGCTTTGAATTCGTCAAGTAGGGAGACGAGTTTTCTGTACTGTTTTTTCATCTCCATACCGTAGGGCGTGAGCTGGTCATCCCTTTTTTCAATGTAATTGCGGGTCAGGTAGCGGTCATTGAGAATGGATTCGGCAATGGAGATAACGCTGGCAACCAGTTCATCAAAGTAGCTTACGATTTCGAACTTGAGACCGTGGAGCAGGGTTGCCGCTTCGGTCAGCATGGTGCCGTAGCTGATGCGTTCGCCCTTGAATTCGCGCGTACGCAGGTCTTCAAGCACTTTAATTTTGCGGGCCTGCTGGATAAAGCTGTAGCGTGTCCATACTTCCTGATACAGTTCGTTCAGGTTTCCGAACGCCTCGTAGTTGTCTGGCGAGAGCAGGTAGCCATCCAGAACCTTGACCACGTTGCCGAAAAATTCGTCGGAATAGCCGATAATTCTGCGCTGGTGCTTTGAGAGCCATGCGTAGAGGAACTTGAGCCGCTTCTCGTCCGTATCCGTGTTTTCGACGATTTCATTACGCTTGTAAGTGATGCGCCCCATGTGTTCGCCCCGGACAATGTCGTTGAGGCGAAGGAACATGTTGGTCGTGTCCTTGATGATGTTGAGATCATCGATGACCCTTCCGGTAAGGGGGTGGATAACCTCCTGCATCATCACGGAAAGGGCGCGTTCCTGGCGCACGTTGTCCGGGTTGAATTTGTGCTGTGCGTAGGTCACGCGCAAAATGACAATGCGTTTTTTTTCGTCCACGAAGAAGCCGCCTTCTTCCAGACGCCGGATAACCTCTGTCTGGTCGTCGTGCACCTTCACCAGCGCGATTTTTTCAACCAGCGGGTAATGCTTGCGCTTAGGGGGAGTATAGAGCGTTGTCAGGGTGCGGTCACTCTGGCCGAGCACCCTGATGAGGAAGCGTTCGCCCATTTTATGCAGGCGGCGCGCAAACAGGGCGCTGGACGTTCTGCGCTCCGAGACAATGGGAAAGCCGTAAAGCTCCATCAGGTACTGATAGACGAACAGGCGGTTACGTTCGTATTTTTCGTTGTCGCCAATGGAAAATTTGCCAGCGCGCATGCCGAACCGCTTGATTTCCGCATCCAGTTCGGAGGGGAACGAGGCGTAGATGCCAGAAAGGTAATAGTTGCCGAACGAATCAAGCGCCATCACCTGCGCCCTGTCCATTTCTAGGATGAAGGGGAGCAACTGGGGGTAATGGTCAAGGACGGATACGTCATATTTCATGAAGCGTTGCTTGAACGTATCCTGAATCTTTTTGGGCATGCGGTTCTGCATGGCCTGAACGTTTTGTGATATGACAGTTTGCTCAAGCGGGCATGACTTGCCTTCTGCTGTGGCAGTTTCGTCCATAAGGGAATGCAGGATGTCGAACTGGAAAATCTCGGAGAAATAGTTGATCTGCCTGTCAAAGGCGACAAGCGAGAAGCCGGGAAGATTCTTGTACTCCCACATGTCCGATTCAAACGAGGGCAGCAGTTCCCTGTTGTCTACTATGGGATAGTCCTCATTCTCACAGAAGGGCTTGAGAAGGCAGAACTTGGTGTGGACAATATCCAGAAATTCTTTCAGCTCTATGAGTGATGTCAGATTTATGGGCGCAGCAAAGGTATTGTGGGTGTCCCAGGGGATGCCACATTGCGAAAACGCCTTTTTCCAGTCGAAACTCATGAAGCTCAAATCCTGTGGAGGCATGAAGTGATGAGGTGTGTGCGCCATGGACGTGGCGTCCTGCTTACCTTTCAAAGCATCATATTGTATTATCTAAAAAATTTCTACCATTTCATGAAAAATGAAGACTCCGGATTGTGGGACAGTTTTACAAAAAATTACTAAATAATTTCATGATATTAAATGTGGTAGAGTGGTGCCCTGTTTCGGCTGGAGGTTCGGGGAGATTGAAACAACCGCAGGATTACTATACTAATATTAACAATTGGGAGCCCTGTTGACCTGTTCTTCGTCCAGTCTTCCTTCTTTTCATGGTTGTGGCGCTTCCCCGCCCACTGTTATCATGCGGGATATACTGCGGAAGAGCTGGTGGAATCTGTTATCCTGCGTCTCAGGATTGCGGAAAGCTCCCGGTCATAGATAAAGCATGCTAAGCATAGCCGGTTTCATGTGATCCGGCAGGTATATTTTAATGAATACCAAGTCCTGCTATGAGCGCATCCTCGGAATAATCTGCAGCGTTTTTGATGCGTATTCAGCTGTATTGATAATGCCCGACAACTCCGGAAGAGAGTTTGCCGTTGCGGGCAGTTTCAGTCTTGGCGACCTTGTGAACAAGGGAGCCCATTTTGTTCCGGGCAAAGGGCTTGTCGGATGGATTCTGAGCAACCAGGGGCCGATGCTGGTTAACGACTTTGATACGCGCCAGTATCATCTGGGGTACTACTCGAATAACGAGGAAACCAAGATCAAGGCCTTCATGGGCGTTTCCCTGAAGAACGGAACCGGGGCGCTCTGTCTGGACAGCAAACGCCAGTATTCCTTTTCCAACAAAGACCAGAAAATCCTTCAGCTGTTTGCCGATCTTGTCTACGAAGTGCAGTCCAGTTCCTGCCTTGCGGCGGAACAGGTAAATCTGGGAAAGTATTACAGCTGCCTGCAGTTGATTTATGGCCTGCGCAAGCGACATAAGAACTGGTCCAAGTTCCTTGAGCAGTATCTCGGCATCATGGCCGAGACCTCGGGCTTTTCCTACTGCAGTTTCGCCTCGCGTGACGAGGCCGGTCAGAACTATTATATCGAGGACGAAACACAGCCGATTGTACAGGGCGAGGCACAGGCCATTCCCTACGGCACCGGGCTTGTGGGCTGGGTGTTCAGAAACGGAAAGCCTGTGTTCATGGGCGGGTCCGACTCCGGCACACAGTCTTCGCCGTTGTATGGCAAGCTGGCAGCGCATCCCGGTTTTCAAAGCGTTATTTGTCTGCCGCTGACAATCGGGCGCATAACCCGCGGTGTGCTTGTGTTTGCGAGCGAAAATCCAAAGGAAATTCCTGAGGAGCTCAAGGTTTTCTGTCAGATGGCTTCTGAACATCTGGCATTATTTCTGGAAAACCTGTATTTACGGAGTCGGTTGCACGAGGCTGCACAACAATTACATCAATTGCAGCAGGCTGCAGCAGAAAAAACAGAGCAGTCTGAGGAACTTGAATTTGATTTTTCCACTTCGACCCAAGAAGAGAGTGCCTAAATGTTCGGCAAATTGTTAGGACTGTTCGGCAAGGACCTTGCCATGGACCTTGGCACCGCGAATACCCTTTTATACACCAAAAGCGACGGAATTGTGCTTAATGAACCTTCCGTTGTAGCCATTGATAACGATCGGAACACAGTGCTTGCCGTAGGCAAGGAAGCTAAAGAATTTCTCGGTCGTACCCCTCAGCGCATCCGCGCCATCCGCCCCATGAAAGACGGTGTTATCGCCGACTTTGAAGTCACCAAACAGATGATCGCTTTTTTCATCAAGAAGGTGATTACCGGTTTCTCCCTTGCCAAGCCGAACATCGTCATCTGTGTGCCCACCGGCATTACGCAGGTTGAAAAACGAGCCGTAATCGAATCCGCCCAGCAGGCAGGAGCACGCGATGTGCGCCTTGTGGAAGAGCCCATGGCCGCGGCCATAGGTGCCGACATGGCCATTCATCAGCCCCTCGGCAACATGGTGGTGGATATCGGCGGCGGTACTACCGAAGTGGCTGTCATATCCCTTTCTGCCATCGCCTATGCCGAATCCGTGCGTGTGGCCGGCGACGCCATGAACAGTGCCGTGCAGAGATATTTTCAGGAAGAGTTCAAGCTGCTCATCGGCGAAAACATGGCCGAGCGCATCAAGATCAGAATCGGTTCCGCCCATCCGCTGCCGGAAACGCTCTCCATGGACGTTTCGGGCAAGGATATGGTCAGCGGCACCCCCAAGTCCGTACTGGTGACTGACGGACACGTACGCGAAGCCCTTGCCGATCCCGTAAAGGCCATTGTCATGGCCGTGCGCAAGTCCCTTGAAAAGACCCCGCCGGAACTTGCAGGCGATATTGCCGACAACGGCCTGCTGCTTGCCGGTGGCGGAGCGCTGCTGAAAGGACTCAACACGCTCATCACCAAGGAAACCAGCCTCAAGGTCGTCATCGACGATGATCCCCTCACCACGGTGGTTCGCGGTACCGGCCGCACCCTTGATGATCGCAAGTTCTACAGCAAGGTGTATATCAACTAGATTTGCCCCTTCGACAGAATGGCGGCCTTCGGGCCGCTTTTTTGTTGTGAAAGGGTAAAGGAGTGCATGATGGATACAGCAGCATACGCCTCTATTCTCGAGGCAGCGACCGCCGCCGTGAAGGAATCCGGCAGCATTATTCAGGACAGCTGGTACAAGCCCCGCAAGGTTACCCTTAAAGGCCGCATTGATCTGGTGACGGAGACGGATGTGGCAGTGGAAGAAGACCTGAAGCGCCGCCTGCATTCCATTTTGCCCGAGGCGACCTTTCTGGCGGAAGAAAGCGCCGGAAATGCCCAGCTGAGCGATCTTGCATGGATTATCGACCCTGTGGACGGAACTACGAACTTTGCCCACCAGATACCCTTTGTGGCTTCATCAGTAGGGCTGTGGCACAAGGGCAGGATGGTAGCGGGTATTGTGAATGCGCCCATTCTGAACGAATGCTTCACCGCGGCCAGAGGGCACGGGTCCGCAGTGAATGGCCGCCCCATGCAGGTAACGGCTACGGACAACCTTGAGCACGCACTGGTTTCCACGGGGTTTCCCTACAGCATCTGCGAGAATGTTGAAGAAATTCTGCACTGGCTGTCCAAGACTTTGGTGACAACGCGTGGTGTTCGCCGCTGTGGTGCCGCTGCCCTTGATTTTGCCTTTGTGGCAGCCGGAAGATATGATGCCTTTTACGAAATAGGCCTTCGCCCGTGGGATACCTCTGCAGGCTGGCTGCTGGTGGAAGAGGCGGGCGGCCGGGTCACCCAGCTGGATACCAATCTGCCTTTCGAGTTGTATTCCCGTGGGGTGCTTGCGACCAACGGCAGCCTGCACGACACCATGTTTACCTTACTGAAGAAAGACTGATCAGGGATTTTTCATAAGAGGAGTATGGCAGGGACGGTGGCAGATGGTGTCTCATCTGCTGGCAGATTCTGCATCGTCTGACTGTCGGGTCGCTTGGGTCAGCCATTGTCAGGATTCAGTTCGTCATCAGACCAATTGTCATCAGGCAAATTGTCATCAGGCAAATCGTCTTCTGATGAATCTTCATCTAATTCGACATCCGCCAACTCGTCATCAGTCAGTTCGGTGGGATCGCCGATATCGGGAAGGTCAGAAAAGAGATGGCCGTTTTCGGCAGCCCAGATGACCGCAGGGGTGAGCAATTCGCGAAAGCCTTCGTACATGGCGGCGAACTCTTCCTGATCCAGAAACAGGCCTTCGGCCACTTCTTCAGGGTTGGGGCAGGGCTTGTCTCCCCCCAGCCGGGCAGAGAACAGGGATATGACGGCAAAGTCCGTTTCCGGAGTGGCCGGTATCTGCGCAAGCAGATTGACCTTGCCGGGAAAGACTCGCAGCTCCTCGTTCAGTTCGCGAAGAGCTGCATGTTCACGCGATTCCCCGGCTTTTACGTGACCGGTGGATGATAGGTCCCAACGGCCGGGATACAGCTTTTTGGTTTTTGCACGGCGTTGCAGATAGAGCCGTCCGCCATCGTCATACAGCAGTGTGAGTACCACCCGGTGCCGAAGGGGCTGGGTGTGCACGTCATTAACAGGCATGACCATGAAAGGCTTGTCGTTTTCGTCGACAACTTCCACGAATTCGGTAATGTCTTCTATGAGTTGCTGATAAATAGTTTCAATCATGTTTAACTGGGTCGGGTTGTGCTGTGCGCAGCCGCTGAACCCGCGTTGGTAATATGTCAGATACCACATTGCCGAAGGAGCAGGGCGGGCCGGTTTCTTCCGCCGGAGAACACGCTGATGAACTGGCTGATGGTCAGGGTAATAATCAGGCCAATGTTCAGGTCAATGTACAGGCACGCGAACAGGCCGGTGACCCGAAGACCGCAGCCGCAGCTGTTTCCGCACAGAATGCGGACTTCTTCAAGCTCGGGCCGGAGCATATAACCGCAGTCGCCGAACTGGACAAGCGCTGTTTTTCCATGCCCTGGCAGGAAAAGCAATTTCGTCTTGCCTTCGAGCAGCATGTGTTTTCCATATTCGGCCTGCGGCAGAATGGTGCTCTTGTCGCGTACGTGGCCGTATACCATACCCCG
>Ga0194137_10002116_pt1 | contig 11886 bp, 5 predicted proteins | sample TARM_MetaG_T3_14_FD_134025 | JGI IMG/M metagenome (GOLD analysis project Ga0194137, IMG submission 134025) | Freshwater microbial communities from Pennsylvania, USA, analyzing microbe dynamics in response to fracking - TARM_MetaG_T3_14 (version 2) | ecosystem: Environmental > Aquatic >...
ACGTAAGACCAACGACCGTGACAGCTATATCACGAGTTTCATTCGTAAAGACTACTTGGGTGAAAAGTCGGTTATTAAAGCGCTGGGTCCCACTCGTCGCGATTTGACTAAAGGCGACATGCCTTATGACTACCGGCTGCTGGGCAGTAACTTTAAGTCTATCCGCCTCACTAACCTCACGCTGCTGTTTGACCAAGAAGCTGCCGTTAACCACGTAGAAGCTGACGTGTTGAAAGGTATTGAAAAGAAAGGCTTGTTCTTCTGCGGGTACACCGAGAAGAGTGAGATCTTGGTCATGAACGACAGCAACGCAATCCTTAACTACAGTTTGATGCTTAAGGGTGCTAATGGGTATGTGGGGACTGTCGAGGAGATCTTAGGCCTCGATACTGAGAAAGTGCCTAAACCGTTTACGAGCATGCGAGTGCTGGGTGACGACATTCCTCTTGGCGTGTGCCTGAGTTACTACCTTGGGTTGTCTGGGTTGATTGCGGTCACTAAAACCCACTACCAGTTGAAAGGTGCTCGGGAGCAGCATAAACCCGCTAAGAACGAACTGATCCTTCGCTTCTCTGACCACAAGCTCATCCTCACGGTGGATACGGTTGAGAAGCAACTCTTGTTTAACGGCTTCCTCCATTACAAAGACACCACCAAACAACACACCCTGCGTGACTTCTCTGACAAGAACGTTTACCTGAACTTGTTAGAACAGCGTGGGAGTCGGTTGATTCACCTGAAGGAACTGAAGAACCTAAACGACCTGTTCCTCGACCCTATCACTATCAACGTGTTGGAAGGGATGGGTGAGCCTACAGACTACATCCCGTTACTGTTACGCGCTAACGAACTCCTTAAGGATAAGAAAGCACCTGACATGAACGACCCTAATTACGTTCGTATCCGTGGGTATGACCGCATTCCTGGGTTGATGTACCGTGCGTTGGCGGAAAGCGTTCGGGAGTACCGGATCAAAGGTCGGAGTAACGGCAAGATTGCTGTTGATCCTTATAAGGTGTGGAACTACATCACCCAAGACAGTTCGGTTAAGTCAAGGGACACTGTGAACCCGGTGCTGTCGTTGAAGGAAGATGAAGCTGTCACGCTAGCGGGTGCTGATGGACTTAGCCCGGATGCCATCAACGCCACGCTACGACGCTACCACCCTAACGACCTAGGCCTTATCTCTGAAGCGACCGTGGACAGTCGTGACGTAGCGGTTACCACGTACTTGTCACCTTACGCTAAGCTGGACGGTGTGAGGGGTCGAGTAGATGCCGGTGTAGACGAGGTTGACAATAACGGCGGTAAGGCGTTCTCCACCAGTATCCTCTTAGCGCCGTTTTCGGAATACGACGACGCTAAGCGAATTGGTATGGTCAGTATTCAGAACGCGCACACTATCCCCGCTAAATCCTACACTCAACCAGTAGTGCGAACAGGGCATGAGACCATCATGCCGTATAAAGTCGCTAAGCAATTCTGCGTCACCAGTAAGGAAGACGGCACGGTTATTGCTAAGACCGACAATCTAATCACCATCAAGTACAAATCCGGTAAAGTGGAAGCCTACGAGATTGGTGTGGTGTACGGCGAGATGGAAGGCGGTAAGTTCTCTCATGATCTAATCACTACCCTTAAGGTAAACGACAAGGTCAAGAAAAGCGCTCCTATCGCCTACCACAAAGACTTCTTCGAACCTGACTGGGTGGACCCGTCTAAACTCATCATGAAGTTTAACGTACCTGCCACAATCGCCATCATTATTAACAACGAGGTCTTCGAAGACAGTACGGCTATCAGCAGTAAGTTTGCAGAGAAGCTGTCCACTGAGCGCATCAAAGACCGAACTTTCATCCTGAACTTTAACGACAACCTGTTGAACATGGTTACGGTAGGGACGGAAGTCAAACCTAACGACATTCTCTTTACCGGACTTGACGAAACTAGCGAAGGCACTAACCTGTCTGAACAAACGGTTTCTATGTTGCAGAACATCTCTTCACTTTCCCCTCGGGCTAAAGTGGACGGAGTCATTGACCGGATCGAAGTCAGGTACAACGGTGATGTAGCTGACATGTCACCGAGTGTTCGTAAACTGGTCAGTAAGTTAGACCGTGAAGTTCAGGAACGAACCAAGGGCACGAAGTATGAGGTTAAGAGCAACAAGGTGACTTCTGAGTACCGTAGCAGCGGTAAGAACTTGGAGCTGGACACCTTCGAGCTTAAGATTTATATTAAGTCTAACCTTCGGATGTCGGTGGGTGACAAGTCGGTGTATGGTGGGCAGCTAAAGCACACCGTCTCGGATGTGTTTAACTACACCGTCACCACGGAAAGCCTGGATGAGATCGACGGGATGTTTAGCTTTATTGGCATCCTGAACCGTGTCGTAAGCAGTCCCTTGCTGATAGGCACCATCAGCCGAACCACTCGGAAATTTAACGCACAAGTTGTAAGTGCTTACTTCGACTAAACTCAATAATCCCTGAGCACCCTATGGTGTTCAGGGATTCTTTGATTAGTGACTAGGAGACTATTATGTCGAATCCAATAACGTACCCGCTGGACCAGAGTGGGGTTAACCCCCAGAACCTAGTTACAGGCGAATTACACTCTGTAAGTGGTTCAATTTAGCTATACCGACAGTAACCTCCGTAGGAAACTCTCAGATATATTGTTAAAGTCCACGTTTGAAAGATGTAAGTACTTAAAACCGTAAGCTTTAGCCATTTCCCTAACAACAATATCTCTGTGTTTCTGTTTTTCAAAGTCTTTATCCCCGTTTCTATGAAAATATGGTACATATCGAAAATGCTGTTCTCCGTGATATTCTAGTAAAATACCTAACTTAGGTAAATAAAAGTCAAACCTAAATCTACTACCTGACCCTGGCAGTATATACTCCCTCACATATTCAAGCCCCAGGTTGTCCAACATCTTAGCAATCTTAAACTCACCTTTCGAAGAAGAGCATTTTCCGCACCCCTTATTGCTAAGGTGGGCGTTGGCTAGTTGTTCAAACACCCCATGCTCCCTACAGATTATCTTGACTAATCCCATGGACTTGGTATAATTGACTAAACTGTAGTCGTAGAGGTCACCGTGAACCTCCTTTGCTTTCTTTAAAAAGTCCTCAGTTGTCCTAACTGAGTTTCTACCACATCTATAACAGCCAAGACCTTTAAGGTGACTATTAGGTATCTGCTCAAAAGGACCATGGTCTTTGCAGACTATAGTTACTTTAGCCGAAGTTTTTATAAACTCAGTTAAACTGTAGTCGTAACGATCACCGTGGATGACTTTAGCTTCATTTATAAAAACTTCTGTAGACCTCCTATATGTCTTCGCGCACTTTTGACAACCTCTACCACTGGCGTGCTCCGTCGCCCTTTGTTTAAACCAACCGTGAGTTCTACATGAAATATCTACGACATCCGTCGATTTAGTGTAAACCACTCTAGAGTAGTCGTAAGTCGAACCGTGCGCCTCCCTAAAACTAGTTAAGCAACTATCTAAAGATAAAGTTCTACTGTTAGCTGCCTTAGTTATACCGCAACCCTTACACCCACAGCCGGCTAAATGGTCCGCAGGTGTCTGGTGAAAGTCTCCGTGCAAAGGACAAGTTATTATAACTTTAACAGTAGATCCCTTGTACTCGGTTTTAGAATAATCATAACTTCCCCCGTGCTTCTTAATGGATTTAGACACAAAGGTTCCATTACTACTTCGTTTAGAGTCCGCAGTTCTTATAGCCCCGCACAGTGCGCACCCTTTACCTAGACAGTGGTCAACCGGTTTTTGGTAAAACCAACCGTGAACCTTGCAATATATCCTCATTGGTTTAATGTATAAACTATAACTATCGGCGTCATAATCGTAATTTTCGCTGTGAGCTGCTCTAGCCCGCCTTATAAATTTTGAAAAAGAAATCATCCTAAATACCATCGACGGAGGTGAGTTATGTCGAACCCGATAACGTACCCGCTAGATCAGAGTGGTGTTAACCCTCAGAACCTAGTTACAGGTGAAATGCATTCAGTCGCAGGCTCTTGGTCCAGACAATATCACTTTATCGTGGCTGAATTTTCACCCCTGTATGTTGACAATTTCAAAGCTAAAGTAACTGTAGCGGGGGTGACTCGTGATTTGGTTGAGGACGTAGACTTCTCATTCACGCTTCCATATGTAACCGGTACACGTACTTACGGTAAAGCCATGTACGGTGGCATCACCCTGCATGGCGTAGAAGAGAACGGCATCGTCACGCTTCAGTACCAGACGGTGGGGGGTAAGCAAACGGCTGATCGTCTGCAAGTGTTAACCCGCTTGGCCGATATGGCCTTTAATCCCAGGGTTACCAACTTTGAGCTAGTTGCAGACGTACCCGAAGCGCTTCCACCGTCACCCCACTACCAAGACTACGACACGTTCTACGGTCAAGATGCAGTGGTGGCTAAACTAGGTGAAATTGTTACCGCGATTGCCCAGAACAGTTCCTTGACCACCGAAGCAATTAATGGCTTCCTTTCGTTGATCGGCATTGACGGGGTGGATGCGTTTGTGAAACGTACGGGTGATCGGATGGACGGTGAGCTTCACCTGTTCCGTGATCCGGTTGAGTTGTCTGAGGCCACGACTAAGCGGTATGTGGACAGTAACTTTGTGAGTCGTAATGACTACCAGTTTGACTCGTCCCAATACGTTAACGCAACGATGCTGGCAGCGGCGCTTCAAAACAAACTGGACAGAGCCGGTGGTTCGACTATCGGTTCATTGACACTGGGCGCTGATCCAGTAGACGATTCACACGCAGCGACCAAGCGGTATGTGGATGGTACTTTGCAAGATATTAACAGTACGGTAGAAAGTCTCCGTACCACAGTCAACGAGATGGCTGGTAACTTCATTCCTCGAAGTGAAGTACTGTCCATTATCGATGAAGTCTTACTGCGAATGACAAGTAAGGCATTGAGGTAAGAAGCGCAATTAAGCGTATCCCATAGTGGGAAGGTGTTCCAATTGTACCTGGAAGGAGTTTCACATGAAATTAAGCGTATATGGTCTTAAGCCGTTGTTCACTCCTCGTGACCCGGTGGAGCCAAACGAAGCTACGAACAAAAACTACGTTGACACGTTGGTTAGCCTTCACGCTACCGACACTGCACTCCACCTGGGTGCTGGTCAACGTGCTCTCTTGGATGCACTGGTAGTCACCAGCGCTGAGCTTAACTACAGTTCGGGTGTTGTTTCGGCCATTCAACCCCAGATCGACAGCAAGCTCTCACTTGCCGGTGGTGTGTTGACGGGTTCGCTGACCCTGCACGCTAACCCAATTGACTCGATGCAAGCGGCGACCAAGTCGTACGTTGACACCGAGATGCAGAAGCCAGTTCTGAAGACTGGCGGCACCATGACCGGTCCTCTGATCCTGTCTGAGAACCCTACCGGCAACATGGGCGCTGCGCCTAAGCAGTACGTTGATGCGGCTATTGTCACTCACGCTAACGATAAGTCGCTTCACATCACCGCCGAACAGAACACCTGGCTGGACAGCATCAACGCTTCGGCAGCTGAAGTAAACACCTTGGTGGGTGTGGGTGCTAACGTTCAGACTCAACTGGACAGTAAGTTTGACAAAGCGGGCGGTACGGTTGATGGCAGCATCACCCTGACCACTGGTCACTCGGTATTCGTAGGCACTGCGCCTACCGCTCCTACTGAGCTGGTTAACAAGGCGTACGTAGACGCCCTGGCGAGCGGTCAGCGCTGGCACAACCCTGTTACTGACATCAACCTGATCGCGTACGGTGTAAACGATCCTGTTGAGCTGGGTGTTCTGGCTAAAGGTGAAAGCTTCCTCACCAGCGCCGCACCTTCTTCGGTAAGCCCAGTCCTGGCACCGTTGTCTGCGTACACCATGACCGATACTGGTCTGGTACGTCTTAACAGCGTAGCCGTTAAAGCAGGCGACCGTTACGGTGTTGCACTGACTTCACCTAAGGCAACTTCCGGCGCAGACCTGGAAGGTAAGAAAGGCAAGCTGGTAACTGTTGTTTCGTACGACGGTAACTCGCTGGTACTGACCGAAGACGTAAGCAGTCCTCGTTCGACCACCCTGGTCTTTGATCCAGACTCCACCGTGTTCGGCATCACCTACACCGTGACTGACGAAGGTGACTGGGTTGCCACCAACACCTCCGTTAACATCACGACCGGCCTGGGTCTTAACCTGATTGGCAACATGCTCCGTGTTGACAACGGCGCTGGTATCAAGTTCAACGGTAACGCGGCTACTCTGGATATCGTTGACTCCAAGCCGCTGTTCCTGAGTGGTAACAAGCTGGACCTTCGCATCAACGAAGCTCAGTTGTCGGTTAGTGAAGCCGGTTTACTCGGCTTGAACTCGGCAGTTATGTCTGATGTTCAGAATGCCGTTCTGGTTAACAAAGCTGCCACTATCAGTGCCACTCATACCTACGGTAGCAATGCTTCGCTTGAGCTGGGTTACGTTCCTACTTTGGACGCCCAAGCTGTTAACAAGCTGTACGTTGACAACAAAGCCGGTGACGTAGCGAACAGCGTAACCGGGTTAGACACCCGCCTTCAAGTTCTCGAACTCGACCCCACCACCGGTACTGCGCTGTCTACTGGCTTGTCTGGTAAGTTGGATCTGACTGGTGGCACCTTGACTGGCCCTCTGGTCCTGAACGGCGCACCAGTTTCCGCTAACCAAGCTTCCAACAAGCAGTATGTCGATGACAAAGTCAGCACCCACGTGCTGGACGAGTCGCTGCACATGACTGCTGCTCAGAACGCAATGCTGGATGCCCTTACTGTAAGCGCGACTGAGATCAACGCACTGGCTGGTATCACTGGTAACGTGGAAGGCCTGCTTGACGAGAAACTGCCGTTGGCTGGTGGTAGCCTGACTGGTCCGTTGACCCTCGCGGCTGCTCCGGTATCTGAGCTTCAAGCGGCTACTAAGAAGTACGTGGATGACGCTGATGCACTTAAGCTGAATCTGGCTGGCGGCACTGTTACCGGTCCAATCGTACTGGCCGCTGATCCTGTTGCTGAGATTCAAGCGGCTCCCAAGCCGTACGTCGACGGCAAAGTAACCACTACTAGCAGTGACCTGACTACTGCTGTCAACGGTAAAGTCAGCAAAGCTGGCGACACCATGACCGGCGCACTGGTTCTTCACGCTGCTCCTTTAGCTGATCTTCAAGCAGCTACTAAGAAGTACGTGGACGACGGCGTAAGCGGTGTACAAGCGGATGTCACTTCGCTGACCACTGGTCTTCGCACCGACGTAACGGCGCTGCAAGGCACTGTAGCGGCTCTGAACGCCGATCCGGTTACTAAGGCCTACGTTGACAGTCAGGACGCTACCAAGCTGGATCTGAGTGGCGGCACCATGACTGGTTACATCAGTCTTCACGCTGCGCCTACTCAGGCTATGCACCCTACCAGCAAACAGTACGTTGATGCGCTGGTACAAGGTCTGCGTGTTAAGGCGTCGGTTCGTCTGGCCACTACTACTAACCTGAACGCCACCTACACTAACGGTACTTTTGGTGTTGACTCCACGTTGACTTCGGTTGCTAACGGCGCACTGGTTGTTGACGGCAAAGCCGCTGTACAGGGTGACCGTGTTCTGGTTCGTAGCCAGACCGTACGCGCTCAAAACGGCGACTACACCGTTCAGCAGGTCGGTAACGCAGGTACTCCGTACATCCTGAAACGCGCCACCACTGTGGACGAAAGCCATGAAGTTCATGGTAGTTACTTCTTCGTCTTCGACGGTGACACGCTGAAAGGTACCGGCTGGACCTTCAACGTAGATGTACCAGCTACCTTCTCCATTGGCGCTGACGATATCATCGTTAACCAGTTCTCGGGTCAGGGTAGTGTGATCGCTGGCGCAGGTCTTGTACTGACCGGCAATACCATCTCGGTACAAACTGCTAACCCAGGTCGCATCGTTGTACTGGAAGACAGCATCGACTTGGCGCTGAGCGGTGTTTCCGCTGGTACCTACACCAAGGTTACCGTAGACGCTTACGGTCGTGTAACTGCTGCGACTACTCCTAGTAGCTACGTAGACCTGGGTCTGACTGATGTACAGCCGCTTAACGCTCGCTTGTCGTCGGTTGCTGGCTTGACCTTGGGTGGCTTCGTTGCCATTAACGCTTCTGGTGTGGCTTCTTCGCGTAGCCTGGCCGTGGAGGGCGTTGGTCTCACTATCGACAACGCTGACGGCGCTACCGGTAACCCTACCGTTAAGTCGAACGCTACTGCTGAAGCCACTGCTGGTACTGTGGTTGCTCGTGATGGCAGCGGTAACTTTGCTGCTAACGAAATCACCGCTTCCCTGTTGGGTAACGCTAACACCGCTACCGTGCTCCGTGACTCCCGTGCATTCTCGATTGAAAGCACTGAGTTGGCAGCAGAGGCTGTAAACTTCAATGGCTCGGGCGCTGTAGTATTGAACGCCCTGTTGAAACCTACCGGTGTAGCTGCTGGTACTTACAACAAAGTCACTGTTGATGAGAAAGGTCGTGTAACCGCAGCTACTGCTGAAACCACTGCCGCTGGTCTGGGTCTGGAAGACGTAGTCACTAAGACTGCATTGGACACCCGCATCGCGGAACTGGAAGCGCAGATTGCTAGTCTGCACCTCTACGTTATGTCTCGTATGTAATGTAGCGTTTAAAGGACTCCAGGAGGCCCGTAAGGGTCTCCTGGATGTCTTTATGTACATTGGTGTTACTTTCTATCACTAACGCGTATAACGGCTTCTGAGAGCTTTGCAACCGACGTGTAGAACTGTAGGCTATTGGCGTACAAGTAACCGCATGCTTCTACACCTTTAGCGCAGGTTCCAATCATGGCGACCAGTTCTTTCTTAGCCGTGGAATTGTTGACCAGGACGCCCGATAGATTGTTTTGCTCAACTAAGTGATCAACCATGTCACCTACGTCTTTAGCCAACTTACTAACGGACTCCAGTTTACTAGCTGTAAGGCTGCTAGTTAAACCAGGGATGGCCCGATAGATAACCGGGATATCACTGATGGACCGAATCACATTAGTCACTTCAGTCTTAGTAGTCACCTTCTTAGACGAAAAGTAACCCTTGATCATTGAGAGGTTCTTATCCAACTGCTTTTGGAACTGGTTGGATTTGTCAAACCCGTGGATAGACGTAGCCATGTCTTCACGGTACTCGTTAATGAAACCGGCAATAGCCATCTTGGCAATGTTCAACAGCTCAATGGTACCGTTAACGGTTTGAGTAGACGCTTCAGTAAGGTCACTCAAGTAACGTGTGTACATACCGCTAAAGCCTTCTGGGATGAGCACAGGCTCGTCCTTAAGGTCAACGATCGTCATACGGGTCAAGCGGTTCTGCACTTCAAACTTACTACTGGTGGCGTCACGAGACGCTTTCTCAGAGTCCTGATCAAAGATCGCCTCTTTAAACGTAAAGCCTACATCCTTCAGCTTCATGAGGTAATCCGACATGGCTTCCACGGAGATCACGTTAGCGGTACGGTGGTAGGTGGAAAACTCTTCCAGACTCAGGACAGGCGCTGGGTTTTCTTTTGGGTTGAATAATGTTTTCATGTCGATGTCCATAAGTGGGGTGGCTTTTAAACTAGCGAGCGGGCAGAAGGCCTAGAGGGAGTTCCCTCTAGGTTCTGGTGATTAGTAGTGACTGGTTATGTACCACAAGCGCCGTTCCTCAGTGGCATACAGAGCAGCCTGGTACTGAAGGTCAGAGTAGTCTTGTGGGTTCATAACCATGTACCCGTACATACTGTCCGTCACAACCGGCTCAGAAACAACCAATACGTACGTAACAGCTAAGTAGTCAGGTGCAGATTTGTCCGCCTTAACCCCAAGGTAAAGGTTAGCGTCTAAGCTGTTGAGGTCAGCAGGTACGTAAATACGAACCGTCACCACCCCTCCGTCACCGTAGATCATCCCTTCCTTCTGAGTGAACAACGTCACCATCTCACCGCCTTCACGGTAGAACTCCCAGAACAAAGGTGTCCCAGCCGGATAGCCACTGGTGTCGATCTGAAACTCAGCGTTTTGACCTTTAGTCCAACTGCACCCTACCGTGTCGATCCAAATGTTACTTATGATCTTTCGGCGAGAAAGGTAGTAGAGGAGGGAGTCGTATTGAATCAGTTTGTTACTGGGGAGGTTGAGGTTCAACTCACCGCAGTTAAACTTACTGAGCAGTGCGTTTACGATCTCTAGGACGACAGAAGTCTGACCCAGGGTAATTGCTCGCTTAATACGCTCCAGGTAGTCAACAATAGGCTCAAAGCCAAACACGTCATCAAGAAGGTGACGGTGGTTGGTGGGGTTGAACTCAGTGGGTTTGTTGAACAGGTTGTTCCAAGGTACAGGGCGGTTATCGTTCAACACCGTTTCAAACAGGTTAGCGATAGCCGCATCGTTTCGACCGTAATGACCCCCTACCGCGTTGTAGGTGATGGTCACCGTAGGACCGATGTTGCGCGCCAAGATAAGGATAACTGAGTTGATCTCCTCATCCGCAAGCAACGTAAGTTCTTGGTGTAACTCGACTAACTGATAATCAATGCCCCGACGAAGTACAACCCCGTCAGCCTCTACCGTCAAGTTACGTGCGAAGAATGGACCGCGAAGAGGAGCAACCGACCGAGTAGGGCGATCAGACAAAGTGTGTACTTCGTTGGGTATACGGTTGTCTGGGTTGTCCCCTGTTAGATCTTGATCTAGAACAGGCGTGTTGAAATTCATATGTAACTCCTACCGGCGGAAGGCGATCCTCAATAATTCATAGGATTTTAAGACTCACCCTACACTGAGAAAGAACGAGAAGCCTCCATTGCGGAGACTTCTCTTCTCTTTTAGATTAATACTTGATGTAGTAATCCGTTCCTGGTTCAGCGATCGCCGAAGCATCCGGCAGCCTGAACTGTTCTGGTATCGACGTTTCTTCGTTAGGTTGGAAGTACGGCATGAAGTCGTTAACACCACCCGAGATAGGCGCGGAGCTTACTGACTGAGTTGCCTCAACCACACCGATCCCACCACCCCCGATTACGTGCACGTACCCGGATGTAACTAGCACGTCGCTAAAGTACTCAACACCGCCACCTGAGGTGGATACAGTCCAAGAGCCTAAAGTTCCATCTGGGTTAATGGTAGCTACGTAGGCCTGGGTGCTATTAGTTCCGTTAAAACCTTTAGTGATGTAAGCTTTATTCCCAATTACGTAGGCAGCATTTTGCCCAGATGCAGCAGGTAAGCTATTACTAACTACCCAGTTACCTACACTACCATCTGACTTAATAGTACCCCGGTATGAGTTAGCAATGTAACCAGCGCTATTCATACCCCCCGTCAGGTAAACGTACTTGTCAGTGGTATGAATAGCCCCTGCGAACACTGAAAACCCAATAGAACCATTGTCCTTCCAGGCGCTTAATTCACCAGTGCTATCAAGAGTAGCAGTGTAGTAAGGATACACCAGAGTGTCATTGTTATTCCCGCTAAACAGGTTAACTGTGTTTCCGATTACAGTCACCATGCTACCGGCCAACGCTACGGGGAGATTGGACTTAACCTTAACAAACTCCCCAAGGTTACCTTCGTTGTCAATGGTGGCCTTATAAATGGCAGTAGTCGCAACGCTTAAGCTGACCCAACCACCAACCAAGTAAACTGCGTTACCAGCTACGAAGTGAGCCGCACGCCGCAACGTTACCGGTAAATTAAACCCAGCGTCTACCCAGGCACCAAGAGAACCGTTAGCGTTAATTGGGGCTTTATAAATCTTGTCCGAATAACCGCTGCCTCCATCGTAAGTACCACCTATAT
>Ga0194137_10002118_pt1 | contig 11878 bp, 11 predicted proteins | sample TARM_MetaG_T3_14_FD_134025 | JGI IMG/M metagenome (GOLD analysis project Ga0194137, IMG submission 134025) | Freshwater microbial communities from Pennsylvania, USA, analyzing microbe dynamics in response to fracking - TARM_MetaG_T3_14 (version 2) | ecosystem: Environmental > Aquatic >...
ACGGTTAGGAATCGATACTTGACTCCAAGTTTTGAAAGCCTCGTTCGCTACTTCTGCAGCATGATCTAAATCTTCACGAGTTGAATGTGGAACTTTAGCAATTACCTCACCAGTGGCTGGATTGTAGACTTCTTCAAATTGATCTGTCGTACTGTCTACCCATTCACCATTGACATAGTTTTTGAATACTTTTACTTGTGTCATATTTACTTGTCTCCTATACTGTCGTTAAGTTCGATATATCTTCTGATGTTGAAAAGTCATAGTCATAACATCTCCGATATAAGGCCACCACTTCTTCATGACTTGGAACTCTTGGATTGTAGCCTGGGCTACCTGAATTAATTGCATCCGACGCCATTTTATCTAAGGCTTGCTCAAATTCTGTCTGATCGATACCCCATGTTTTTAAGTTTGGAATGGCCAAACTTTGGCTTAACTGCTTCACTTTAGTAATCGTTGCATCCGCTAGTTCTTCACTCGTTTTGCCTTCTAGTTCATCGCGTGATAAAAATAAACGCGCAATTTCTGCCAATGGTTCAACCGCAGCTTCTTTTGTGAATTCTAGAACAGCTGGTAACAACATCGAGTTCGAGATACCATGCGGCACATGGAACATCGCTCCAATCGGACGTGACATACCATGCACTAAAGTAACTGAAGCGTTTGAAAATGCAATACCAGCTTCCATAGACCCTAAAGCCAAATTAGTTCGAGCTTCTACATTACTTCCTTCTGCAAAAGCCGTTTCAATATTATTCAGAATCAATTCAATTGCAGCGATAGAAAAGGTTTTAGTTAATGGATGGCTGATGGTCGATATATACGATTCAATCCCATGGCATAGGGCATCCATTCCAGTGGCAGCGGTTACATGAGTGGGACAAGTCATGGTCGTTTGAGGGTCGATTAAAGCAACTTTTGGCAGGAAAGCTAAATTCTTAATCATCATTTTAATATTTTCTTTTGTGTTTGTAATAACGGTTACGTTTGTTACTTCAGATCCGGTTCCCGCAGTAGTAGGAATAGCAATCACCGGTAACGGCGGAGTCACAATTGGTTTTTTATTCTGGAAATAATCGCCGATATAACCACCATTTGCTGCTACCACAGACACTGCTTTAGCCGTATCAATTGGACTACCGCCTCCGATAGCTACTATGACATCACTCTCATACTCGGCTTGGATAGCTAATGCTTCAGCAACATGGTTATCGGTTGGTTCAGAGTTAACCCCCACATATTTATTGACTGTTAAACCTGCAGTCTCTAAATAATGGGTCACCTGATCCACATAACCATTTTTTTCTAACATCGCATCACTGACTAGCAAAACTTTTGAACCGTAATTTCTAGCAATTTCACCGATTTTAGTCAAACTTTCTGCACCATAATATATTTCTTGGGGCATTTCGATTTTATGTATACTCATTTTTAAGATTCCTCCTTAAGAATATTAATTTGTCGCAGTATTAGGTTTACTCGAGCATAAAACAGTTACCAAAAGTGGATTTATACTCCTTTCAATTATGTCTCATCGTCATTTACACTTTCATCTTAACTAATAAAACGCTTACAATCAAGTGGAGAATACTTCATCATTGAATAGGTATAGCTTCAAGCTATAGGTGTCTGTGTTAGCGACTTCTCCTTTTTATTGTTTGTGAAATTAAAACCACTTTATTTTACAGGTTTTCCCTCTACTTGCTTTGAATCAGTGGTTTTGTTTGTAGAGATTTTAGTCATTTGTGATTCTTTTTACTTTTTCGAATATTAGTTTTTGATAGCTGTAAGTAGCTCAGTTTAGCGGTTATGGGCTATATAACAAAAAAACTGTCCCTTTAAGAAGACAGCATAACTCTGAAACTATTTAACGACCTTCATAATGATAAGGCTTCACAATGACTTTTGGTGAAGCTAAGACAGTAGCCAAATCTTGAACGACGACACGATTATTTTCTACTCCTAGACAACAGCCACTGCCCCCATTGCATTTGTTGACGCTTGTCTTCCATTCTAAGAGGATACACTTTAAATTAACAGAATATCGGTTCAGGCCAGACAAATTAGTACACATATTTATTTATCCCCCATTCCCCAATACCCAAACCGTACTAATTTCAACAATAAACTCACTATAACGTTTGCTCAGTTTCACCTACTATTTAAATACATATTATTTGGTATATGTTGAGTAGTTGTTGTATACCTATTGAATTAATCGTATAATATATGAACAGTCATAACATCAATTTTAGAATTTTAATTTTGAAAAGGGGATAAACATGGAAAATTCACATCAGGATTTGGCACTCATTAATGAATTAATCTTAAAAGCATTCTCACAATTTGATATTGCATCAGAAGCCAGACTAAAAGTTGATGCTATCAAAAATAAAGGTGGCAAAAATCTACCTCAATCTGCTGGTTATGGACTTCTAGGGTTTGCTGTTGCTTTAATTATACTACAAATTCTATTTTTATTAGCAGAAACAATTTTCTCAAGCGATTTCAGTCAATTTACTCTCTTAGCTAATATGATTCCGATTGGAATCGGTGCGAGTATCTATATGTTTTATAATCGTAAAAACACTAAGGAAATTGAACAATACGACCGAATAGCTGAAGCCCATAACGCTGATGGAAGAAAAATCATGCTAGATAATATCGAACTTATTAATCAAATTCCGTCTAATTATTGGTATCCTTTAGCAACAGAGCATTTACAGCATTACCTAACTTCAAACAATGACCAGAGCATCAAGCAAGCTCTCAATCATTATGATCAAATGATTGAAGCAGCTATGAGTAATGGCCAAAATAACAAACTGATTGACGAACACAAGCGCCAGACTTTCCAGCTTTATATTATTCAAAGGCATGAAGATTTTGACGACTATCTTCCAGATGATTACATTGAGACTGCTTAACACATAATTTCCACAACTAAAACAATGAGTCCCCTACTATTTTTCCAATAGTAAGGGACTTATTTTATTAGTTAAAGTTAGCTAGATTATCACTAGTCACAAGCTGGAAATCAATATAATGAACAGGCGAATCAATATCTTGACCACTGTATACTTTGGATAATATGTCGAGTGTACCTTTTCCTTGCCCTTCTGCGTCTTGGAAGATGCTGGCAGTCATAGTACCATTTGCGATAGCTTCTTTTGCATCGGGAATTAAATCTACTCCCATAACGATGACATCGTCCCGTCCAGCATTTTGAAGTGCTTGTACGGCACCTAAAGCAGCTTCATCATTATTCGCTAAAATTGCATGCAAATCATCACCGTAAGCTGAAATTAAGTTTTCAGTCAGAGATACTGCTTTATCTCGCTGTTCAAGTGCTGTTTCTTCAGCAATGATTTTCATTTCCGGATAATGCTCTTCAAAATAACTTGTAACACCGAGTGTTCTTAATATCGTGTTTTCTACCCCTAATTGGCCTAATATAATGGCGACATTCCCTTGTCCATCAAGGAGTCTTCCTGCTTCCTGAGCTTGTAGATTACCGGCAATCACTTCATCCGAACCTACATAATAGACACCCTCTGGCATATCGTCAATAGTTGCGAATGGATTACGGTTTAGATAGACTAGGGGAATATCAGCATCAACTGCAGCTTGAGTAATGGGTCCCATTGCACTTGTATCATAAGGAACTACAACTAAGGCATCAATACCATTTTCAATTAACGTAATGACATGATCTTGCTGGCGAATCAAATCTTCCTCAGCATTCACTAATTCAAACTGATAGCCCAATTCCTCAGCCTTTGACTTCGCTGCATTGATTAGGTAGTTTTGGAAAGGATCATTTAAAGTATAGGCAACATAACCTACTCTAAAATCATGGGTTTCTTGTGCAGTTACACGCTGAGAAGGTTGAACCATACTGTGATTAAAGATGCCAGCCAGAAATAGAGTTAACGTTAATAGAGCGAATTTGATTGTTTTTTTCATCATCATACCTCATACTTTCTATTTATATATTTTTAGTAATCTTAATTTACAGCTTGACCTAACTTCACACCATTGCGACTTAATACTTCAACCATTGTCTCTTTAGATTTTTTGATAACATATTCAGGATCCATTTCATAGTATTCAGGACGGAAGAGTTCAATCGTTGTTACATCATCGTAACCAAACTTTAGCAAGGGTTTGATGTGACTATCTAAATTAATAATTCCCTCCCCTGGCCAACAGCGATCGTCATCCGTCATATGCCCTGTTACTAAGTCATCCACGTCATTAATATGAAATGAGAAAATATATTTAATGTTCGATTCATTGATATCTTCTGGACGAGATCCCATCCCTTGACATTGGAAAGTATCGTAGATTATTCCGACATTATCCATGTCTACCATTTCTATAATATCAACTGCTTGTTTAAAGGTATTGACCGTTGATTGGGGCAAACCAATAAATTCTAAATCCAATTTAATATCATATTCTTTTGCCATCAGACCGAATTTTTTTAACATTCTTGCATTATCTTGATTGATTTCTGTTAAGGATGTTTTTTCATTTTTCATATGCTCTCTGTGTGAAGGAACCATGGCTATGTTAGGACAGCCAATTTTGTGAGCTATAGTCAAATATTTGGTAAATTCTTCGATTATTGCTTGCTCATCTTCTTCGGAACGATTATTGAAAAAACATAAGGTGTTTAAGGTTAATGGCTTCAACTTATGTTGATCAAACCATGCTTTTAAATCTTCTAAAGTATTACCTTCTGCCAGATAATTTGGTATCTGTTCAGTAGACCGTGGTTCAATAAAATCGTAGCCTAACTTCTCACATAACTCTAGATTTCCCATCAATGTTGCACTTTTGTAAGTTGTACCTTCATTAAATCCTAACTTCATTTCATCACTCCATTTATTATTGTTAACACTATCTTTTCCTTCAATGTAAGCGCTTTATATCGTTATTATTGTGATTCATTACAATTTTATTGGGGTAATTCAATCGTTAGCCTAATAAAATGTGACCCAATTCACATTGAGTTTATCACAAAAAAAGTTATGAAAGATTTAGTTATTCATAACGATATTGACCTTAATATAAACTTCTATAAGTAAAAGGTGCGACCTTAAACTCATTTTTAAATACTTGAGAGAAACTATTTTGATTATCATAACCAATCGACTGCCCAAATTCTTTAACAGATAGGCTCGTCGTTTTAAGTAATTCTTTAGCACAATTTAATTTAATTTCTTTAATATATTTTATCGGCGAGACACCCGTCTCCTCCTTAAACTTATGCTAAAAATGGTAACGACTAAGTCCAACATGACTTGAAATGTCATCTAAACTGATCGATTTATTCATATGTTCGTAAATATACTTGATTGCTTGGCTAACCACTCCCTCTTCCATAATCACTGTTTCCTTATAACCTTTGTTATAGCTTAGAATCAATTCATATATTAGTACCGAGAGTTGGTGGCCATTAATAATGGATGACTGAGTGTTAAGTAATTCAAATAATTGCTTTAGCTTAAGTCCCACTTGAACAGCATCAACCTCACTTCTTATGATCCCTTTAGAATGAGTTAAATAGTGATAGAGTTTAGGTAAATTCGGTCCATTGAGATGAATAAAATAGATATTGGCGCTATCCTGATGTACCCCATAGTGATGTGGATTCGAACAATCTATAAAGAATGCATCTCCTTCTTTTAAATAATACTTCTTATAGTTATATTCTAAGAGATAATTGCTCTTATTGACATAAGTAAGCATGTAGTCCCATAACTTTCCCTTTTAACATGATAGGAAATTGTCACATCATAATGACCAATCCACGTTGCATAATAGAGTATCTCCTTCAAATCATGAGAGACTTGATAGAAGTATCTGACTGAAGAATGTTTTATTCCATATTCTCCCCATTTAATGTCCATAATAACCACCCTTATGTAAAATTTGTTATAAATTACATATTTCTTGCTGGAAATGCGAGTCACTTACTCATATTAGATTGTGATGTATATTTCATATTACTAGTCAATACGGCACATAAAAATACCCTTTTTACGAAGAATGAGGTGATTCCCAGAAGTTAGAGTAAACACTCTAATCATTTGGGAGTCACCTCACATCGTATCCAATTTATAAAATAACTAACTTACTTGTTACGTCTCATATCAATGATTACGGCACCTACAATAATTAACCCTTGTACAATTTGTTGGATATAGGCGTTAATTCCTAATAAAGTAAAGCCATTAGTAATTACTCCAAGAATTAAAGCACCCACTACTGTTCCCCATACTGTACTGATACCACCACCGTGAGAGGTACCTCCAATGGTTGTTGCTGCAATAGCAGTCGTTTCAAAACCAACAGCCGCTGCAGGTTGCATGGATCCACCTGTTCTACCCATGAAAACAATAGCAGCTAAACCAGCCAATGCTCCTGATAGAGAATAAACTAGTGTTAAGTTACGTTTTACTTTTATACCCGAAACGTTTGCCGCTTCAATATTGCCACCAATTGCGTAAACACTCTTACCGAAAGATGTATAATTCATTAAAATATGCATAAAAATAATAACTAAGATGTAGGTCAGCACTGGAACTGGTAACCAACCACCGATTCTTGAACCAAAGAAATTGATATGTGGGTTAATGTTACTTACGGGACGTCCTCCAGAAATCATCAGTGCCCCACCACGGAATACAATTTGAGAACCTAACGTGGCAATAAAGGCTGGTAATGCGAAACGTGAAATCAAGGTACCGTTTACTGTTCCGATCAAACCACCAACGATAATTGCAATCAAGACAGTTGCCCAGATTGGCATCATTGGGAAACCTTCAATAATTTTATCAATCGCTTCTGGTCTTTGACTCATTACACCCGCTACAATCCCTGAGAAAGCTAAGATTGATCCAAGAGAGATATCAATCCCCTTACTTGTAATGGCTAATTGAGCACTAAAAGCTAAAATCCCAAAAATTGAAGACTGAGTCAGTAAGTTTAGAATATTGTTTACAGTTAAAAATTGTGAAGACATAAATGTTAGGAATGCAGCCATAACGATTAGAATCCCTACAATTAAAAACGGTGAATTCAAGGGGCTTTTCTTCGAACCCTTTGGTGTATCTTCTAATTTTTCTACTTCGATTTCATTACTATCTTTTATATCTGTTACTTCTGTCGTTTTCATCTTAACTCTCCTTACCACTTAATACTGTATTTTTAAAGTCATCTCTAACGCCGGTCGCATACTCTAGTACAATTTCTTGTGTTAGATTTTTATTTTCTAGAATCCCTGTGACTCTACCTTCATGCATAACAATGATACGATCGCTCATTCCTAATATTTCAGGCATTTCTGAAGATACCATCAGGATAGTTTTGCCTGTGTAAGCCATTTTAGAAATCGTTCGATAGATTTCTGCTTTCGCACCAACGTCAATCCCTCTTGTAGGTTCATCTAAGATTAATATATCTGGATTGGTAAGCAACCATTTTGCAATTAATGCTTTTTGTTGGTTTCCACCACTTAAATTACCAATAGCTGTTTCTTGCGAAGGGGTTTTGATTTTAAAACTTTCAATATAAGCCTGTGAATCCTCTCTGATTTTTCCAGGATTTAGTAAACCGAATTTGTTCTTATATTGGTCAATAGAGCTTGATACAATATTATAACCCACCGATAACATTGGGAAGATTCCGGTTTTTCTGCGATCTTCAGTAAGGAAAGCTAAGCCATTTTCAATTGCAACCGAAGAATCGGTTAAATTTAATTTTTTACCTTTGACACGAACAGTTCCTTCAACGATTTCTGTTATTCCAAATAAAGCTTCCATGATTTCTGTTCGACCTGCACCTACTAATCCAGCGAAACCAATTATTTCACTTTCATGTGCATCAAAAGTAACATTTCTAAAATGTTTACCGTCAGAAATGTTAGTCACAACAAGTCTGGTTTCACCTTTTTCCATTTCGATTTTAGGGAATAACTCATTTAATTCCCGACCAACCATTAAATTAATCATTTGTTGGGTATCAATTTGATCAATATCTCGTGCAGCAACAAATTGACCATCTCTGAATATCGTGACTCTATCACAAATCTCGAAAATTTCATCCAGCTTATGGGAGATATAAATAATTCCAACATCTTGTGCTTTCAACACCCGAATCATTTCGAATAATTCAGTTACTTCACCACCTGTAAGCGAAGAAGTAGGTTCATCCATAATAATTAATTTGGCATCATAAGACACCGCTTTAGCAATTTCGACCATTTGAATTTTCCCAACAGTCAATTCTTTAACTAACTGTTTAGGGTTAACTTTTAAGTTGATTCTTTGTAACAACTTTTCCGTCATGCGATACATTTCTTTATGATCAACTAGACCTAACTTATTTTTTGGTTCTCTTCCTAACCAAATATTTTCCATTACCGAACGTTCTTGAATTGGGTTCAACTCCTGATGAATCATTGAAATGTTTCTCTCTAGGGCTTCTGTAACGCTGTTATTCTCGATATATTCGCCATTATACCAAATTTTTCCCGAAGTAGGTGTATATAAACCTATTAATATTTTCATTAATGTAGATTTACCAGCGCCATTCTCTCCAAGTAGAGCGTGGACTTCGCCTCGATGTAAGGTGAAGTCCACGTTATCTAGGGCTGTTACTCCAGGGAATTCTTTTCTAATACTTTCCATACGTAGTAAAACTGTATCTTCAGTCATTATAATCCCCCTATGATATATCTAACCGTTTGTATAACGCTTATTTATTTGAAGTCTGCTACATTTTCTTTATTAACTAATTGGAAATCGATGAAGGTAATTTTCTCTTCAACTTCTTCGCCATTAAATAATGCGTTAAGAATATCTACTGCACCGGCACCTTGGCCTACAGCATCTTGGAACATAGTTGCTGTCATTGTGCCTGCTTCAATTGCAGCGATAGCATCTGGAATTGCGTCAACACCCATAACGATTACATCTTCACGGCCTGTGTTTTGTAAAGCTTGGATTGCACCTAGAGCCATTTCGTCGTTGTTAGCAAGTATAGCTTTCAAATCATCACCATAAGCTGATAACCAGTTTTCTGTAATGGTTAAAGCTTGATCACGTTGCCACTCACCTGTTTCTGAACCAAGAATTGTCATACCTTCATGTTCTGCAATCACTTGTTCAACACCAGCAGTACGAGCTACAGCACCTTCATTACCTAAAATACCCATTAAAATGGCGACTCCGCCTTCTCCATCAAGTAATTCTGCAGCATGTTCCCCTTGCATAATACCAGCTTGGATTTCTTCAGAACCTACATAGTAAACACCTTCTGGCATTTGATCTTCATTGCCAGCATATGGGTTACGGTTGATATAAACTAGTGGAATCCCAGCAGCTACTGCTGCATCTGAGATTGGTCCCATTGCACTTGTATCAACTGGAACTACAACTAAGCCATCGATACCTGTTTGGATTAAAGTGTTCACATGGTCTTGTTGTTTAATTAAATCTTCTTCAGAGTTTACAACCTCAAATTCATAACCTGCTTCAACGGCTGCTTCTTCAGCTGCATTCAGAATATATGTTTGGAATGTATCGTTTAAGTTATTAATAACGTAACCAATTCGTTTTGTTTCACCAGAATCTTGAGCTGAAACCGTTGATAATGCGCCTGTTGAAAGAACTAAAGCTAGAGCAACTAATGCTAATACTAATTTTTTAATTGAATTTTTCATTTATTTTTCCCCTTTTTTTGTTTATATTTTTTAATGTAATAGTTAGATAAACAGCCCGCTTATCATTTAATTATCTAATCTTACCGGTTGGTTGCTTTCTAAAGATTTCTTAGCAGCAAACGCTAAATCTTGAGCTTTCATACCATCCTCGAACGATGGGCTCACTTCTTGATTATTACTAATCGCGTCGAAGAATTGTTTAGTTTCTTTAATAAAAGCTTCGTTGTATCTTTCTAAGAAGAAGTATTTTGGATTGTCTTCTTTAACCAGGTCAGCTGTAAACAATTTTACACGTGTATCTGTATTATTATCTGCAACTGCTTGGCCTTTCGTTCCGAAAGCTTCTGCACGTTGATCATAACCATAGACAGCTTGTCTACTATTATCAATGACACCGTGTGCGCCATTCTTGAATTTCAAAGTAACAATGGCAGTGTCGATATCCTCGTATTTAGTAATCTCTGGATTAATCAAAGCAGCTCCCTGGGCATATACTTCTTCAATGTCTCCACCTAAGAATCTTGCCATATCGAAATCATGAATCATCATATCGAAGAACAAACCGCCAGAGCGTTCAACGTATTCCATTGGTGGTGCTTCAGGATCTCTCGATGAAATTTTGATGAGTTGAGTTTCTCCAATACTGCCATCGTTGATATAATCTTTAACTTTAGAGAAGTTAGCATCAAAACGGCGGTTGAATCCAATTTGTACCTTACTATTAGAGTTCTTAACCACATCATATACTCTACGAGTTTCTTCTTGAGAAAATGAGATGGGTTTCTCACAGAAGACGTGCATGTTATGTTCTACACCTTTTTCGATTAATTCTAAATGAGTATCAGTTGGTGAACAAATAAACAGAACGTTCACTTCTTCATCCTCAAAAATTTCATTATAATCTGAGACTAATTTTTCAACTCCTGATGTTTCAAACCAGTCCTGCAGTTTATCTGCAAATGGATCCGCTACAATTTTGACTCTTACATTAGGAAAATCCTTAATATTATTAATATGTAATTTCCCAATTCTTCCTGCTCCTACAACACCTACAACTAATTGCTTCATAAACCTTCTCACTTTCTTTCTGTTTTTTTATTGAAAATGGCTAGGGTCTTACAACCCCCCTGAAAGGAAACCCTATTCAGTAATCGCTTACAAATACCTCCAAAAAAAATTTCTTCTATTTATTATTTAACTAGATTATATCCATGAACTACCCAAATGTCAATAACTTTTGGGCAAATATTCTCATAAAATAACATGCAAGACGGTTATCATTGTTATCTTATGATGAATAGTTTGTGAATAGTTAATCATTGTTTGTAATCGTTAATGATTTTTAGTTATTATCTTTGACAATCATAATTATTCCAACTATTAGGAAAACCAACCCCATCAGCATTTGGAACGATAAAGGCCGTCGTTCTGCTTGAAAAAACCCGAGATAGTCAATTAGTGCAGAACCGATCAATTGAAAGACTAAAAAGAATGACATATAAGTGACAAACCCTATTTTTTGAGGGCCAATTAAGTTCGAAACTACAATTAAAGCACTGAATACTCCCCCTGCTACCATAAACCAATTACTTTTAGTGAAAACTGGCATCATAAATGGGTAACTTTTGGCAGTATTTAGAGCAAGAATCAGCATGATCAACGCTCCCACTAAATTACTGATAGCGCCAGAAAGAAATGGATTTCCCACTTCGGTTCTCAAAAGGCCATTAACAGCACTCTGAGTAGGGAACATTAAACCTGAAATGATCGCTAAAAGAATAAAATACCACATACTCACAACCCCTTAATAAAAAAGTCCCCAACAAAAAGTTGTTGAGGACATTATATTCTTAGAAACTACCAGTTCGATATTGAGCTGTGACTGTCTTAGTACGTGTATAGAATTCGACACCGTCTTTACCATTTACATGTAAGTCACCATAGAATGAATCTTTGTAGCCTGAGAATGGGAACCATGCCATTGGCGCTGGTACTCCTAAGTTCATTCCTAGCATACCTGCATCCATATTCTCACGGAAGTAACGAATTGAACGTGCATCGTTAGAGAACAAGCAAGCTCCGTTAGCTAGTGAATGTGAGTTCGAAATTTCTACCGCTTCACGTAAGTCTTTCACACGGATC
>Ga0194137_10002121_pt1 | contig 11870 bp, 15 predicted proteins | sample TARM_MetaG_T3_14_FD_134025 | JGI IMG/M metagenome (GOLD analysis project Ga0194137, IMG submission 134025) | Freshwater microbial communities from Pennsylvania, USA, analyzing microbe dynamics in response to fracking - TARM_MetaG_T3_14 (version 2) | ecosystem: Environmental > Aquatic >...
AGTCGCGATTTCCATTTCATTGAATCGCTTTACATATTGCGCCGTGAATAAAACGCCTTTCTTGCCAGTTAATTTATTTGCAACCATTTCACAACCTTGTTTCGTTAGAAGAAAACACGGGCGCTCTTGATTGTTCGCATCCATATAATTTGAATCTATGAAGAAATCGCCCGACGCAATTTTGCTTTCGGCTAAATATCCGATGTACGTCCGAATGTCTCTGAGTAATTCCGTGTGTCTTTTGCCAACCATGAAAGCAACCTCTTTTGAATCGATTGCTGAAAAGTTTATTTCTGCATTTTTATCTAACTTTATTATTTCCATTTCTATTCTCCTTTGTAGTGTATTCCGACGGCGATTAGTAGTATAATTCTTGCGAAATCTACGTTTCGTAGTCAAATGCTTCAAAAAAAATTTCCTCTTTAGGGACTTTGAAGTAATCTTCAATTTTCTGCATGTCAGATGGTCTCGGTGTTCGATACCCCCTTTCCCACGCCCCATAAGTTTTTCCTGTTACTCGCAACTCCTCAGCCATTTGCATCTGCGTCATTTTCTTGCCGGTGCGTAATTCTCGTAACGTTGGCAACTTGTCTCACCTCCTCGTTTAGTAGCTTATGTCCATATAATAAACTACACTTCGTAGCTTGTCAACTATTAAAACTACTATTTGATAACTTTTCTACCTTTGGAATCGTTATCCCTCCTATTTGTAGTATTATTAGTGAGAGGGAGTGATAAAATGTTTTCGAACAGATTGAAGGACTTGCGTAATAAAAAGAATATGACGCAAGATGATTTAGGTAAAATTTTCAGCGTATCAGGAAAGACAATCGGAAGTTGGGAGCGCGGGTATAGGCAGCCGTCATTAGAACAAGTAGATCGTATGGCTACGTTTTTCGGTGTGACTAGCGACTACTTGCTTGGAAGGGATATATCGTGGCCTGTGAGAGCTGAGGACACTGTTTCCGTGCCGTTGGTTGGGACTGTAAAGGCGGGTGTTAATGGTTTGGCTTTGGAGGATTTTGAGGGATATACATCTTTTTTGACTGATGATGTAAAAAAAGGTAAAGAGTATTTTGCGTTACGCGTTAAAGGTGATTCGATGATTAACGACGGAATCAATGAGGGCGACATCGCGTTGATTGAGCGCGAGGCGGACTTTGAGCAAGGAAAAATTTATGTCGTTGCGTACGGCGAAAACGAGGCTACGTTAAAACGCGTTATAAAAGCGGATGACTCAATCGTTTTGCAACCGTCAAATAATAGGTATCCGTCTGTAATAATTAGCGGTGAAGAGTTGAAAAAATTTAGATTTATTGGAAGATTAGTAAGAATTAAACGGAGTTATTAAAAAACGGAGGTAATATCATGAATAATTGGAAAAAATTGGCTTTATTAAGTTTATCAGCCCTAACTTTGGCAGCGTGTGGATCTGCAGAAAGCACGGAAGAGGCAGCCGCATCTTCTTCAAGCGCAGCATCCGAGTCCGTACTTGTCGAAGAATCATCTAGCGTTACAGCCGAACCGACTAAAAGCGATACTATCTTTGAAGGGTCAAACGGAACCTATGAAATAACGGCTGTTGAGCAGATGGCCGGAGAACATGGCGATAACACTAGAATTATTGCGATCACAATGAATTATACAAATACGACGGATGAGCCTCAGAATCCTTGGTTCGCCATCGCGTTCGACATGACGGCCACACAAGAAACGGATGTCACGATAGAGACGCTTATGGGCGCAAATGGTCAATATCCTGAAGGATACAAACCGGAAGCCGTGGCTATGGGCGAAACCGATATCAAACCAGGCGCCACTGTCGAGGCTGTTGTCGGCTATACGCTGCTGTTCCCAGGAAGCCCGGTCTATTTGCGTGATTCAAACATGGCATCCGATGACGGTACCCTGTTTGAGCGTGTTATTGAAACAAGCGCGGAATAAATAAACGCAAAAAAACACCCCTACAGCCATATAGGGGTGCCGCAAATCAGAATACCATTGATAGTGCTAGTATAGCACAAAAACGAGGTCGCATACATGTGGATAGAAGATTTACCGAATGGAAAATATAAATTTTTTGAACGCTATGATAATGAGCTGTTCGGGAACAAAAAGAAGTTCTCCGTCACGCTCAATAGCAAAAGTGCCAGGGCTCAAAAAGAAGCGAAGCGGATCCTGGACGAAAAGAACGAGAAACAGCTGAAGCGGTTTGCCGTGACTAAATCGGGCATTGATTACAATTTTAAGGAAGTCGCTGAAGAGTGGTTTCCGAAATATAAAAAAACAGTGAAGGCATCGACCGGAAGAACGCAATCACGTTATTATTCGATCTTGATGAAAGATTTCCCGGTTAATGCCCTGATCGCTAAACTGGATACCGGCACACTGCAGGATTACTTTGAATCGCTTTATTACGATCAGGAACTTGCTTTTGATACGGTCCGGAATATCAAGTCGATGGTCAGCCAGATATTTAAATATGCAAAAAAACGCGGATACTCGCTGCATAACCCCACGCTTGACGTGGAGCTGAAGAAAAAACCCGTCACACTGCAGGAGCGCGAAAAGGTCAGCAATAAGTTTCTGGATCATGACGAACTGGAAACATGCCTTTATGGACTATCCCGCTATAACTCCCGCTATGCGCTTGTGTGCGAGTTTATGGCCCTTACTGGTCTGCGTATAGGCGAAGTCATTATCTTGAAAGAATCGAACTTTATCGATGGCGGCGTTAAGATATCCGGGACCTATGCGACGGATACGAACCTGGTCGCAGATGCCTATATCAGCACGCCGAAAACAACAGCTGCTTATCGTACGGTAGCCCTGCCAGATCGCGCGATAGCCATCGTGAAGGAACTGCAGAAAGGGAACGAAATATATAAAAAGCAATACGCTGATTACGTGGATAACGGTTACATTTTCGCTATGCCAAAAGGCACGCCAATTTTACACACGGTTATCAATGCCAAGCTGAAAAAAGTCATGCTCGACATGGATATAAAAAAAGAGCTGTCAACGCACATCTTCAGGCATACCCATATTTCTATCTTGTCAGAACTCGGCATACCAGTGAAGGCAATCATGGAGCGGGTAGGTCATTCTGATCCGAAGGTTACGCTTGAAATCTATACGCACGTCACTAAGAACATGACGCGGGACATCGTGGACAAGCTGAATAACTTGAAACGTTCTGCCCCTTTTGTGCCCCTCGACGAAAATGGATAGCACCGAAAACGCCTGAAAACGTTGATATAAAAGGATGTGTTTGAAATATATATGTATTATACCAAAATCTACCATTATATAACTCATTATATTTGGTTTGGATAAAACTAGGAATAGTAAGTATTCATAATATGAAAACATATTTCTGAAAACGTCATAAGGTGTCAGAAGTTTTATACTTATGCCCCTTTTTTGCCCCCAAATAAAAAAAGCCCCCACTCATTTAAAAGTGAGGGCTGTCTGTTATGCATATTAATTTTCTATAGTAGCGCCTTTATCTTTGTCAAAACGAATGCCAACGACCCCGAAGTTTTCCAGCTCGACGATCAATATCTTGCCACCGTTGCGCTCACCGAGTACCGTGTAGGTAGCTGCGTCTTCCAGCGAGATGACATCTCCGGCTTGATACGGTCCTTCGGATGGATACGTGACCCACTCTTCGCCACCAGGAAGATGTAAGACTGCCGGAACGACTGTAGGCGTAGGAGCTGCTTCAGGCTTTGTGATAATACCTTCGGCCAGTGCTTTTTTGTCTACCCAACCAAGTTCCTTTTCGTCATTGCGAATATACGCATATTCACCGTTTTCCGATTCCATGAGGACCGTCACCACGCTATATACATGATTATCGGTCAATCCTAGCTGATAGTAGCCTTCTTCACCCCATGGCAAGCTATCGACACTGAACCCTCCTGAAATGACTGTAGCGGTGTATCTGGCGTTTTTACGTGCCTTGCCTAAAGCACGTTTATCCACCCAGCCAAAGTAATCACCGTTAGCATAGGCTCTATCAGCTGACTCTTCGCGGAAATGGACTGTCTTGTACATCCAGTCGGTTGTGTTGCTCCATGTTTCAGCGCCTGGATCACCCCACGGCTTACTGTCCACGCTGTAACCGCCATGCATGATTGTTGCATTGTAATCGACATAGACGAGATTTCCGGACGTGGCGGCTACTGGTGCGGATACTGTGCCGGATAACTGCGCTTTGAATGCGTACCACTTTGTCCACTTGCCGTCAGTATTGAGGTACTGAGGGCAATTTTTACGACTTGCGTCATAGTGGCGGACGTTGTTGTCATAGCTGATGCCGAAATCCGACATTAGTTTTTTGCCTAGCCAGACCGCGTTTGCGATTGTTTGCGCGTGGATAGAGCCATCAGCCTCCGGACATAACTCAATGCCGATACTGTTTGCATTTGTGATACCATACTTGCCGTACCCGTCCCCGCAATGCCACGCTGTCAAATTAGGCGCAACTACCTCATAGATACTTGTCTTGTCAACAAAGTAATGAGCAGACGATTGACGGTCAACCGATTTAAAATAATTCGCGTTGCCTGCAGCCGTTTGACCCTTGACCCCGGTATCATGCCAGACAATGTACTTTTTAGCGCCGTTTTGAGCCGAGTAATTAACCGTTGTGTGGTTTTGTGTGATGGTAGGCATTATTTTTCCTCCTTCGCTTGAGCCGTTGTAGCCAAGTCATAAATACCGCTTGCTGATGCGCCATAAACGACGCCCTGCACGATGTGAGTAAACAGGTCAGCGCTATAATAAAAGCTAAAGGCGGCTCCTAAAATCGCTCCTAACACCACACTAAGCAGCGGTAGATACTTTTTGTTGATTTCCAGTCCTTTTGCGAGTTCCACGATGATTAATGTCATCGGGATAATAAATAGATTAAATTCCATTGTTTTACCCTCCTATTTAATGGCGTTTTGAAATAGTTGCAAGAGAACAGTGATAATACCACCGCCACCCAGAAAATAGCCCCATAACTTCATGCGGTTTTCTGCGTTACGTTTCGACTCGTTCTCTCTTGTTGTGGTTACGATTGACAGGACACTTTCCAGTTGCGTTGCTTGCCGTTCATTCTGGCGCATGAGCGAGTTATTCTGCTTGATCATCATGTCCGATCGTTCCTGGGCTTTCGCTTCTGAGATATCGATGGCACTTTTCATCTGCTCTAGCTTTGTTTCTATTTTTTGCTGGGAGTCCTCAAGCTTCAGGATCCGGCGTTCGTGGTCAAAAATATTCGGTTCTTTTTCTTCGTTTGCCATATTCCACGCTCCTTATATAAATTTAAAAGGCCCCTAATGATTAGGAGCCTTCGTGATTTTAATTTATTGCACAAAGCGTTTATGTGCGTTTTTCTTCCGTTCTTCGCTTACCATGATATAGCGCAAAGTTGTTGATGGATTGGTGTGTCCGAGCAATTGCTGCAGGTCTCCAAGCTCGATGCCGTTATTTATTGCCATCGTTGCCATGCTGTGACGAAAGACGTGCGGAGTGACTTTTTTACTAGTTTCGACGCGTGCCGCAATTTTGTTGATGATGTTCCGAATCGCAACCGTGGTCATCTGCCTGTACGGCCGCCGGTTTGTGGTGAATAGGTATTCGCAATCATCTTCTTCGTATTCCCGATCAGCCAGATATTTCTTTAATTGATAGATTGCTTTCCCGTTCAGATAAACGATCCGTTCCTTATTACCTTTTCCGATTACCGGCAAACTACCATTCTGCCAATCGATGGCCGCAGTTTTCATTCCCGCCAGCTCACTGATCCGGCATCCCGTTGAATAGAAGACTTCCACGAGTGCCCGCTCTCTTGAATCCTGGCAAGCATCCCGAATCATTTCCAATTCATCTGGGCTCATAGCCTTAGGCAGGCGCATTTCCTGTTTCGGAGTGCGAATCTTTGCGGTGGGGTCGTGAAGGATAAACTCTTCTGCGACCATCCACTTATAAAAAGACTTAAAAGTGGATAACTTCTTCGCTACGGTACTAGTAGCCCAATTAGGCTTAGAGGCCAAAAACCTCCTAACATCAGAAGTAGTTACCTGGACAACTGCCTTGTTTACAAATTCAGAGAATGCCATGAGGTCATAACGGTTACCTTGTAGCGTTTGTTCGCTGTAGCCTTCGATTCGAAGAGCGCTTAAGTAGAAATCTACCTTATCCCTAAAGTCGTTCTCCAGGGCTTCCAACGTCTTCCTGTCAACCGTGTAATTGTTTGTGACTTCTTCGAAACGTAATTTGAGTTTGACTATATCTGCACTAGGAATGAGAGTGGCTGCAATTGTTTCCAGTTCCATGAGTAGCCTTGCTGTATCGTTCGCTACCATCATTCTTCCTCCTTTTTATACCATACATGTATTGTACTATATTCCGTTTGAATAAGCAATACATGTATGGTATGATACAGAAAAGGACGGTGATCGAAGTGAAGAAGAAAGTCACTTTTACTGTGGAGGAAGAATTGGTAGAAAGATTGAAATTGGTATCCGAGCAAACCATGATACCGCAATCCAAGTTAGTAGAGAAAGCGATCGAAGAGATATTAAAAGAGTATGAAAAGTAATAACGAAAGAGCCTGCTGAATAATCAGCAAGCTCTCTTTTTTCACTCTACTTTTTGCAGTGTAAGCGAGAGTGTGTTTTCAGAAACTGGCGCGTTTGGTCAACCGAAATGATTTTCAGAAACTAAACAGTTTGGTTCAAGGCTCTGCAATTAAATCCTGAAATCCATCATTGATCAAAATTGTGTCGATGTCCGCTTTGAACTGTGGATACCGAGTAACCACCGCTATATAATCCAATTTTCCTGCTGCTATTCTCATTGCCAAATATCCTGCCATTTTAAATTCCTCCCAGTAATAAAAAGTCGAGTGCTTCTTGCGCGGCTTCTAGTTCCGTTTGTGTGATTACAAGTTGCTCTGCCATTTGCGTTAATTTTTCATCGGTTGATAGCTGTGGTGTTGTTGGCTCCAGTGCCACGCCACCTTCAACCCATACGCCGTTCAGATACCGCGGTAGATACAAGCCTTGCGGTGGTGCTTCTTCGACATACTGTGGATCATCTTGCCCGTCTTCCAAAGTAGGAAGGTTTTCAAATTGGCAATCTTCGATGAAGTTACCGGTTACAACGTCTATTTTGTGTACAATCATTATTTAACCCCCCTTATTGAATGTTTATTGAAACACCATTGAACGATATTGTCTTCCCGGCAAGTGGTGTGTGCAGATGCAAAGCTCCACCGTCAGATATGATGAGCATGGACACGACACCATCAATTGACGTGATGGGGCATCTAATCCACGTTGGTGGTCTATAGCCGGCAATCGTAATAGCAAAATAACTTGCAGTAGATGCTTGTGTCAGCTCACCTTTAAACTCCAATCTCCCGAACTCGTTTTTTCGGTATTGGAATGTTCCGGTTGCACCATTCACCAACGTCGGCGTAATCCATGCTTCTTGCACCTTGTTTGCCTTCTCGTTGTCCAATCTCCGCAACTCGTCCAGCGCCCATTTTGCCAAAAATAGATTGGTCGTACCATCAAACCACGAGTTAGGGAACTGTGTCAGCAATCTATCCATTTGCTCGACTGTCGGCTCGTTACCGGCACCGAATGTGGCGGTTAGGTTGATGACTTTAAAGTAACCATAGTAATTTGTGCCGGCACTGACATTGTAAAGCCCGATATAACTGTCAAAGTAGGACAACCATTGGTAAATACTAGAATATCTTGCAGGGTTTTCTGTAATACCTATTTCATCAATACCCGCATTTTTTGTTGATATTTGAACTGTTGATGAACCACACGCGATAAACGAAATATATATTTTATCGCCTGCATTCACACTAAGTTGCTGATGAAAACCTTTATACGCGGATGATGTTACTAATTTAACTGTTGTTAGTGGATATGTGTAATCTGATATTAAATTTGCATCTTGTACCGGTGTCCATCCATTCGTACCATTCGAGAAATCACCATTTGCAACCAAATTTTTTGCTTCAAATTCAGTCCGTGCATCCAACGCAATTTGCTTTTTCAGTGTTTCACTTGCGCGGAATAGATTTTTTGTTCCATCGAACCATGAGTTCGGGAACTTGCTCATGATTTCGTCCATCTGCTCCACGGTTGGTTCGTTTCCTTTACCGAATGTAGCGGTTAGGTCAATTACTGTGAACCCATCAATTAATAAATCACGAATAGTGTACCCAACATGCCCACCCAGAACTTTAATTGATGATGTGGTTGCTTTTTTGATTAATGACACATGTTGCCAGATATTGAGTAGACCTATATCCAATTTACCCTCGACAACATTCGTATACGCGTTTTCATGGACCGTCAATATCGAATCGGCATACGGTCCATCGGTAATACTTAATAGTTTCCCCCACACCCCTGCATATAGTATGTTTCCGACTGGTACCTCTACATCGAACGCAACTATCGATGATGAATTTGTGGTATTCATTCTGATTGAGTTAGTACCAACCTTTGAATCTAGGGTGTATAAAGCGGCTTCCGACGTTCCCTCAAATACCCATGGGGCTGAGCCGGTACTAAAATCACCGTTTGTAACAAGGCTTGTTGCATTCAGAACAGTATCAGATTCAATCGCTTCAAGACGATTATCAAGAACGGTGTGTACGACACCCGTGACTGTACTGCTTCTAGCTGTGACTACCTCGCTGTCAACCGTCAACGCTCCAATGCCGGCTTGTAAATCCGCTTGGGTATCTGCCAACTGTTGCTCAGCTGAAAGCAACCGGCTGTTGTTTGTTGTCTCAAAATCCTGCAATTTTGTGGCAAGGTTTGCTGCTACAATTCCCTCATCAAGAGCGACGTCGAAAGCTTCGATATTCGCTTGCTGATCGGCTAATAATTGATTATATGCCGTTACCCTGGCATCTTCAGCGGCCGCGATATCAACAAGCAGCGCGGCATAATCAACGTTATACTGTGCCAAATCATCTTTTGCCAAGTTGATCGTGTTAATAAGCGCCTGATAATCGCTCAATAAAATAACTTGTGCGTCTTGTCCGTCCAGGATATGCCCGGCAATATTAAAACCGAACTGTCTGGCGGTTGTATCCCCGTTTGACAAGGTGACAACTAACTGGCCCAACCATCGGCCAGCGTGCCGGATCTCGTTCAGCGTGACGTCCTCGCTTGAATTCAGTTTGTAATGAAAAGGTAGCGTCGGGAATAACACGTGATCATGATGAAAAATGGATTTATCATCCAAGTTGATTAGCGTCAAATCATACGTTCCGCCAGTCGATGCCAAGCCGTCCAATTCAAACGTGAACCATGCATCTGTGTCGGTTGTATTAAATTGTTTATTTGTGGATAATTGTGTCGTTTTCGGTACGTCCACATCATTGATTTTGAACTTCAGAGCGATTACTTTCGATAGCGCTGTAGGTTCTGCAATTATTTCTGCCATGCGTTACACCTCCTCAAAATGCGGATATCGTTCATCTTCCGATGCATCCGGCCCGATAAAATTCGTGATTGTTATTTTCAACGTTCCATCATACTCAACCTTTTCAATCGGGTTGATTTCCAAACTTGTGCGGATCGTGCTTACTTTGACGGCACTGCGGACGGCCGTGAAATCAAACACGTCCGTCACCCCGTCAAGTGTTGCGCTTATTTTCGATCCAGAAAAATCATAAGTGATCCGTTTCCCGTCCATTCGGACCTGCGGGCTTTTATAAATTTTCATTTAGCGCCTCCTTAAGACATTCCGATCATTACGATATCCAAGTACAAATCTTTTGCCGAGGACATGCCTTTATCGATAAAGATTGTACCTTCTGCGTCCACAACTTTAGTTATGTTTAATTTGTATGCGTCAAACCCGCTTGATCCGTCATAAAAACGCGCGTCCAAGAGCGGAGTGCCACTTGTAAAAGCAATCGGCAATGTGCCAATATTAAATGTAAACCACTTGCCCGTCGTGTACCCGGCTTCGTCTCTAAACGCGATTGTTTTCCATGCGATTGTAAAGCCGTTCGGCCAACGGACATAGGTCCCGTTTGCGTTCGTGCCTGTCGTCATTTCTCCGATTGCCGTAAAGTTCGCTTGGATTGCTTCGGCTCCATCGGCCATGCCTTTAATAATTGGGATTAATGCCATGTTTTTATACCTCCATTAATGTGATTTGTAGCGATTTCGTTCCGGATGTCAGGAGCCACTCGCGGCTGTTTAGCTGCGTTACTGTCGGCGTGAGCATCGCATACCCCACTGGGATGCTTACTTTCAAACCTTGACGGTTCAAATACTCTACAGCGCACGGAACAGTAACGACATTTGTACCGCCAAAAAGCCCGGCTGCTTCATTTCCTAACCCGATCAGCCCGATACCGTAATCCCATGCCAACGCCCGCACATGCGGATATTCATTCAGGTTGTGCGTGATGGTAGTCAGCAACGTGCTGGCATCTAGCGCATCGATTTGTGCTTGCAGATTCGCCTCCACGTTCGTTGCTAGTGTGTCCTGCAGATCGGCAAACCACGCGTTAAATAATGCTTGCTGGTCCGTCAGCATCGTCTGCAAAGTCGCTGTATCGGTATCCATTTGAGCGGATGCCGCATCATAGGCCGTATTCCATAAGGCGCTGAATTGCGCTTCGATGTCCGTCAGGTTCACTTTTTCGTAAGGTGTACTATATCCGCAGACAGTCGCACTTCCGCGCTTGTCCGTGATGTCCGCCGCCGTGATCACACTGACATTTTTAGCCACCTTGATCGTGGCAAGTTGCAGCTCGTAGATATTCGCATCGCGTTGCACCGCCGTGCTGCCTTCTTTGTAGGCGATCGTCAGGATTCTGTTCGGCATATTCAGCTGAGCCACCACGCTGTCATAGCGATCGGAAACCGACCCTGCCGCAGAAATCACAATACTGTGGTCTGCATCATTAATCATTTGCCTGCCGTTGATCACGCATGCCCCAGCACTCACAAGCACGCTCATGCCAGGCGTGCTCGCTTGCTTGACTTGCAAACCGTTTCCGATTGTGGCAATCACGCCATTTTGGAATAATTGCGCGTAATACTTCGCGAATTCGACATCAGAGTAAAGCCTGTCGCCTGCGATGTCCTGAAAAGGAAAGCTTGTTATTGCCAATTATTTCACCTACTTTCGTTTGATATAATCCGCTATTGTCGGGGATCGTTTCCCGAACGTCGGATTCAGGAAATGCCCTGTATTGTCCCAGGTCTCTTGCATCTCCGTCAGTATTTTCGTTGTGGATACTTCAAAACGCGCGCTATAAACTGATACGGTATCGCCTACATCGTAATCGACGCCATATTTGTATAACTCGCTTTCGATATTCACATCACCATCAAGGAGCTGCACGGCCTGTTTTTCTGACAGTTTGCTCGCGCCTCGTGTGTAAAGCGAATTGTTGTATTGTTCAGTTGTCAGGCCGTCTGATTGCAGGTCCCTCGCATCCACATACAGTTCTTTGCGTTCGAGGCTTGTATTCCCATCATTCAGCGTCAAAATCGTTCTGAGGGCGCCTTCTCCCTCTCCTGCGATCAGCGCCGTTGTCGCCTCATCGTAATCGTTCGCCTCATAGGTTTCCGATATGATCATTTCGTTCGATACGCTGAACTCAATCCAATTTGATTTATCCTGACCTTTGAAAAAAGTAATCAAACAGGATGGACCGGCAGCCGTAACGGCCGATTCCTTGAATCCGAAATCATACGTCTGGCAGAGCGTTTCGATTTCGTCCCGCACATAGCCATAACTGTTTTGATATTGGATATTCGCAAGCGGCAGGCTCGAAACCGCCAAACTGAACAGATTAATGAGCCTATTCGTAT
>Ga0194137_10002126_pt1 | contig 11849 bp, 12 predicted proteins | sample TARM_MetaG_T3_14_FD_134025 | JGI IMG/M metagenome (GOLD analysis project Ga0194137, IMG submission 134025) | Freshwater microbial communities from Pennsylvania, USA, analyzing microbe dynamics in response to fracking - TARM_MetaG_T3_14 (version 2) | ecosystem: Environmental > Aquatic >...
CGGCCGGCCGGCCGTCTTGTCGCGGTACATGCCGGCGTCGCTGCGCTCCAGCAACGAGGCCAGCGATTCGCCCGGGCTGGCCTGGTGGACGCCGATGCTGATGCTGACCTCCAGGCCGCGCGCCACGACATCCCAGTCGGCCGTCCGCACGGCCGCCTTCACGCGCTCGCAGCAGGCCCGTGCGATGGTCTCTTCGGTGCGCTGGAACAGGATGACGAATTCGTCGCCCGCCAGCCGCACGACGAGGTCGTCCTGGCGCACGCTGGCCTGGAACAGGGCCGCGAGTCGAACCAGCACCTCGTCGCCGACCTGGTGCGAATGGAGGTCGTTGACCTGCTTGAAGCGGTCGACGTCGATGACGGCCAGGCACAGCGGCGGGGCATGGCCATCGGCGTTGGCGCCCAACTCCTCCAATCGCCGCTGGAAGCCGCGGCGATTCAGCAGGCCGGTCAGCGGGTCTTCGTGGGCAAGCTTCTCCAGCACGCGGGACTGCGACTCCAGCGCGTCGATGCGCATGCGGGCCTGGCGCGATTCCAGCTGCCAGGCGACGACGCGGGCCCGGCTGTCCTGGCTTTCCAGTCGGATGTTCTCTTCGCGCTGCCGCAGAAGGCGCAGTTGCACGCAGGCCTCGGCGTGGCGCCCGCGAGCGCTCAGCAGGCTGCTGGCGATGGCATGGCCCAGGCCGGCCAGAGGCTCATGCTCGGCCTCGGCACCGGCGGTGGCCATGGTCTGGGCGTGCTGGAAGGCCTCCTCGTCGCGGCCGGCCGACCAGGCCAGCTCGGTCAGCAGCCACGCCCTGATCGCCGCCAGCCAGGTGTGGCCGCCATAACGCCGACTCCAGTCGGTGCCGAATTCGAGCTCGCGCCGAGCCAACTCCAGGTCACCGGTCCAGCAGGCGAGCAGGCCCGCGAGCAGATGCGCCATGGCCTGGCCCGTGACGGTGATGCCGGGCATCAGGCCGGCGGCGTTGCTCCAACGGTCCTGCGCGGCCTGCAGGGCCTGGATGCGCGCGGCCATGGCCGGCAGCGCATCGCAGGGCGCGCCATGGAAGCGTTGCATGACGAAGCGCAGCGCTTCCAGATAGGCGAGATTGGCCAGCGGCTGCGTCGGGTTGACGGGTGGGTCCAGCGTCTGCGCCAGCTGCAGGGCGCGCTCGAAGGCTTGCCGGGCCTGGGCATAGTTGAAGGTCCAGAAATAGGCCGTGCCCAGGTAGTTGAAGGCCAGCGGCAGATGCGGCCCGGGGGCGATGCGCTCGCCCAGGGCCACGCTCATCAGCCCGGCCTCGAGGGCGTCCTCGCTGCGCCCGAGGCTGGCGGCCGTGTGCGCCAGCGTGGACAGCGCCGCCACTTCAGAGGCGATGTCGCCCAGCTCGTGGAACAGATAGGCCGCCCGCTGGCTGACGGCATGGGCCCGCCTGAGCCTCGACAGCTGCCGATCGACATGGGCCAGCAAGGCCAGGCAGCGGGCCTCGCCCAGCGCGTCGCCCCTGGCCTTGGCCCATTGCGCTGCTTCGCGGGCCAGGCCGCTGGCCTCGTGGGCCCGGCCTTCATCGAGCGCAGCCTGCGCCTGCGCCAGCAGATTCGCGCTGCCTGCCAACGGCAAGGCCGCCACGCTGGACGGCGCGCCCCTTCCCTCGACCTTGTCCAAACTTGCGGCCCCCCAAAGGCTGGTGCTCCGGGCGAGCGGGTCAGGACGCCTGCTTTGCGGGCCTGACAGGCCCGTCGCACCGGAAGCGGCGCCATGCTAACGGAGGCCGCGGTGCCAACCTAGGAGCCGGTGCCCTTGCCGCTCACTTTCGTCGTCACGGGCTGCTTCGTCGCCACATCCTCGATCCATGCCTCGCAGGCCTCGGCCGCGATGCGGCCCGCCACGCGATAGGCCCTGCCCACCTCGGGCGTGAAGGCCACCTCGCCCTGGGTGCTGCAGGTCGGATGAGTCATCGCGAGGATGGGCGCCGCGTACTGCGTCGTGACCAGCAATTGAACGCGGGCCGGACGCGGCGGCAGCTCGTTGCTCAAGGCCACCGGTGCCACGGAAAAACCGCGGCCCTGGTTGGCGCGCACCGTGGCCATGCTGGTGGTGGCCAAGCGGCGGCCGTCCACCTGCGTCATCTCGAAGACATGCAACAACTGGCCGCTGACCTGTACCGCCTGGTCCGCCACATTGACCGTGGGGCCGGTGTAGTCGGGCGGCGTGGCGGGCTCCAGGCCGGCGCAACCGGCCAGGGCCAATGCGGCTGTACAGACGATGATCCTCATCGCGCCACTGCCGCACGCATCGAGCGCGCCACATAGGCCAGGGCGACGGCCGCCAGCGCGAAGCCGACGATGACGCCCGGCATCACCTGGCTCCAGCGCAGGGCCTCGCCCTTGAGCACGGCCATCATCAGCGTGTTCTGGGCCAGGCCGGGCACCCAGTAATACCAGGCTGCCTCGCCACCGGGGTTGAAGATGCTGACCATGGGCATCAGCGTGATGGCGGTGATGACCAAGGTGCTGCCGGCCTGGGCTTCCTTGAAGGTCTTGGAGCGGATGGCCAGGGCCATCAGCAGGGCCGAAAGGCCGGCCGCGAGCGGGATCTGCAGCAGCCAGAAGGCCAGCACCTCGCCGCCGCCGAAGCTGAACTGGGCCTGCAGCACATCGCTCTTCAGCAGCCACTGCGCAGGGACGAAACTGGCCGACGACAGCAGGGCCACGGCCATGCCCATCAGCGCGACGGCGCCCCATTTGCCGGCCACGATGGCACCGTGCGGCGCGGGGTTCATCAGGAGGGGTTCCAGCGAGCCGCGCTCGCGTTCGCCGGCCGTGCTGTCCAGCGCCGCAGTCAGCGCGCCGTAGAGCACGGCCATGATGACGAACATCGGGATGATGCTGGTGAAGCGCGAGGCGCGGGCCTGGGCGCTGGCGAGGTCGCGCTCCTGCACGTCCACGGGTTCGAGCAGCTCGGTGGACACGCCGCGCATGGCCAGGTTGAGCATGGCGCGCTCGCGGTTGAAGCCACTGAGCAGCCGCGCGATGGAGCCGACACCGGCGCTGGCGCGCTGGTTGGCGCTGTCGCTGACGATCTCAACCGTTGGCGCCTCGCCGGCGAGCAGCTTGGCCTCGAAGTCCTTGGGCACGACCAGCACGGGCTCCAGCAGCGTCGTGCCACGCAGAGCCGCCTCGTAGTCGGCCGGCGCGGCCTTCAACGTGTAGGTCTGGCGCTCGAGGTAGCTCTTCAGCGTCGGCGCGGTCTCCATGCCGACGACGAGGATCTCGCGCTTGTCGGCGCGCTCCTCCAGCGAGGCGATGAGGCCGGACAGGGCCATCAGCAGCAGCGGGCCCATCAGCACGGCGGGGATGAGCAGGCGCAGCAGGGTGCGGCGGTCGCGCAGCGCGTCGCTCAGCTCCTTCACGAAGACGATGAGTGCTTGTTTCATGTCTGCCCCTCGTCCGATGAGTACATCGGCCGATCCCCCGAGGGGATGCAGGCCGGCTCGGGAGCGGCCCGCGTGCGGCCAGTCAGTCCTTCTTTCATTGAGCAACCTCTTCGGGGAAGGCGAGTTTGACGAAGGCGTCCTCGAAGCGGGCCTCGCCCGCTTGCTCGAGCAGATCGGGCACGCTGCCGTGGGCGACGCTGCGGCCCTTGGAGACGATGATGACTTCGTCGCAGAGCTGCTCCACCTCCTGCATGATGTGGGTCGAGAAGACGATGCATTTGCTGCCCCCCTCGGCGCTGCGCAGCCAGCGCAGGGCCTCGCGCAGGGCGCGGGTGGCCAGCACGTCCAGGCCGTTGGTGGGCTCGTCCAGCACGATGTTGGCGGGGTCGTGCACGAGGGCGCGGGCCAGAGCCGTCTTCATGCGCTCGCCCTGGCTGAAGCCGTCGGCGCGGCGGTCGAGGATGGCCCCCATGTCCAGCAGCCGGGCCAGCTCTTCGGCGCGCGCGTTGGCAGCATCGGGGCTCATGCCCTGCAGGCGGCCGTAGTAGACGATGTTCTCGCGCGCCGACAGCCGCGGGTAGAGGCCGTGGGCGTCGCCGAGGATGCCCATGCGGGACAAGGCCTTCAGCGCATCCTCCTTTACCGCGATGCCGTCGACGCTGATCTGGCCACGGTCCGGCGGAAAGAGGCCGGCCAGCATGCGCAACGTCGTCGTCTTGCCGGCGCCGTTGGCGCCCAGCAGGCCGGTGATGCGGCCGTTGGCGGCCTTGATGCTGACGCCCTGCACTGCATGCACGACGCGCTTGGTGCCACGCTTGAAGAGGCTGCCGCCGCTTTGGGCGACGAACCGCTTGTGAACATCCTGGATGTCGATCATTTGGTGGCCACTCCCTGGACCGGTTCGAAGGCGACGGGGCGCGGGATGCGGGTGGCGCAGGCGGCGTCCTGGGGCAGGGCGGCAGCGTCGGTCTTGGCGTCGATGAAGCGGAACACGAGGTCGCGCACGCAGCCCACCGCCATTACTCCATGGCCAGACTCCGGCACGACGATGTGCTGCACGCGCTCCGGATGGCCTTCGCCCAGAGCCCGGGCGACGCGCTCGCCATGGCGAGGCGGCGTGGCCGGGTCGGCGCCGCCGCTCAGCAAGAGGACGGGGCTGGGCGCGGGCGGGATCTTGTAGAAGTCCGGCGCAACCTCGCCACGCGGCCAGGCCTTGCAGACGCGGCCGTACATCTCGGCGTCGACGGCGCGGAAGTCCACGCCCGGCGCATCCTTGGCCTCGCCGATGCGCGGCGCGTCCTCGGCGCAGATGACCGAGAAATGCATGCCCATGGCCAGGCGCATCGAGGGGCTGGAGCCGAAGGCCGTCGTCAGCCCGAAGAGGGGGGCGAAGTTGCCGTCGTTGGCCGCGGCGCGGATGGCGGCGGGCAGGGCGGCGGCCAGGGCCGGCTGGTAGAGGGGGCCGCGCACCGAGCGCATCACGAGGTCGCGGTCGACGGTGAAGCGCTCCGGCACGCCGGTCAGCGGCTGCTGCACGCTGACGGCGCGCGGCAGCGAGGCCAGCAGCTTCTGCCAGTCGGCGCGCAACTCGGGGTGGGACTTGGCGTGGGCCTCGAAGAGCTTGTCCAGCGCGGCCTGGCCGTCGGTCGAGAAGCTGGCCGGCAGCACCATGTCCGGCGGCGCAACGCCATCGATGACGGTGCGGCGGACCTTGGCGGGGAAGAGGCGCAGGTATTCCACCGCGGCCCGGGTGCCGTAGCTTGCGCCGACGAGGTCCCACTGCGGCACGCCGAGCTGCTCGCGCACGGCGTCCATGTCCTGCATGGCAATCGTCGTCGTGAAGAAGCTCAGGCCGCCGTCCTTGCCGTAGGGCAGCTTTTCCAGCGCGGCGCGGCATTCGTCGATGCGGCGCATCTGTGCGGTGGGCTCCAGCTGTTCGGCGATGGAGAGCTTGCTGTCGTCCGGGCAGTCCAGCGGCGCGGAGCGGCCGGTGCCGCGCTGGTCGATGAAGACGAGGTCGCGGCGGTTGTTCAGCCGCGAGAGCCGGGGCAGCACGCGCGAGGCCAGCTTGATGGCGCTCTGGCCGGGGCCGCCGGCCAGCAGCAGCACGGCGTCGGGCTGCTTGTTGCGCGCCAGGGCCGGCACGACGAGGTAGTGGATGTCGATCTTCACGCCGTCCGGCCTGGCCGGGTTCAGCGGGCGCTGCAGGCTGCCGCATTGCAGCTCGTTGGGAATGCCGTCGATGCGGCAGGGCTCGAGCGGCGAGGCCGCCTGGGCCAGCGGCGCGACGAACGCCAGGGCGGCGGCGAGCGCACAGGCGCGCCGGGCGGGGAAGGGCATGACAGGGCTCCAGGGATCGATGGCCGCCAGTATCCAGGCGACTGGACTGTCCATGGCGGCGGCGATGACGGCTGGCAGCTTCGTGCGCTGAATGGCGACAGACGCGGCATGAATGGCAGCGTATGCTGGGCCATCCTTCAGCCAGCCACCGTCCGCAGGAGCCAGCCATGACCCTCTGCCCCATTGCCGTCGTCGCCGGTTGTGCCAAGTGCCCGGCCTACAAGGTCTGCCCGCTGAAGACCGTCATCGGCGATGCGTCCAAGGCGCCGCCCTCCCAGCCGCCGCAGTCGCGCAAGAAGTGACGCGTGCCGCTCTCGCTTCCCAACCCGCTGCGGCCTGCGCGCCGCGATGAAAGGCCGAGCTTGCAGACACTCGACGAGATGCGCGATCGTTGCCTGCTGACACAGCAGCAGCATGCCGAGATCGGTGCCTGGGTCAGCCAGGCACGCACCCCCGAGGCCATCCTGGCCATGCCCGAGGCGCTGTGGCGCACGCTGGAGCTGGCCAGCGTGTTGATGGACGTGGACGCCGACCTGCGGCGGGCGCCTTTGCTGGCGGACTGTTAGCCCGCCGCCAGTGCCCCCGCCATCACCAGGGCCAGCAGGCCCAGGCCGATGATGAACCAATGCAGCACCGCCAGAAGGGCGGCGCGCAGCACCGTCGTCCACCAGCTGGCCGCATGGACCCGCTTCAGCGCGACCACCGGATAGATGTTGGACCAGGCCCAGACGGCAAAGCCCACGATGCCCCACGGCAGCAGCACGGCCACCAGCAGCATCGCGTACCAGGCCGCGTGCAGATGCATGGCGAAGACAAAGTGGGCGCCATAGGGCTGGCGCCAGAACAGCAGCTTGAGCAGGCCGGCGAAGAAGGGCAGGGAGCACAGCACCGCATAGGGCGCCAGGCCCATCACGGTGGCGCCCATGGCGTGGATCGAACCCTCGGGGTCGGCCCGCCAGTGTTGCTCGGCGCGGTGGATGCGGTCCTGCATGCCCTGAGGCAATTTGGCGGCCAGTTCGGGGCTGACGATGTGAACGTCGGCGCTTCCTTCGGCGAGCCTCTTCTTGACTTTGGCCATCCCGGCGGTCGCCGCCGAGGCGGCCTGGGCTCCGTCCCCGATGGCCACATGGACAACCTCGTCGCCGCGGGCCTCGCCGTCCAGCCCCAGCGTGTGAGTGCTGCCCGGCATCAGCTTCAGCGCCAGGAAGAACAGCAGGCCTAGGGTCAGCAGCAGGCGCAGTGGCAGTACATAGCGCTGCTTGCGGCCGGCGAGGTATTCGCGCGTCAGGAAGCCGGGGCGGGCCATCAGGCCCCACAGGCTTTTCCACAGCGTGCCTTCGACGGCGATGTAGTGGCTGACGAACTCGTGCACGAACTCCATCAGCGAGGGTGGGTGGTTGGCCGTGTCCTGGCCGCACTGGCTGCAAAAGCGCGCGCCCTCGGCCAGCTGGGCCTGGCAGTTCAGGCAGGCGCCGCTGGCGCCATGACCCTGGCTCGCATGCGGCCTGTTGCCGGCAGCAAGGCCGGCCAGGTCAGCCGAGGCGGCCACTGCGGCGGCGCCACCCGTCAGTCCGCTCAGCTCGTCCATGGCGCGTCAGGCCTTCTTGGTCTTCAGCACGCCTTCACAGGCCGACTTCGCCTTGGCGTCACCGGCGTCCAGCTTGCCGCAGACGCCGTCGAGCTGGGCCTTGAGGCGGCCGACGGCGGCGGCCTGGGTCGGGCCCTGGTTCCAGGTCGTCAGCAGGCTGCCGACCTTCTTTAGCGAACGCTCGCTGCGCTCGTAGAAGGCGCCGGGATCCTTCTCGGCCTCGGCGAAGATCTGGGCGGCGGCCTTCTCGATGCGCGGGGTGTCATCGGGGCTGAGCTCGATCAGCGCGCCGAAGTAGTTGGCGCCCCATTGCAGTCGCGTGGCCGGCCCCTCGCTCTTGTTGAAGGCCTCTTCGTACCAGCGCAGCGCGTCAGCCTTCTTGCCCTGCTTCTTGGCGTTGCCGCCGAGCTGGCTCATCAGGTAGTAGGGCGAATGGCTGCGCGCCAGGGCCGACTTCAGCAGCTCATCGCTCTCCTTCCACAGGCCGGCGCGGCCGAGCAGGTGGGCGGCCTCGGTGACGACGGCCTGGCGCTCGTAGCCATCGGTGATCTCGCGGTTGGCCTTGCCGGCCTGGTCGCGGGCCTCGGCCAGCAGGGCGGGGGGGATGCCCTTGGGGTTAGCCTCGTCCTTGGGCGAGTCCAGGCGGGCCAGGTCGATGCGGCCCTGCAACGCATTCAGGCGGTCGGCGCGCGACAGCGTCGTGTCTTCGTTGAGCTTCTTCAGCGCCGCGTCGAACTCGGCGACCAGCGCATTGCGCGCCTCACCCGGCTGGGGCGCGAAGGCCTTGACGAGGTCGGGCGCCTCGTTGGTCAGCACGTCCATCTGGGCGCGGGCCTGGGCGGCGTCGGCCAGCACGGCGCGCAGGCGCGGCAGCAGGGCGGCATCGGCAGCCTTGCCCTCGGCCATGGCGCCGACGGACTTCAGCCACAGCCGCGTCGTCGTCTCCGCATCCACGCCCTCGCTGGCCTTGGCCAGCTGGGCCAGCGTCGTCGGGCGCTGCTCGGCCGGCAGCAGTTGCTGCTCGTCGGTCTCCCAGCCATAGAAGCCCAGCAGCCGCCATTCGTTGGCACTCAGCTTCTTGCCGCTGGATTTTGGATTCAGGGCGTCGGCCAGCACGGCCTTGACCGGGCGGCCGCTGGACAGGCCCAGCTGCAGCACTTTCATGACCTGGGCCGCGTCGGCCTCGCCCGGCAGGCGGGTGATCTCGCTGCCGGCCGGGTTGAACAGGATCAGCGTCGGATAGCCACGCACCTTGAAGCGCGTGCCCAGCTTCTGCGCGCCGGGGGCGTCACCGTCGATGCCCACGGCCACGAAGGCCTTGCTCTGCTCGATGAAGTCGGCGCGGTTGAAGAGGGTGGCCTTGAGCTGGTTGCAGGGCGGGCACCACTTGGCCCCCCAGTACAGCAGCACCGGCTTCTTCTCGGCCTTGGCCTGCACGAAATAGCGGTCGATGTCGGCATCGGCCGCGGCGGCCTGCCAGGAGACGCCCGGGCCGGCGGTGGCGTGGGCCGCGGGCGCCGTGGCGACGAGGAGGGCGGCGGCCAGGGAGGCCAGGACGTGAGTGCCGCGCAGGGGGTGGCTGGGCTTCATCGGGCGATGGTCTCGATCGTGTCGAAGCCGCGATTGTCATGCGGTCCCGGGGCTGCAGAATTTGCGCATGCCGAATAAGCTTGATCAGCGCCTGGATGAAGCCCTGGCCGCCCTGCGCGCCGCAGCCCGCCCCGAGCAGCTCGAGGCCATGGCCCGTTTCGGCCTGACCGGTGAGGCCCGCCTGGGCTTGGCCGTGCCCACGCTGCGTGCCCTGGCCCGCGAGTTCAAGCGCGACCACGAACTGGCCCTGGCGCTGTGGGACAGCGGCATCCCGGACGCCCAGATCCTGGCCGGCATGGTGGCCGAACCGTCCCGGCTGACGCCGCAGCAGATGGACCATTGGGTGGCCGGCATGCGGGCCTGGGATGTCTGCGATCAGGCCTGCACCAACGCCTTCGTGAAGAGCCCGCTGGCCTGGGAGGCCATCCCGCGCTGGGCGAAGCGCAAGGCGGAGTTCGAGAAACGCGCCGGCTTCGCGCTGCTGGCCGTCGCCGCCGTGCACCAGAAGACGCGGCCGGACACCGATTTCATCGCCCGCCTGCCCCTTATCGAGGCCGCGGCCGGCGACGAGCGCAACTTCGTCAAGAAGTCCGTCAACTGGGCGCTGCGCCAGATCGGCAAGCGCAGCGCGGCCCTGCGTGAGCCTGCGCTCACTGTGGCGGAGCGCTTGTGCGAGCGCGAGGAGAAGTCTGCGCGCTGGATAGGCAGCGATGCCCGGCGGGAGTTGAGCCGCGCCTAGGCCTGGCCCAGCTGCTCCTCGATGGAGCGCGTCTTCTCGTTGGGCGAGTCGCCGCTGTGCTGCGTCGTCTTGCGCTCCACCAGCATCAGCAGGCACTCCTGCTCGGCGACCGGGCAATGCTCCACGCCACGCGGCACGACGAACATCTGGCCGGCCTCCAGCGTGACGGCGCCGTCGCGCATCTCGATGCGCAGCCGGCCGCGCAGGATGTGGAAGAGCTCGTCCTCGTCCGGGTGGCGGTGCCAGCCGAAGGTCCCCTGTACCTTGGCGACCTTGACGTAGTTGTCGTCGAAGGCGCCGATGACGCGCGGCGACCAGAACTCGGTCAGGCTGGCGGCGACGTCGACGGGGCTGATGGCGGCGGGCATGGTCTCTCCTCAATGGGCCGTCCAGCCTACCCGATCCGGCTGCACGCAAGAAAAATCGACTCCGACCCCAATTTGTGGGGCAGGCTCAGCGCACGTCTTCGTAGTTCCAGCCGGGGCCGTCGATCTGGTACAGCTGCCGGGGGCGGGGCCGCCAGTCGGGGGAGCGCAGGCTTTCGGCGGGCGCGATGTCGTCGGCGTCGACGCCGGCGAGGTCCAGCAACGTGGGCATCAGGTCGAGGTGGCTGATCGGCGCCATGCGGCGCTGCCGCAGCGGCAACAGGGCCTCGGGGCAGCGGCGGCGGTAGGCCTCGTTGGCCCAGAAGAACAGCGGCACCGTCGTGTCTGCCTTCGACGGGCTGGTCAGCGCATGCATGAAGCGCTGGCGCTCGTCGTCGAAGAGGTTCTCGCCGTGGTCCGAGGTGAAGACCAGCAGGGCCGGCACGGGATCGGCGCGCAGCGCGGCCATGGTGCGCACCAGGAAACGGTCCAGCGCGACCAGGGTGTTGTCATAGGAATTGATGGTCTCGGCCTTGTAGCGCGGGCCCGGCCAGCCGCTGAGGCCCTCGTCGGCCAGCGTGGGCGTGAAGCGCCGGTCCCGGGCGTCGTAGCGCTCCTCGTAGGGGAAGTGGCTGCCCATCATGTGCAGCGCGATGAACTGGCGCGGTCCGGCCTGGCGCAGCAGGGCCTCGAAAGGCGGCAGCAGCGCGGTGTCCATGCGCAGATGGAATTCATAGTCGTTGCGCGCGAAATCGGCCACGTCGGCGTCGCTGATCAGATCCGAGTTCCCCTGGTTGGACAGCCAGGCCGTGTGGTAGCCGGCCTCGTGCAAGGTGCGCACCAGGCCGGCCTGCCGGCGGTCGCCGAGCGGTCGCCTGACGATGCCGGGCACGGCGAAACTGGTCCAGTGCGCCGTCGAGGCGACGTCGCGGAACAGCAGCAACTCGTCCCATGCGGCAGCCAGTCCGGGTGTCGTGTCACGGCCATAGCCGTAGACGCTCAGGTGGTCGGGCCGGACCGATTCGCCGATGACGAGCACAAGGTGCAGCGGTGCGTCGGCCGAGCCGGGGCGGGGGCGACCCCGCAGCGAAACGGTCGGCTTGGCGCGATGTTCCTGCTCGAGCACGCGCTGAAGGCTGGACGCGAGGTTCAACGGAAAGACCCGATCCGCCGTGGCGCGCTCGAAGAAGGTCGGCAGGCTCAACTGCTGCGGAAAGGCCTGCTGCGTCACCAGAGAAAGGCTGGCCACGCCGAGCAGGCCGGCCAGCCAGCCCTTGCGGTCCGCCAGCCGCCAGCGCAGGTCGACGCGCCAGGCGAGCAGGGGATAGGCCACCACGATGGCCACCCAGAGCCATGCCCTGACGCCAAATCCGCTCACCACCTCCAGGCTGCGTGCCGGCGCCGTGTGCAGCGTGGCTGCGACCAGGGCGTCGCCGGGCGTGGTACCGAGGTTGAGGCAGAGATAGACATAGGGCGGCAGCAGCAGCACCGCAGGCGTCCAGGCCAGCAGGGCCCAGCGCAGGCGGCCCAGCAGGATCGGCAGCAGCGCCAGCAGCCACAAGGACAGGCCCAGCGTGGCCAGGCGTTCACGCAGGTCCAGGCCCGTGCTGCCCAGGGTCACGGCCAGGCCGGGGCTGCACAGGACCGTCAACAGCAACGCCACCAAGCCGCGCTGGGCCAGCGAAGGGCGAAATGGAACTGCAGGGGGAGTCAAGGCGTTCGGCGAGTCAAGGGCAGCGCGAGCTTAGCCTGTGGCCGTCTCCCTCTTTCGGGGGAGGCAGGGGCAGGGGCGGGGGGATGGGGGGCGGC
>Ga0194137_10002128_pt1 | contig 11843 bp, 9 predicted proteins | sample TARM_MetaG_T3_14_FD_134025 | JGI IMG/M metagenome (GOLD analysis project Ga0194137, IMG submission 134025) | Freshwater microbial communities from Pennsylvania, USA, analyzing microbe dynamics in response to fracking - TARM_MetaG_T3_14 (version 2) | ecosystem: Environmental > Aquatic >...
GGCACGACCAGCTGCGGCTTGCGCAAGCGGCCGCCGCAAAACCGTGTGTCGTAATAGGGCAGGTCATCGGCATAGCTGTCGGCGTCGTAGACGAATCCGCCTTCTTCCACCACCAGCCGCGCGGTGTTGGGGCTGGTGCGGCCCTGGTACCAGCCCTGCGGGCGGCTGCCGGTGAGCGCGGTGTGCAGTTCGATGGCGCGCGCGATGTGTTCGCGCTCGACCGCTTCGTCCACGTACTGGTAGTCGATCCAGCGGTAGCCGTGGCTGGCGATTTCCCAACCGGCGGCAAGCATGGCCTCCACCGCGGCAGGGTTGGCTTCCATCGCCTTGGCCACGCCGAACACGGTCAGCGGCAGGCCGCGCTCGGTGAACAGGCGGTGCAGGCGCCAGAAGCCGGCGCGGCTGCCATACTCGTACAGGCTTTCCATCGCCATCGCGCGCATGCCGACGTGCGACTGCGCGCCGACCATCTCCGACAGGAAGGCCTCCGAGCCCTTGTCGCCATGCAGCACGCTGTTCTCGCCGCCTTCTTCGTAGTTGATCACGCACTGCACGGCCACTTTCGCGCCGTCCGGCCAGCGCGGGTCCGGCGGGGTGGCGCCGTAGCCGACCAGGTCGCGCGACGCGCTCATGCCGCCTGCTCCGCCGGAATCTCGCGCGTCCACGCCGCCAGCGCAGCCTCCACGCCGGCACCGGGCGGGCAGGCGAAACCTTCGCCGCGCAGCACGGTTTCCAGTGCGCCCAAGGTGATCAGCACCTTGTGCTTGGCGGCGTTGTAGCCCATCGCGCCGATGCGCCAGACCCTTCCCTGCAGCGGGCCGAAGGCGGTGCCGATCTCGATCTCGAAATCTTCGCGCATGCGCCGACGCACGCGCTCGCCGTCCACGCCGGGCGGGATCATCACGCCGGTGACGTTGCTCATGCGGGTAGCGTCATCGCCGAACACTTCCAGCCCCAGCGCGCGCGCGCCGGCAGTGACCGCGGCACCGGCCGCGCGATGGCGGGCGCAGCGGCGTTCAAGCCCTTCCTGCAGCACGATGCGTGCGCATTCGCGCGCGCCATACAGCATGGTGGTGGCTTCGGTGTGGTGGTTCAGGCGCTTGTCCGACCAGTAGTCCATCACCATGGCCAGGTCGAAGTAATTGGACAGGATGCGTGCGCCGTCGCCGTCGTCGAGGTCATCGCGCAGGATCCCGCGCTCGACATGGCGGCGCGAGAAGATGTGCTCGGCGGCGACATCGGAGACGGTGATCGGCGCCGAGCCGGAGGGCCCGCCCAAGCACTTCTGCAGGCCGCCGGTGACCACGTCCACGTCCCAACGGTCGGCAGCGATCTCCATGCCGCCGATGGTGGCGGTGGCATCCACGTAGGACAGCGCACCGTATCTGCGGCACAGCGCGCCGAAGCCGTCCAGCGGCTGCGCCATCGTGGTGGAGGTGTCGCCGTGGATGGTGGCCACTGCTTTGGGCTGCACGCGGGCGATGGCCGCTTCGATCTCGTCCAGCGGCACCGTCCGGCCCCAGGGCGCGTCGACGGTTTCGATCTTCGCGCCGATGCGGCCGAGGATCTCGGTCAGCAGCAGGCCGAAGCGGCCGAAGTTCACCACCAGCACGGTCTCGCCCGGCGCCACCAGCGATACCAGCGCCGCCTCGATGCCGGCACGCGCGGTGCCATCGACGAGGAAAGTCCACGTGTTCTGCGTGCCGAAGATCGGCCGATACAGCGCCATCACCTCGTTCATGTACGCGGTCATTTCCGGGTCGAACTGGCCCAGCAGATCGGCCGACATCGCGCGCAGCACGCGCGGGTGCGCGTTGACCGGGCCGGGACCCATCAGCAGGCGCTGCGGCGGGTCGATTTCGCCAAAGACATCAATTGCCACGACGTGCTCCCAATCGTTCGATGAAATCCAGCATGGCCGCCACGGCCACGCCGGCGTCGGCCGCGCTGGCGCGCTCGGCCGGGTTGTGCGAAATGCCGCCGGCGCAGCGCACGAACAGCATGGCAGTGGGGCACAGCGCCGCCATCACCATCGCGTCGTGTCCGGCGCCGGACACCAGCCGGCGCGGCGCGATGCCCTGCGCGGCCACGGCCTGTTCGAGCAGGGCCATCCATGCCGGATCGCAGGGACTGGCCGCCAGGTCCTGCACCTGTTCGACCTCGATGCCCACGCCGCGCTCGCCGGCGATGCGGCGGACGCGGCGCAGGATCTCGCCGGCACCGGCATCGCGCAGGTCGTCGCGCCCGCAGCGCACGTCCAGCGAGAACGTCACCTTGCCGGGGATCACGTTGGTGGCGCCGGGCAGCACCTGCATGCGCCCGACCGTGGCGACCAGGTCGGACCCGGCCTCGCGTGCCACCGCTTCGGCCGCCAGCACGCATTCGGCTGCGGCGGCCAGCGCATCGTGGCGCAGCGGCATCGGGCTGGTGCCGGCGTGGCCGGCGCGGCCGCTCACCGTCAGCTCGAAGCGCAACTGCGCGGCGATGCCGGTGACGATGCCCAGCGGCAGGTCTTCGGCTTCCAGCACGGGACCCTGCTCGATGTGGGCTTCCAGATAGCCGATGACGCCGGCCGGGTCGCGCGCGGCCTCGCCGATCCGTGCCGGGTCCAGCCCCCATGCGGCCAGCGCCGCGGCCACGGGGGTGCCGGCCGCATCGGCCACGCCATCGAGCGCGCCGCTGGCCAGCGTGCCGGCCACGGCGCGGCTGGTGAACATCGAGGCCGGGAAGCGCGAGCCCTCCTCGTCGCCGAATGCGATCACCTCGATGGCGAACGGCAGGCGCCGCCCGGCCGCGTGCAGCGCAGCCACGCATTCGATGCCGAGCATGACGCCGAGCGGGCCGTCATAGCGGCCGGCATCGTGCACGCTGTCGATGTGGCTGCCGATCAGCAGTACGGGTGCATCCGGCCGCGTGCCTTCGTAACGGCCGACCAGGTTGCTGGCCGCGTCGATGCGCACGGCCATGCCGGCCTCGTCCATCCAGGCCGACAGGCTTTGCTGTGCGGCGCGATGGGCCGGCGACAGCCAGGCGCGATACAGGCCGGCCTCGCTGTCGCTGCAGGGCGGCACGCCGAGCGCATCGCAGCGGGCGATGGCGCGTGCGCCGGCCTCGCGGTGGCGGGCATCGGAGGCGGGCGGAGCGGGACGGGACACGGGCGGCTGAGCTTCTTCCAGGCGGGATGCGGCCGCACTGTCCGGCCTTCGACCGACTATACGAACGCGCTCATGTCGCCATCAAAGTGTTTTTTCTCAGCCAGGCGTTGCCGAAAACGCAATGCCAATGCGCCGGGCCGACGCGTTTGCCGACTGCCGTGATACCCGTTTACCGGCATTCCGCCCGGATCGCGTGCCGGCACTCGGCGCACCGAGCCGGCCCGAGCAGTGGGTGATCCGATCCGGACAGGCCATTCCCGCCTGCCGTCCCCGGCACCCTCGCCACGCGCCGTGGCAAACCGCTTCTTCAGCCCTTGGGCCGACGGCGCGCACCCAGCGCGCGCGCGCCGGTCAGGATCATGCGGATCATGGTGGTCATCTGTTCGACCAGTTCCGGGTCCTTCTCCGGCGGCAAGTCCATCGCGATGGCGCCCATCGCGAACACCAGCCGGGTGATCGCCTTGGACACCAGCGCCGGTTCCAGCAGGGTGGCGCCCTCGGCACTGGCCAGACGCACCAGATCGACCTGCAGCTCGTCCTCGAAATAGCGCAGTTCGCGCTCGACCGCCTGCTTGAACGCATCCGAGCCCACCGCGCCTTCGCGCAGCAGCACGTGCAGCAGCTTGTCGTCGGCACGCAGCTGCTCCATGAAGGTTTCCACCGACAGGCGCACCACGCTGCGGTCGGACGAGGTGGCGCGCTGGCGGGCCTGGCCGATGATCCGGCGCAGCGAGCGCCCGGCCAGATCGATCAGGGCCACGGCCAACTCGTCCATGTCGCGGAACTGGCGGTAGAAGCTGTTCGGCGCGATCCCGGCCTCGCGCGCCACTTCCCGCAAGCTCAGCGTGGACAAGCTGCGGTGCGGGCCGATCAGCGTCAGCGCAGCCACCAGCAGGTCTTCGCGCGAGATCGAGGTCCTGCGCGAGCTTGCGGGTTCATCGAGGGCGAGCGGCAGGATCAAGGACATGGGCACGGGTTCGGAACGAACGGAATGATACATTGCAATAATATACACATGTATACACAGGTGTATCTTCACGCGTATAGTGCCTGCATGGACACCATGGATCGCTCGACGAAATCTCCCGCCCACCTGTTGCAACGCTGGGTTTCACCGGGCTTTTTCGACTTCTGGTCCACCCGCCTGAACTCGCTGTGGACGCTGGCCCAGCCGCTGGCCCGGGTCGAGGCCCGCGAGAGGGCAAGCCGCGACGCGGTGACGCTGGTACTGCGCCCCAACCGCCACTGGCATGGCCTGCTGCCGGGCCAGCACGTCACATTGGGCGTCGAAATCGACGGCCGCCGCCTCAAGCGCAGCTACACCCCCACGCCGCTGGCACGCGGCCGGCTGGCGATCACGGTAAAGGCCATTGCCGGCGGCACGGTGAGCCGGCATCTGGTCGAACACGCGCAGGTCGGCGACGTGGTCACCCTCGACGCGGCTTTCGGCGAACTGACCCTGCCCGCCCCCGAACGCCCGCTGCTGCTGCTGGCCGCCGGCAGCGGCATCACCCCGATGCGGGCGCTGTTGCGGCAGGCGGCCGAGCGCGGCCTGTCCGCGCCGGTTGACTTGGTGTACTGGGTGCGCGAGCGCGCACAGGCCTGCTTCATCGAAGAGTTCGAGGCGTTGGCCGCCGCCCATCCGCTGCTGCGTCTGCGTCTGCTGGTGACCGGCGAAGGCGGCAAGCCCGCGCCGCGCATCGACACGCTGCCGCTGGACGGCCCGGACGTGCCCGCAGGCCGCGACGTGCTGGCCTGCGGGCCGGCCGGGTTCGTCGCCACGGCGCAGGCGCGGCTGGCCGGGCTGGTGGCGCGCTTCCAGGGCGAGGCCTTTTCGCCGCCGGCCATTCAGGACGACGACGAGGGCGAGGTGGAAGTGCGACTGACACGCAGCGGCAAGCGTTTGCGCGTGCCGCGCGCCCGCTCGCTGCTGGAAGGCCTGGAAGCGGCCGGCCTGCGCCCGAAACACGGCTGCCGCATGGGCATCTGCAACACCTGCGTGTGCACCCGCCAATCCGGCGCCACGCGGCACCTGCACGACGGCCGCCACGAAACCGAACCCGATGCCGCCGTGCGCCTGTGCGTCAGCGCGCCGAGCTCCGACCTGAGCCTTGATCTGTGATGCCGAGGACAACCCCTATGAGCCGTACCCGCGACCGCGCCCTCAGCCCGGCCGAACTGCACGCCTTCGGCGACGAACTGGATGCCCTGCGCCGCCGCGTCGAGGCCAGCCTGGGCGCGCGCGAAGCCCGCTACATCCGCCGCATCGTCGCCGCGGTGCGCTGGACCGGCGTGGCCGGGCGCGCGCTGCTGTTCCTCGGTGCGATCGGCGGTGCCTTCGTGCCGGTGCTGCTGTGGCCGGCCTGCATTGCCGGCACGCTGCTGCTGACGCTGTCCAAGATCCTGGAGAACATGGAGCTGGGCCACAACGTCATCCACGGCCAATACGACTGGATGGGTGACCCGAAGCTGGAAGGCAGCACCTACGAGTGGGACATCGTCGCCACCTCGGCCTACTGGCGCAAGACGCACAACTACAAGCACCACACCTACACCAACGTGCGCGGCATGGACGACGACATCGGCTACGGCGTGCTGCGCATTTTCCCGGAGCAGCGCTGGCAGCCCCTGCACCTGCTGCAGCCGCTGATCGTGGTGCCGTTCGCGCTGCTGTTCCAGTGGGGCGTGGCCATCCAGGACGTGCGCCTGGGCCGCTGGCTGCAGCGGCGCATGAGCGCCGCGCGCATGTACGCCGAAGCGCGCCCGGTGCTGCGCAAGGCCGGCCGCCAGCTGCTCAAGGACTACGTGTTCTTCCCGCTGCTGGCCGGGCCGTTCTTCCTCCCGGTGCTGCTGGGCAACATGGTGGCCAACACCTTGCGCAGCGTGTGGACGTTCACGGTGATCTTCTGCGGGCACTTCACCGCCGATTCGGTGGTGTTCCCGAAGGAATGCCTGCGCAACGAATCGCGCGGGCACTGGTATCTGCGCCAGCTGCGCGGCTCGTCCAACATCAGCGGCAGCAAGCTGCTGCACATCCTCACCGGCAACCTCAGCCACCAGGTCGAGCACCACTTCTACCCGGACATCCCCGCCTGCCGCTACGCGGAGATGGCCGTGGAGGTCCGCGCGATCTGCGCGCGCTACGGCCAGCACTACAACACCGGCTCGCTGCCGCGGCAGTTCGGCCAGGTGCTGTGGCGGATCCTGCGCCACGCGTTCCCGAGCCGCCCGCGGCTGCGCGAACCGGCCGCGCAGCCGGCCTGACGCGCCGGGTCGCACCTGTGCGGCCCGCATCTGCGAAAATCGGGACTTTCGCGCCATCGTGGCGCCCGAAAGGCCCGATCCATGTCCGAACGCTCCGCAACGCCCCTCCGCCGCGAAGTCGGCCCCTTCGCCCTGATGCTCACTGGCCTGGGCTCGATCATCGGCTCCGGCTGGCTGTTCGGTGCCTGGCGCGCAGCCGGGCTGGCCGGCCCCGGCGCCGTATGGGCCTGGGTGCTGGGCGCGGCGATCATCACCTCCATCGCCTTGAGCTATGCCGAACTCGGTGCGATGTTCCCCGAATCGGGCGGCATGGTTCGCTACAGCCACTATTCGCACGGCTCGCTTGTGGGCTTCATCGCCGGCTGGGCCAACTGGATCGCCATCGTTTCGGTGATCCCGGTGGAAGCCGAAGCCTCGGTGCAATACATGGCTTCGTGGCCCTGGCAGTGGGCGCAAGACCTGTACGTGCACGCGCCAGGCGGCGCCGGCGAGCTGTCCATCAACGGCTTGCTGATCGCCGCGGTGCTGGTGCTGGTGTATTTCCTGCTGAACTTCTGGAGCGTGAAGCTGTTTGCCCGCTCCAACACCGCCATCACCGTGTTCAAGCTGGTGGTGCCGGCGGCCACCGGACTGGCGCTGATCGCCAGCGGCTTCCACCGCGAAAACTTCTCGGTCGGCCTGCACGGCGGCGCGCACGTCACCGATTTCGCCGCCGTGCTGACGGCGGTGGCAACCGCCGGCATCGTGTTCAGTTTCAACGGTTTCCAGAGCCCGGTGAACCTGGCCGGCGAAGCCCGCAACCCCGGCCGCAGCATCCCGATGGCAGTGCTGGGTTCGATCGCGCTGGCCACCGTGGTGTACCTGATCCTGCAGGTGGCCTACATCGGCGCGGTGCCGCCGGAGCTGCTGGCCAAGACCGGCTGGCACGGCATCGACTTCCGCTCGCCGTTCGCCGAGCTGGCCATCATCGTCAACCTGCACTGGCTGGCGATGCTGCTGTACGTGGATGCCTTCGTCAGCCCGTCCGGCACCGGCATCACCTACACCGCCACCACAGCGCGGATGATCTACGGCATGGAGAAGAACGGCACGCTGCCGTCCGTGCTGGGCAGCCTGCACCCGCACTGGGGCGTGCCGCGCGCGGCGATGATCTTCAACCTCGGCGTGTCCTACGTGTTTCTGTTCTTCTTCCGCGGCTGGGGCACGCTGGCGGCGGTGATCTCGGTGGCGACGATCATTTCCTACATTGCCGGCCCGGTCAGCGCCATGTCGCTGCGCCGCAGCGCGCCGGACGCACGCCGCCCGTTCCGGCTGGCCGCCATGCCGGTCGTGGCCGGCATCGGCTTCGTGATGGCCACCGAGCTGCTGTACTGGGCACGCTGGCCGCTGACCGGCGAGATCATCGTGCTGATGCTGGTGGCGCTGCCGGTGTATTTCTATTACCAAGCCAAGCAGGGCTGGCAAGGCTTCGGACGCGACCTCAAGGGCGCGGCGTGGATGATCGGCTACCTGCCGACCCTGGCGCTGGTGTCCTGGGCCGGCAGCACCACCTTCGGCGGCCACGGCTACCTGCCCTATGGCATCGACCTGCTGGTGGTCGGCGTGATCGGGCTGGCGTTCTACCTGTGGGGCAGCGCCAGTGGCTGGCGCACGCCGGCGCTGCAGCGCGCGATCGAAAACTGAATCGTCCCGACTGACGCGGTGCCGGAAACGCCTGTCCGGCACCGCGTCACGCCGAGAGCCTCAGGCATCAGCAGACCGACATCCGGTCTCCGGCTGGCGCGTGTCGAGGAACTCGCGCTACCCGGCCCAAGCATAGGGCTGCCGCCGAAGGGGGCGGCCTCGGTGATCTTGAGCAACGCCTCCTGGCAGGACCCGAGGGACAACGTGTCGGCGCCGGGATTGATCGTGACCGCTTCTCGCAAGCCGGGGTCGCCAGTCCGGGCTGTGCGGGCCGCCGCCAGACGCGGCAAGGCCTGCAACCAGCGGTTACCGCCCCGTGGACACGTGGACCTGACTCTTCGGGAAATGTCTGCACGACATCTTGCCGCCGCTCGCGCGGATGCCCCTCGCCGCCGGGCGGATGCGGGGCCGGCCGGAACGGCTGCATCGGCGCACCCTGCCGTGTCTTCGCGTCAGGGTCGATCGTCCGAGCATGAGCCTCCACCCCCCGGCGCCGCGCCGCGGGTAGCAGGACGACGGGGTGGCCGCCGTAGCGGTTCGCTCAACGCCGCGCCGCTTTGGCGCTGTACATCGCACCGTCGGCATGGCGCAGGAGCATTCGCGGGCTCTGCCCGTGATCGGGGAAGCAGGCGCTGCCGATGCTCGCGTCGATCCGGGCGGCGAAGCGACCGCTCTCGTTCAGGGCCAGTATTCCCGCACGCAAGGCATCGGCAACATGCCGGGCATCCTCGGCCAAGCGGCAGTCGTGCAGCAGCGCAACGAACTCGTCGCCGCCGACGCGCGCCACCAGATCGCCGCGCCGCATGCCCCGTTTCAGCGCCAGGGCGACTTCGCGCAACAGGCGGTCGCCGACCTCGTGTCCGAGCACGTCGTTGATGCCCTTGAACCCGTCCAGGTCGATGTAGAGCACCGATACGCCCGGTCCGCCGTGCATGGCCTCGTTCACGCGCCGCTGCAGTTCGCGGCGGAGCACGTCCCGGTTCGGCAGGCCGGTAAGCGGATCGTGGCTGGCGCGATGCTCCAGTCGCCGTTCCATCCCGCGCAATGCGGTCACTTCCTGGCCGACGGCCAGACGCACATGGTGCTCGGGCAGCCAGCGGGCCGACCACTGGATGTCGACCACGCTGCCGTCCTTGCGCAGGTAGCGGTTGCGGAAATGGGGCAGGATTTGCCCGCGCATGATCTCCTGCACCGCATCCAGCGTGGCAGCGCGATCATCCGGGTGCACCAGCAACAGCATCGGCATGCCCAGCGCCTCGGCCTGCGAGTAGCCGAAGATGCGCTCGAAAGCGTCATTGACGTAACGGAAATGGCCTTCCGCATCCACCATGCACACGGCCACCGGCAACCACGCCAACGCCATGTCGGCCGAGGGCAATGTCAGGGGCAAGGGCAGGAGTGTCATCGGGCAAGGACAAGGCAATCTGCGAGAACGCGCGAAAAGTATGCCGGTGCTCTGCCCCGATCCATGCAGGCCATGCGCACGGGTCAGCTGCGGGTCAGCCGGACTTCGACCCCGACGGCGCGCCCATCTCCGGCAGCACTCGGCCTGGATGGGCGGGGTCAGGCACGAGGCCCCACGCCAGGTACCAGGTCTCGCCCTGACTCTCGCTCGGGTGCATCACCCGTCCGGAGCCGTTGCCGCAGACCAGTGCATCGCTGTGGCAGTAGCGGTCGCAGCCCCAGCAGATGCGCTCGGGATGACCGGGATTGATCGGGAAAGGCTTGGACATGGTGATGGCTGGCCTGTGCGGTGGCAATAGTCTGCTCCCGGTGCGGGGCCAAGGCACGGTTTGCTACCAGCCAGCCACGACGCCATCGCTGCGCGGGTCCACCGCGCCAGCCAGGGTGCCGTCGGCCTCGCGCAGCAGCGCACCGGCGTGGCCCGTCACCGAGGTGAATTCCGGCAGCAGCTCCACCGCATGGCCAGCCTCGCCCAATGCCTGCACGATCGCCGGGTCGAAGCGGGATTCGAGCTTGAGCGAGGTGCTGTCCTCGCCCCAGGTGCGGCCGAGCAGCCAACGCGGCGCGGTGACCGCTTGTTGCAAGGGCATGCCGAAACGCGCGTAGCGGGTGAACACCGCGGCTTGGGTCTGCGGCTGGCCTTCGCCGCCCATCGTGCCGTAGCTCATCACCCGGCCGTCGTCGAACACCGCCAGCGCCGGGTTGAGCGTGTGGAAAGGCTTGCGACCGGGTCTGAGCGCGTTCCAACCCCCGGCGGCAAGACGGAAGCTGCAGCCGCGGTTCTGCCAGGTGATGCCGGTACGCGGCAGCACCAGCCCGGAGCCGAATTCGAAATAGGTGGACTGGATGCAGCTGACCGCGCGGCCGTCCCCGTCGATGGCGCCGAACCAGCAGGTGTCGCCGCCCTGCGAGGGTTGCGGCCAGGGCAACGCGCGGGCCGGGTCGATGCGCGCGGCCAGCGCGTCGAGCGCGGCGGCATCGTCCAGCAACGCCTGCGGGTCGAGCGTCATCCATGCCGGGTCGCCGACATGGGCGTCGCGGATCAGGAAGGCCTGTTTGGTGGCTTCCACCAGCCCGTGCACGTGCTCGAAACCCTCGGCGTCCTGCGCATGCAGGCGGTCGAACAGGGCCAGGATCAGCAGCGAGGCCAGCCCCTGCGTCGGCGGGGCGTGGTTGTACACGGTGGCATCGCCGACGCGCACGTGCAGCGGCACGCTGGCTTGGGCCCGGTGCGCGTGCAGGTCGGCCAGTGCCAGCGGGCTGCCGAGCGCGGCCAGGTCGGCGGCGATGGCGCGGGCCAGTTCACCGCGGTAGAGGTCGTCCAGGCCGGCCTCGGCCAGCCGTTGCAGGGTGTCGGCCAGACGCACTTGGCGCAGGATGTCGCCTTCGCGCAGTGGCCGGCCATCCGGCTCGAAGACCGCCGCGTAGGCACCGGGTTGCACGCGCAGTTCGGCGCCTTTCGCGGCGGCGGTCTGCGCGCCGCCGGCGGTAACGGCCACGCCGTCGCGGGCCAGCACGATGGCATCCTCCAGCAACCGGGCCAGCGGCAGGCGGCTTTCGCTGCCGGCCAAGGCCAACGCCCAGCCGGACACGGTACCGTTGACGGTATTGGCCGCGCCCGGCCCGCGCCACGGGATGCAGGCCTGGCCGGCATAGACATCGAGCGTGGCCGCCTGCGCGGCGCGGCCGCAGGCGTCGATGGCATGCATGCGGCCGTCCGGTTCGCGGATCAGCCAGAAACCGTCGCCGCCGATACCGGTCATGTGCGGGTAGACCACCGCCAGCGTTGCGGCGATGGCGACGGTGGCCTCGATGGCGCTGCCGCCGTCGCGCAGCACGTCGCGCCCGGCCTGTGCGGCCAGATGATGCGGGGCCACGGCCATGCCGCGGCGCGAACGCAGGGTATGCAGCATCAGAAGTTTCCTGCGAAAGCGGGCGGTGGCGTGAAACCGGTCAGCCCGGCACTTTCCAGCACTTCGGCCACGGCGAACAGGCGGTCCTCGCGGCCGGGCGCGGCAACAAGCTGCAAGCCCAGCGGCAGCAAGCCCGGGCGTTTGAGCGGCACGGCCAGCACCGGACAGGCGGCCAGGCCGAGCGGCTGGGTGAGGATGCCGAGATTGGCGCGCGCCGAGACCGGCTTGCCGTCGATCTCGATGGTCTCCGCGTCGATGCGCGGCGCCACGCAGGGCACGGCCGGGGCGACGAGCACGTCCACGCCGTCCCACAGCCGCGCCATCGCCCCGGCGAACCATGTGGCGAAACGCTGCGCGTCGAGGA
>Ga0194137_10002131_pt1 | contig 11835 bp, 12 predicted proteins | sample TARM_MetaG_T3_14_FD_134025 | JGI IMG/M metagenome (GOLD analysis project Ga0194137, IMG submission 134025) | Freshwater microbial communities from Pennsylvania, USA, analyzing microbe dynamics in response to fracking - TARM_MetaG_T3_14 (version 2) | ecosystem: Environmental > Aquatic >...
AATCTTTGGATGAAGAAGAATCTTTGGATGAAGAAGAATCTTTGGATGAAGAAGAATCTTTGGATGAAGAAGAATCTTTGGATGAAGAAGAATCTTTGGATGAAGAAGAATCTTTGGATGAAGCCCCTCAGAAAGAGCCAAAAAAAGAAGTTATTGAAAAAAAAGAAGAGACGCCAGAAGATGCGTTGATGGGGATAAAGGTTGATGCGTTTGATGATCCCTTTGGTGGTTTGAGTGAAATGGAGCTCAAAGCGGCCCTTGGCGAGGCGGTAGAAGAGGTGAAAACAAAGTCTCGAGAAGACACAGCGGCACTCAAAGAAGAAATTAAAAAAGAAGTTGGCAAAGCCTTAGCAAATGCTTTTGAGCAAACAAAGCTCAAAGAAGCACTCAAGGCTATGAAAATTAATATTTCAATTAGTTTTGATGGAGAGTAGGCGCGTGAAAGGAAATATTTTAGTAGTTTCTGGGCCAAGCGGTTCAGGCAAAAGCTCACTGTTGCGCCATCTTCTTAACGCCCTTGAAGGCTCGTATTTTTCCATCTCTACTACCACAAGAGAGCCGCGAGAAGGAGAGGTTGAGGGGGTAAATTACCACTACATCTCCAAAGAAGTCTTTGAAAAAGAGATTGACGAGGGTGCTTTTTTGGAGTGGGCAAAAGTGCATGATAACTACTACGGCACTTCCTTGAAACCTATTTTAAAGGCACTCAAAGAAGGCAAGGTAGTCGTTTTTGACATTGATGTACAAGGCCATAAAATTGTTCGTGAAAAGTTTGGGAACATTACTACTTCAGTTTTTATCACAACGCCTGATCAGGTAGAGTTGCAAAGACGCCTTAATGCCAGGGGGACAGACACAGCTTCTGTTATAGAAAGACGCATTAATAACGCCGTCAGCGAAATGACATGCATGCATGATTATGATTATTTGCTTATTAATGATGATTTGGAGAGGGCTTTTGGTGAGCTGATGTGTATTGCTAGTGCCTCTCGCCATAAAACCTCCAGATTAGATGTGGAAAGTTTTATTAGCACGTGGGCAAATGTGGACTAAAATGCCCATCGCTGTGGTATAATGGGCGGATTTTAAATTTGACATTTACATGTAAAGAAGGAGAATAGTATGGGTATGCCAAGTATGCCGGAGTTGCTTATTATTTTAGCGATTGTTGTGCTTTTGTTCGGAGCTAAAAAAATTCCTGATCTTGCAAAAGGAATTGGTAAAGGTATCAAGAGCTTTAAGAGTGAAATGAAAGAGGACGAAGTAGAGACCAAAAAAGCAGAATCTGAAAAGATTGAAGAAAAAGCCGAGCCTGCAAAAACTGAAGCTGCTTCAGAAACAAAAACCGCCTAAGGGCTCTCATTGAAACAGATTGTTGCCCAGAAGATTGCCCAGATATTAGAACATGAGTTTGTACTAGAAAAGCCCAAAGATTCCAGCTTTGGGCACTATGCTACGCCAGTTTTTGCCCTTTCAAAAACACTTCGAAAACCCCCACAAGTTATTGCCAAAGAGTGCGCTGAGCGCTTCTTGGATGAGCCTATGTTTGCTTCCGTTACTGCTGTTGGTGGGTATGTGAATTTTAAACTTAGCGACGCTTTTTTAGACAAATACGCCTCGCAGGCGATTGCTCACGAGGACACTTTTGCTAAAGGCAATGCAAGCGAAACTATTTTGCTGGAATTTGTGAGCGCTAACCCTACGGGCCCTTTACACATTGGGCACGCTAGAGGCGCGGTGTATGGTGATGCCTTGTGTCGCATGGGGCGTCATCTTGGTAAAAAAATTACCAGTGAATATTACATTAATGATGCAGGCAATCAAGTGGAGCTTTTGGGACTCTCTCTTTATTTGGCTGGCGCCCAACATGTGTTGGGTGAAACAGTGGCGTGGCCTGAGGAATTTTACCGCGGCGAATACATTACCGATCTTGCGTTTGTGGCCGAAAAAGAGCTAGGCCGTGAGGTGTTTAGCACAAAAGAAAACATTGCACGCCTAAGCGTTTGGGGGAAAGACAAGATGCTTGAACTCATTCGTCAAAACCTAAGTGATGCAGGAATTTCTTTTGACCAATTTGTCAGCGAAAAAACGTTGTATGCGCGCTGGGATGCGAGCTTTCAAAAGCTAAAAGACAACAAAACAACCTTTGAAGAGGGTGGAAAAACATGGATACGTTCCTCTGAAAAAGGGGATGAAAAAGACCGTGTAGTCGTACGGGAAGATGGCAGACCAACCTACCTTGCTGGCGATATTATCTACCACGATGATAAATTTGCACGCAAATACGACCGCTACATTAATATCTGGGGTGCAGATCACCACGGTTACATTGCGAGGGTAAAAGCAGCCATCCATTTTTTGGGATATGATGAAGAGAAGCTTGAGGTGCTTTTGGCACAAATGGTCTCTTTGCTAAAGGGCGGTGAACCTTACAAAATGAGCAAGCGTGCAGGTAATTTTATCCTGATGAGCGAAGTGGTTGAAGAGATTGGCGCAGATGCGTTGCGGTTTATCTTTTTGAGTAAAAAGTGTGATACCCATTTGGAGTTTGATGTGGATTCACTCAAACAACATGATAGCTCTAACCCTATTTTTTATATCAATTATGCCCATGCGCGCGTGAATCAAGTGTTTGAAAAAAGTGGTAAAACACCTGAAGAAGTCTTACATGTAAAGCTTGATAACCTAAGCGAAGAGGGCAAGACCCTTTTGTTTCAGGCGTTGCTTTTACCTGAAGTGCTTGAGGATGCTTTTGAATCGCGCCAAGTGCAAAAAATGACAGAGTACCTACGTATGCTCGCTGGAAACTTACATAAATTTTACAATGAAAATCGCGTTGTAGGAAGCGAAGAAGAGGTGAAACTTCTGAAGCTATTTGCGGTAGTAGCGGTGAGTATTCGTGTAGGTTTGGGTCTTTTGGGTATTGAGGCAAAAAACAAGATGTAGAGAAATTCTCTACATCTTTTGTCGTTCAAAATCGCTTAAAAACTCTTCGAGGTTATAACGCGCGCGGTAAGCAGGTGTCATCAGGTGCACTAGAATATCGCCCAAGTCCACAACAACCCACTCACTTGCCGGGTCTACATGTAAAAACTCTTCGCCTAAAGGCTTAAGCACTTCTCGCAATTCGTCCAAAAGTGATGCGCCATGACGCTCGCCTAGGGTTGTGGCAATCACCACTTGTTCAACAAAATACTCTTTCCCGTGCATATCAAAAACTTGGATATTTTCTGCTTTTTTGTCGTCAAGCAGTGCGACGATACGCTCAATGCGCTCTTTCATTGGTTTCCTTGTGTGGTAGTAATTCAGTACGTCAACAACAATCGGTTTGGGTAGCTTTGACGCGTCGAGGTGTTCCCGAAGTTTTGAGGATGAGATAGTAACATTTATAGACAATTTTTTCAAGGAAGTCTTTAGTTTTCTGCCTCGCGTGGCAACGACAAACTCCACCAAGCGCGAAAGTTCTTGGAAACTGTTCCATGTGCCAAGTGAGGCTAGATTATCTTCCCCGATAATGAGAAAAATATGGCTAGGTTGGTAGGTGCTACAGAGGTGCTTCACTGTCTCGATGCTAGGCACAGCACGCGCTTGCTCTACTTCAAAAGGGCAAATTTCTACATGTGGTAAGTGGCCCCACGCTTTATGCACCCACGCCAAGCGTAAGTTAGCAGGTGCACTTACGGCGGTTTTAAAAGGGTTTAGCCACGTGGGAACGACCACAAGAAGATCAGGGGTTAGGTGCTTTAAAGCAGCGGTAATGATGGCTTCATGGCCTGTGTGCGGGGGATCAAAAGAGCCACCAAAAATAGCAAGTTTCATTTACGATTCTTTAACCTCGATTTTGCTAGAATGTCGCATTTTACGCGTATTATACCAAAAGGAACGACATGGCTTTAAAAGTAGCAATCAACGGATTTGGACGCATCGGGCGATGTGTGGCACGCATTATTGCAGGGCGAGACGATGTGGAGCTGGTAGCGGTTAACGACACAGCAGATCGTGCCATGACCAAGCAACTTCTAAAATACGACAGCGTACACGGTACGTTTGAGGGTGAAGTGGCACTGCTGGAAAATGACCGTTTGCAACTAGGTGGCACCGTGGTGCAAATGTTTTCTACCCGCGATCCTAAAGAGCTTCCTTTTGCCGCTCTTGGTGTGGATGTGGTGCTTGAGTGCACGGGTGCATTTTTGACCCAAGAAAAGGCGCAAGTGTTTATTGATAGTGGCGTCAAGCGCGTGGTTATGTCAGCACCAGCAAAAGACGACACTCCGACCTTTGTGCTTGGAGTTAATGCCCACGAATACCAAGGTCAAGCCATTGTTTCTAATGCTAGCTGTACGACCAACTGCTTGGGCCCCATTGCCAAGGTGCTAGATGATGCGTTTGGGATTAAAAAAGGTCTTATGACCACGATTCATGCATACACTAACGATCAAAATATTTTGGATGTCAAGCACGCTAAAGACCTTCGCCGCGCGCGCGCAGCAGCGATTAACATGATTCCTACCACAACCGGTGCGGCCAAAGCCATTGGCCTTGTGCTGCCACAGCTCAAAGGTAAAATGCATGGCCAAAGCGTGCGCGTCCCAACCCCTAATGTTTCCATGGTGGACTTAAACGTGCTTGTGGGTAAAACGACCACCAAGGAAGAGATTAACGCTTTACTTAAAGTAAAAGCACAAAATGAATTGGCGGGCATTTTGCTGGTAGATGAAGAGTACCGCGTGAGCCAAGATTTTCAAACCTCGCCTTTTAGCTCTGTCGTAGCAGCAGATTTGACGCAAGTAATTGATGGGGATATGGTAAAGATTATGGCGTGGTATGACAATGAGTGGGGTTATTCGGTGAGGCTGGTTGAGATGGCTTTACATGTAAGTAAATAAGGGGGCATGATGTCGGGTATTCGTTCCATTAAAGACATTGATATTGCAGGAAAAAAGGTGTTTATTCGGTGCGATTTCAACGTACCTTTGGACGGGTTTATGAACATTACTGATGACCGCCGTGTGAGTTCTGCTATTCCTACGATTCGGTACTGTTTGGATCAAGGGTGTTCTTTGGTATTGGCAAGCCACTTGGGGCGCCCCAAAGAAGGCCGTGATGAAAAACACTCTCTTTTGCCTGTAGCAAAACGCTTGCGTCGATTGCTAGGTAGAGATGACATTGTGTTTGCTAACGATGTGATTGGTGCGGACGCGCAAGCTAAAGTCGCCGCACTTGCGCCTGGTGGTATTGTACTTTTGGAAAACCTACGTTTTGAAAAAGGGGAAACTAAAAATGACATAGCGCTTGCCAAAGCACTTGCGGCATTTGGTGAAGTTTATATCAACGACGCTTTTGGAGTCTGTCACCGCGCACACACTTCAGTGGAGGCAATTACTACCTTTTTTGAAGAAGATAAAAAAGCAGCAGGCTTTTTGCTCCAAAAAGAGATTCAATTTTCCCAAAACCTTCTTAAGCGTCCCACGCGCCCCTTTGTTGCTGTTGTAGGCGGAAGCAAGGTGAGCGGCAAGCTTCAGGCTTTGCATAATCTCATACACCGTGTTGACAAAATCATCGTGGGTGGGGGTATGGCATTTACCTTTTTGAAAGCGCAAGGCATTGATGTGGGCAATTCTCTTGTAGAAGATGAGTTGATTGAAGAGGCCAAAAAAATCATGGAAGAAGCTAAGCGCCTCGGGGTAAAATTTTACCTTCCCGTGGACGTGGTTGCGGCCCAAACGTGTACCAAAGATGCGACAATGAAGTTTGTCACCACCCAAGAGATTCCCCATGGATGGATGGGGCTTGACATTGGGCCTGCTTCCATGCGACTGTTCCGCGAAGCCCTAAGTGACGCCCAAACAATTCTTTGGAATGGCCCCATGGGTGTTTTTGAGATTGAAAAATTTTCCAAAGGAAGCATCAAAATGTCCCATGCTATCGCTGAAGCACACGCTACAACCGTAGTGGGTGGAGGCGATACGGCAGACGTGGTAGCGCGCGCAGGGGACGCAGATGAGATGACCTTTATCTCAACAGGAGGTGGTGCAAGTTTGGAACTGATTGAGGGCAAAGAACTTCCCGGGGTGAGACCTTTGCGCCTAAAGAAGCCTGAATGATTATTGCAAGTAATTTTAAAACCAATCACACGCGAGCTTCTGCTAGGGCCTTTGTGGAGGCCCTAGGGGCCCCTAAGTGTGAAGTGCGGGTGTTTATGCCTTTTACAGCACTGGATAATTTTGAAACAAACTGCCAAATTAAGATGGGCGCTCAAAATTTCTATCCCGTCCAAAGTGGTTCTTTTACTGGGGAGATTGGGGCCGAGCAATTGGAAGAATTTGGTATACAAAGTGTTCTCATTGGACACAGCGAGCGGCGTCATATTTTGCAAGAACCTACTACATTGATACGCCAAAAATTTGCTTTTGCAGTAGTAAAAAACTGGGAGATTGTGTATTGTATCGGTGAGCCCAAAGAGGTACGCGAAGAAGGATTTGAGGCGGTTAAGGCATACCTAGAGACACAGCTAGAGGGCATTGATATGGCCTATGAACGCTTAATTGTGGCGTATGAGCCCGTGTGGGCGATTGGGACAGGATTAAGCGCCTCGGTAGAGCAAATCCAAGAAACCCATCAATACATCAAAACACGTTTGAGTGCTCCTTTGTTGTATGGCGGGAGCGTAAATGCAAACAATGTCGCTTCGATTGTAGGAGTAAAGGAGTGCGATGGCGCGCTTATTGGTTCGGCGAGTTGGAAAAAAGAAGCTTTTTTAGAAATTTTAAATCATACAACACAAGGAGAGATTAGATGATTATGAAGGGGAAAAAAGGACTTATTGTTGGTGTTGCTAACAATAAATCTATTGCCTATGGCATTGCTAAGGCATGTCGTGACCAAGGGGCGGAACTTGCGTTTACGTACCTTAATGAAGCATTGGAAAAACGTGTACGACCCATTGCGCAAGAGCTAGGAAGTGATGTGGTGTACGAACTGGATGTTAATAAGCCCGAACACCTTGAGATGTTAACAGCCTCTTTAGAAAAAGATTTCGGAAAGATTGACTTTGTGGTCCACTCTGTGGCTTATGCGCCCCGTGAAGCACTGGAGGGAACTTTTTTAGAGACCACTAAAGAAGCCTTTGATGTTGCTATGGGTACATCGGTGTATTCACTTGTGAGTCTAACACGGGCATGTATGCCAGTCCTCAACGATGGAGGTTCGGTGTTGACTCTTACCTATCTTGGTGGACCAAAATACATTCCACACTACAATGTAATGGGGGTTGCAAAAGCTGCCCTTGAGTCTAGTGTTCGCTATTTGGCAGTAGATTGTGGTGCGCGCAACATCCGTGTCAATGCCATTAGTGCTGGGCCCATTAAAACTTTAGCCGCGAGTGGTATTGGTGACTTTAGAACCATTTTGAAATGGAACGAAGCTAATGCACCACTAAAGAAAAATGTCACCATTGAAGAAGTAGGTAATAGTGGTATGTATCTGCTGAGTGATCTTAGTAGTGGCGTGAGTGGCGAAGTGCATTATGTTGATGCGGGTTATAATGTCATGGGTATGGGCGCGGTAACAACCGACACCGAAGGTAAAACCGTATTAGCTTGGGATGCCCAAAAGTAGATGTTACCTTTCTTGCTGCGCAAAGGATTTTATGTAGCAGGAATGTTGGTTTTAATCGCAATTATCTCCTTTGGGGCAATTCATTTAGCCCCAAACTCTTTTTTTGCTAGCGGGGACTTGAACCCCAATATTACCCCTGAATCTTTAGAGCAACTCAAGCGCGTGTATGGCTTAGATAAGCCCTTGTGGCAACAATTTTTTTCATGGATTGTGGCGGTGGCGCAATTGGATTTTGGTATCTCTTTTGCGAGTGGAAAAACGGTCAAAGAAGAAATTTTGCAACGGCTCCCTATTACATTAACACTAAATATCATCAGTATGGTGCTAGTGTTTATGCTTTCGCTTTTTTTTGGCATTTTGGCGGCAATGCGGCAGGAAAAAACAGCAGACCGCACTATTACGCAAGCCTCTTTGGTAAGCTATGCTATGCCCTCTTTTTATTTGGCACTTTTATTGGTGCTTGTTTTTAGTGTGAAATTGGGTTGGTTTCCTATCGCAGGACTTCATTCAGTAGATGCTCAAGAAGGGGTGCGGTATTGGCTAGATTTTGCATGGCATTTGGTGTTGCCTATTGGTGTGGTTGTGATAACGGGCGTGGGAAGCTTAACGCTGTATGTGCGTAGCTTGAGTGTTGAAATTTTAAAAAGTGATTATATATTTTTTGCTAAAACACGAGGTATTAAGGGGTGGCGTTTGTTGCGCTTTTACCTTTTACCTAATCTCTCGCCACCCGTGGTGACACTGCTTGGACTCTCTTTGCCTGGGCTTATCGGAGGCAGTGTTATTTTGGAATCAATTTTTTCTATAAATGGGATGGGACTCTTGTTTTACCAAAGCGCCCTGAGCCGTGATTATCCCGTAATCATGGGGATTCTCATTATCGGGGCGCTTTTGACACTGCTTGGAAATATGATAGCAGATATTGTTCTTTTAAAACTCAATCCACATTTTAAACGCGCACGGGCTTAACTTTCGCCAAAAAGGGCACGCAAGTCTTTAAGGGCTTCTTTTGGTTCTTTACTCTCTTCACCATCAGGGCGAACGCCGCCGATTTCATTCAATTCAATATCTATGCCGCACAACATAGAAGCAAGACGAATATTAATACCATTTTTTCCGATAGCTTTAGATTTTTGGTCGCTTTGAAGGGTTACAATTGCTTTGGAATCTCCTTCCATTTTTACACTACTGATAATAGCAGGGGACAAGGCCCTTGCGATAAAAATCTCGGGAATAGAGGAGTACTCGATGCAGTCAATATTTTCACCATGAAGCTCTTTGCTTACGGCATTAATACGTACACCTTTGGTTCCTACGGTTGCGCCCACGGCGTCGACATTAGGGTGGATGGAGGTGAGCGCCACTTTGGCACGCTCGCCTGGGATTCTGGCCGACTTATTAATAATGACTAGTTCATCGGCGATTTCGGGAACCTCAAGGGCGAGTAAAGATTCAAGAAATTTGGGGGCGGTGCGGGAAAGTTCCACGCGAATGCCATGGGTTTTATCGACATAGACTTTCTTAATGACGCTTTTGACCACATTTCCCACTTTAAATTTTTCACCCTTGATGCGGTTTTTGCGAGAAAGTACTGCCCTGACCTCATCAATTTCAATGTACGTATTTTCTTCATTATCAATACGCACTACAGAACCAAACACACTTTTCCCCATCATGTTTTGGTATTTTTCAAAAATTTTTGTTTCCAATAAGCGTTGAATATGGAATTCTAATTCTCGTTGCAGTGTCGCTGCGGCAGTTCTACCGAGGTTATCAAGCGGCAGTTCATAAGTAAGTTCATCGCCAATTTCAATATCGGGGTCAATTTCTTTGGCTTGTGCTAAGGCGATGTATTTTTCTTTTGATGTTTCAAGGCGCTCGTCTTCTGGGGAAACAACAATGACTTTTTGAAACAAGGAGAGTGTTTTTTTCTTTTCATCAATAATGGCATCATATTCGTATTCTTCGCCATAAACTCGCTTAGCAGTTTTTGCCATAGCAAGCGCAACAGTCGCTTTCACTTCTTCTATCTTTAACCCTTTTTCATTGGCGATAGACTCAATGATATCAACGATTTTTTCCACAGTTTTTCCTTAATTGAAAATGTTGCAATACGAACGTCAAGATGAGGTGTGAGGTTTGATTGCCACGAAGAGGGGTATTATACTCAAACGGGGCTTTGGTTAACTTTAATAAGATATTTATTGAAATGATGTTAGACTATCTACGATATCCTGCGTTTAAAACGCGGGAGAGATAATCAAAAGAGGAACCCATGGAATTAAAACTTGCACGCAACACTATCAATGCGAAACCGCGACCCATTCAACTCGACAAGATTGAAGAAATCCTCCTAAAAGACGGTCAAAAGATTTTTTATTTTGATAAGGAAAACACACACAAGGATCTTGTGGCATTAGTGGAGTACTTTGAGGCAAAAGACTTTAGTGTTTACTTGCGTGAGGTCAAGTATGGACTGGATGAGGGCGATTACATGTACGAGGTTCACATTCTCTAATGCAAGAAACTAAAAAACTTTTTATCGAGACACTGGGCTGTGCCATGAATGTGCGTGATTCGGAGCACATGATTGCAGAGCTTAATAAGGACGAAGCTTATACATTGACTACCAGCGCAGAAGAAGCAGATGTTATTGTTATCAATACCTGCAGTGTGCGCGAAAAGCCCGTACACAAGCTTTTCTCTGAAATTGGCGCCTTTGCTAAGCATAAAAAAGCAGGTGCAAAAATTGGAGTATGCGGGTGTACTGCAAGTCACTTGGGCGCAGAGATTTTTCGCCGTGCGCCTGCAGTGGATTTTGTGTTGGGGGCGCGCAACGTCTCTAAAATTACCAAAGCAGTGCGCACGTCTAAATTTATGGATGTGGATATTGATTATGATGAAAGCACCTATGCTTTTAGTGATTTTCGTCACTCTACACACAAGGCGTATGTGAATATTTCTATCGGGTGCGACAAGCAATGTACGTATTGTATTGTTCCCCACACTCGCGGCGAAGAGATTTCTATTCCTGCTGCGTTGATTGTGGCAGAAGTGGAAAAAGCTGCGGCAAAGGGAGCAAAGGAAATTTTTCTTTTAGGGCAAAATGTCAACAACTATGGTCGCCGTTTTAGTGGCAATGAACCAAAAATAAACTTTTCAGGCTTATTGACACGCGTGAGCGAAGTGGTGGGAGTTGAGCGCATTCGCTTTACTTCGCCCCATCCGTTACATATGGATGATGAATTTTTGGAAGTGTTTGCTTCAAATCCGAAAATCTGTAAGTCCATGCACATGCCATTGCAAAGTGGCTCGACCCATATTTTAAACCAAATGAAGCGAGGATACACCAAGGAGTGGTTTTTGGACCGCGCCATGAAACTTCGCCAAATGGTCCCTGATGTTGCTATTAGTACCGATGTGATTGTGGCGTTTCCCGGGGAGAGCAAGGCTGATTTTGAAGAGACAATGGATGTGCTAGAAAAAGTACGTTTTGAGCAGATGTTCTCCTTTAAATATTCTCCGCGCCCACTTACCAAAGCTGCAACCATGGAAGGCGCTATTGCTTCAGAGGTTGCCTCAGCGCGTCTTGCGCGTTTGCAAGGACGACATGAGCAGATTTTGGATGAGATTGCTGGGGCGCAGCTTGGTAAGCAGATGCAAGTGTATTGGGAGGAAACGCGTGAAGAGGGCATGCTAGCGGGTAGAAGCTTTAGTAATTTTTTAGTGCAAGCCCCAGGGGATGCTTCGCTTCTTGGGGCAACTTCATTGGTGCGCATTACCAATCCAAGACGCTTGGTCTTGTACGGGGAAGTGGTTGCGTAAACGCTTTCTTCGATCCTTTTTGCTAGCGATTGCGCCGTTTGTTTTTATAAACGTGTTGCGTCTAATCACCTTTACATGTAAAGTAAAGTTAAAGGGGGAGTGGAGGCCCTTGGCAACCCCTTGCGTGTTTGCTTTATGGCATGGAGAGTTGGTTATGATGCCTGTGTTTTATCAGCGGTTTTTTCCCAAAAACCGCTCATTGGCAATTATCGTTAGCCAACACAAGGATGGGGAAATATTAGCTAAGATTGTCTCAAGATTAGGCATTAAAACGCTACGAGGGAGCTCTAGTAGAGGAGCAGTTGGTGTTTTAAAGGAGGCGTTTCGAACGATGCAACAAGGTGGTGATGTGGCGGTGACGCCCGATGGACCAAGAGGACCGCGCCATTTTGT
>Ga0194137_10002132_pt1 | contig 11833 bp, 8 predicted proteins | sample TARM_MetaG_T3_14_FD_134025 | JGI IMG/M metagenome (GOLD analysis project Ga0194137, IMG submission 134025) | Freshwater microbial communities from Pennsylvania, USA, analyzing microbe dynamics in response to fracking - TARM_MetaG_T3_14 (version 2) | ecosystem: Environmental > Aquatic >...
ATATTGTTTTTAGTGGATTAAGAATATTTTTGGTTTAGTAGTTATTTTCATTATAAATCATATAATAAATGTTTGTGTTAATTCGCTGTTAACTGAATGTATTTTGTCAAAGGGACATTGTCCTCTGAGAAAAAAATATTATATACTGCAGATGATGTGAATGCTAAAACATAGCAAAGAAATTGTGTATATTGATAGAAAAAAGCTTTTGAAATTACTGTATCATCCTGTAACTAAAATTAAAGGCTTGAAACGGGAAGAAGTCGATAGAGCTTGTGAAAAATATCCTATGTTAGAAAAAATAATAAGTTTAGTTGATTCGTTTAAAATCGCACTCAAAACTCGAAGAATTGATTGTTTTGAAAACTTGATCGAATCTGCTACTGAATTAAATATAGATGCTGTAAAGAATGCGGTTATTTATGATTACAATAATGTACTTGCAGAAGGTAAAGTAAATAAAGTAAAAGTAACAAAACGAATTATGTATTGTTTTTCTGCAACTCAATTGTTAGATTTTTAACGATATCTGATTTCTTTATTTTCTTTCTATAATTTAACGATAATTTAACATTTTTATCCTTTAAAACCCCTTTTTAGTGTAATATACTATAAAATATTTACTAAAACTTTTCTGGGGGAATTGTCATGGATAAGAGAAAAAAACCTTTAGTGATTGCTGGTATAAGCGTAGGCTCCCATGCCTTAAAAATAAAAATCGTTGATGTAACAGAAAAAGAAGAAATTATAACACTAGAAAAGGTTAGCAAGAAAACCTCCTTGGGAAGAGATACATTTTCCAAAGGAATAGTAAGCTATGAAGTTGTTGATGAAGTTTGCCAGGTTCTTAAAGGTTTTAAAAGATTGATGACTACTTATAATGTACAAACCTATCAGGCTTTGGCCACCACTGGTATCAGAGAAGCAGAAAATAGAGATTATATTTTAGATCAGATTAAATCAAAAACAGGATTAAATGTTGAACTTATAAATAGCTCTCTTAAAAGATTTCTTACCTATAAGGCTGTTAGAGAAAAGCTACCTAATCATCAACAACGTCGAAGCGAAGGATCGATGTTTTTAGATATTGGTTCGGGTAGTATTGAACTCTCTATCTATAGTAATGGAAATTTAACATTTAGCCAAGATTTAAAGCTCGGTTCCCTTAGGCTAAAGGAGCTTTTAGTGAGTCTGGAAGATAAGACATTGAACTTTCCTAAAGTTTTAGATGATTATATCAGAAGCAATACTGATATACTATGGAAAACTTTTGACTTTCATGAACCTATTAATCACTTTGTTTTAATAGGTGACATCATCAAGGATATTTGCAGCATTTGTAATAGCAATGATTATTCGATTGATAAAACTCGATTTTTAACTATGTACCAGGAGCTTCTTAATAAACCTCACCATAAAACTATGTATAATCACAATATTTCTCAAGAAGGGGCTTATATTCTCCTGCCTACTATGATGCTTGCAAAAATATTTCTGGACATGACCTCATCTTCCAAGATTTATACCCCTTTGGTATCCTTAGAGGATGGTATTGTTGCTAATATTATGGATGAAAAACTCAATACCCATAGAAAACAAGAGTTTCTCCAAGATACTTATTCTCTGGTAAAAACTATAGCAGAAAAATATCGGTATGATGAAAAGCATGCACATGAAGTAGAGAAAAAATCCTTGATTCTGTTTGATGCTTTAAAGAAACTCCATGGTTTAGGAGATCAGGAAAGATTATTACTATCTTTGGCGGCAGTTCTTCATGATATAGGAAAATTTATTAATATGAATAATCACTATAATCATTCCTACAACATAATTATTGCTTCAAATATTATGGGTATTTCCCAAGAACAGCTTGAGATTATAGGTAACGTAGCAAAATATCATAGTAGCTTAACCCCTAAAATGGCCCATAAAAATTTTAGTCAGTTGAGCTTCCTGGATAGAGTTGTTGTTGCAAAGCTAGTATCTATCATTAGAATTGCTGATGCTCTTGATCGAAGTCACCAGCAAAAAATAAAGGACATTAAAATAAGAATTCAAGACAAAAAAGTAATTATAAAAGCTATTGCTAAAGGTGATACCTTACTAGAAGAATGGACCTTTGAAAATAAATCTATCTTTTTTGAGGAGGTATTTGGTATTAAACCTATTCTAAGCATTGAAAGGGAGGCATAATGATGGTAGAAGTAAACTTAAATAAAAGTGAATACTATATCAATAGGGAACTTAGTTGGTTAGAATTTAACTATAGAGTTTTAAGGGAGGCTAAGAATAACAAAAATCCGTTACTGGAACGTTTAAAGTTTTTATCTATTGTTAGCTCAAATCTTGATGAGTTTTTTATGATTCGAGTAGCTTCCTTAAAGGATCAGGTTCTTGCTGGTTATAATAAGCCTGATCCTTCTGGTCTCTCACCTAAAAAACAGCTTAATGAGATTTCTTTAGAGACCCATAAAATGATCACTCAACTATATCAGCTTTACAACAAGTCTATTATACCTAATTTAAAAAATAATCACATATATCTTTTATCAAAAGATGAATTATATAAAGAAGAAATACTCTTTTTAGAAGACTATTTTAAAAATGTTATTTACCCTGTTTTAACTCCTATGGCAGTAGATTCCAGTAGACCTTTCCCGTTGATTTTGAACAAGAGCTTAAATATTGCTGTGCTAATCGAAGATAAGTGTGTAGAGAGTAAATTTACTTTTGCAACGGTACAAGTTCCCTCTCTACTTCCTCGTTTCAAAGAGTTGCCCAGCAGTAAAGGTAACTCTAAGCGTTTTATCCTTTTAGAAGAAATAATTAACCTCTTTATTGAAGGCTTATTTTTAGGTCATCATGTTGTTTCTTCTTTTCCTTATCGCATCACTAGGAACACTGATTTAACGATTGAAGAGGAAGAGGCAGAGGATTTGCTATTTGAAATAGAGCGATCTTTAAAGAATAGAAAACGAGGATCAGCTATACGTTTAGAAATTCATAAATCTATGGATAATAGATTAATCCATATACTAAAAACAGCTTTGGAGATTCATGAGGGGGAAATTTACTATATTGATGGACCTCTAGATTTAACTTTTATCATGAAAATATATAGCTTAGAGAACTATGATTTCTTGAAATATCCCCACTATACTCCTCAAATACCCAAGGATTTGATCCATAGTGATGATATTTTAGATGCTATTTCAAAAAAGGACATTCTTCTCCATCACCCCTATGAAAGCTTTGACCCTGTAATTGATTTTGTAAAAAAGGCTTCTATTGACCCACAAGTACTAGCCATCAAGCAAACACTCTACAGGGTAAGTGGTGATTCCCCAATTGTGCAGGCTTTGATAGAAGCTGCAGAAAGAGGAAAACAGGTTACGGTCTTATTAGAGGTTAAAGCTCGTTTTGATGAGGAAAACAATATAAAGTGGGCAAAAAAACTGGAAAAAGCAGGTTGTCATGTAATTTATGGTTTAGTAGGACTTAAAACCCATTGTAAAATTACTCTTGTTGTCCGGATAGAGGAGAATAGAATCAAAAGATATGTTCACTTAGGTACTGGGAACTATAATGATATTACAGCTAAGTTTTATACTGATATTGGTCTTTTTACCTGCAAGGATACTTTTGGGGCAGATGTCTCTGCAATCTTCAATATGTTATCCGGTTACTCAGATCCACCTGACCTGTATAAATTAGACGTAGCACCCCTTAACCTGAGGAGAAAGTTTATGGAGTTAATTGAAGCTGAAATCCATCATGCTCAGCAAGGAAAGAAAGCAAAAATTATTGCAAAAATGAATTCTCTAGTAGATATAGACATTATTAAGGCTTTGTATCGAGCGTCTATAGAGGGAGTACAAATTGATTTGATTATAAGAGGTATTTGTTGTCTAAAGCCAGGTATTCCTCATGTTAGTGAAAACATTCGTGTTATTAGTGTTGTAGGTAGGTTTTTAGAACATAGCAGAGTCTTCTACTTTCATAACGATGGTTCTGAAGATATATATCTATCTAGCAGTGATTGGATGCCAAGGAATTTAGACAGAAGAATAGAGACACTTTTTCCTATTGAGGATGTGGTTGCTAAAGAAAGAATCCTAGAATTATTTGAAATTTCTCTATTAGATACAGTAAACGCTAACCGTTTAAATTCAGAGGGGAAGTATTTGAAAATAGACAAAAGAGGTAAGAAGACCCTGGATTCTCAAATCTTTTTTTATAAACTTGCTATTGAAGAAGTCAAAAAACATAAGAGTGAAAAATCCAATCCTGTTTTTGAACCTGTTACCTCTAGTGACAGCATTTATGAGATTGAGGATATTATTATTGAACCCAAAACCAGTTAATTAAACATAAGGTAGACCAAATGCCCTTGTAATGAACCACTTTTAGAGTAATATATACAGCATCGGGGTATTTACAACAGCTCCTGGAAATGGTAAAGCTTAATACTAATCTTTCTAAGATCATCTATCTATGCCTTTCAACGATTACTACCGTGGAATTCGACAGACAGCTTTTTGTTTCCCTAGGGTTAGAGCCGTCTTTCCGTAAATCTGACATGTTCAAAAACATAAAGTATTATATGGAGGCTATGAGTAATGATAAAAGGTTTCATTACATGCTTGTATGGGATGGCACAATATTTAAACAACGATATCCTAAAGGATTCGAAAATGCTCATAAACTTTTCTATGTATTCAAAGGATTGCTTATTACTAGCTTTAATAGGTCAACCGATACTAAAAAACATCTTAGAAAAACAGATGCACGAAGCTTTACAACAGGAAATTGTAACAAATTTTGACTTTGAAGTCATTTCAGAAGTAAAGCAAAATAATACATTCACTCTAGACTTTCACTAGCAAGACCATCCTCAGCTGTAATAGATTCTAATGCTGTTCAGGCTGCATAAGGTAGTTGTGGAGGCTCTATACGAAGGCTTAATATGTTATACTCAAAGGATTGATAGTGTGGCACAGCATGAAAAAACATCCAATTTACACATATATAATAATGGCCGCAGGCAACGTTCTGTCACTTTAAGGGTTCTTTGTCAACTGGTGTTGGTGAAGGAAATGAAACAATTTTGGCCTAAGAAAATATAATCATGTTAGTGGCTTAGGATAACATAAAAGTTATCTTAAGCCACTTTTAATGTAGCTAAGTTTTGGGTGATAAGTATTCTATTTTTAAAATGATAGACACTTCTAAAACCAAAGGCGATGCGCTTATAACCCTAATTTTAATTTTGATATGAATACCTTCAAAAGTACCCGTTAGTAAAGCCGTATTCCAAAGTATTAGCAATATATATATGTATTTTTTTATAGTTTAATTTGAAGTTTTCATATAATCAGATATATTATCGTTACTGCTACCGACAATGGCATTGAGGCTATTAGAATCTTTAGTCTTTAGGTAGTATCTAATTTTATTTTAAAGAGAATATGAAGCTTTTAACTGTGGATCTAAATAGAGATATGCAAGGGCTATATATATCAATTACTATGGCTCAACGTTATTTCTAGCCAATTTAGAGTATTTAAAAAGTAGTTTGTTAAAACATAAAGCCTTCTATCTTCAACGATATCAATAATACTACCAGTTTCTGAATTACAGAAGATAAATGACATAGCACCAGATGCGGACATAGATTTTAACTCATCAAAGGATAGATGCTTAGGAAGATGACTGAAATTAGGCTTATAATGCATATAAAAGCTATCTATTATTCTATTTACGGTAGAGTGACTTACATTATGATACCTTGTAATATCCTTTTCGGAAATCTTATCTTTAGCACTTAGGGCTATTGATATCTTCGCATTATTAGAAATATAGCAATTTTTATTAACTACACTACTAGAAGTGTAAAGATACAGTTGCAGTGTTTACATATTTATCGTTGCTTCTTAAGTTTAAATATGCATTAAAACCTGAGATGTTAGGTATCTTGATAGTATAACTTTGAACCCATGTTTAGTAATATTGTTATCGAAAATATGACCACAGCTATGAGAAGCAGATGGAATATACGCTAAAGTGGCATGAAAAACCTTAGACTCAATCCCTTTAATGACTTCTGGATAGTAGAAAGATTCATCCAATCTAATATTTTCATCTTTTAAATTAAGTAAATTTAGTATAGAATCATTATGAGACAATTTGCATTACTCCTTATAAAATGTGATTTTAGTCGATTATATTTTATCAGAGTTTTGTAGGTTGTCTCAATTTCATTTTTTGCACAAAAAGGCGCTAGTTATTAATTATCAACACCATATATTATAGACCCTTATTAAGATAAATTAAGAAGTTTCGGCTTATTTTTTTATCCATGAATAAAGTGATTTTTGCTTAGAAATAATATGGACGCTACACATTTAGTTTGACGTAAAGCATTTATATAGGTCGTTTTAATTTGACGATTAGATTAGCTTCATAGTTATTTATGAACAGTTACATCTTTGTTTACTTATACTTGAGTTATGTATAAAACTTTGATTCCTGAAGCGCCGGACAATTAATGTCTAAAGGGCTGGTACTTTGTAGAATTATGCATATATATAGTATATAAAATAGATATTTGTTATAATATTTGTATTAGTTTTATTGAGGGGGACATGTTTTGAAAAAGTATACACCTATGATGGAGCAATATTTTTCTATCAAAAAAAATTATAAGGACTCTTTAGTTTTCTTTAGAATGGGAGACTTCTATGAGTTATTTTTTGAGGACGCAATAATTGCCTCTAGAGAACTTGAAATTGTTTTAACCGGGAGAGATTGCGGCCAAGAAGAGAAGGCTCCTATGTGTGGAGTACCCCATCATGCCGTTGATTCATACATAGATAGATTAGTTACAAAGGGATATAAAGTAGCTATTTGCGAACAAATCGAAGATGCCTCAACTGCTGTTGGTATTGTGAAGAGGGATGTAGTGAGAGTTGTAACCCCAGGAACTTTAATTGATACCCAACTGTTAGACGATAAGAGAAATAACTATTTAGCATCAGTTATTAGTCTAAAATCTGGCTGGGGAGTAGCATATACGGATATTTCTACCGGGGATTTGTTTGCAACGGAAATAACAGGAGAAAATAATGACTCTAGATTAATGAATGAGTTGGCTAAAATACAGCCTAAGGAATTAGTATATTACGTTGAAGATGAAACGAAAGAGCAATTAATCATTAAGCTAAAAAATAGCTTTAATTATTACTTAAACCAATACGATGTGGAAAAGTATAATAACAATGATATTGATATTTTAATAAAGGATATAAAAATATTAAATATAAGTGGTAGGGGCCTAGAAAATCATTTAGGTTTAAGGGCAATTTCAGGATTGTTAACATATATAGGAGAAACTCAAAAACGCACTCTTAATCACATGAGTCATTTGACTATATATGATACTAATGAAACCATGGCTTTAGATATTATCTCTAGATTTAATCTTGAACTTACAGAGACCATAAGGGGTAAAACAAAGAAAGGTTCTCTTTTATGGCTACTGGATAAAACTGTAACAGCAATGGGCGGTAGGGCCCTTAGAAAATGGGTTGAGGAGCCACTACTTAACATAGACAAAATTAATGAAAGACTTGATGCTATCGAATATTTAAAGGAGCAGGTCTTTATTAGGGTTGAGTTAAAGGAATACTTAAAAAAGATATATGATATTGAGAGAATATCGGGGAAAATTTCCTATGGAACTGCAAGTCCTAAGGATTTAATTAGTTTAAAAAGTTCACTAAAACAATTACCTCATATTAGTTATTTATTCAATGAATGTGAGTCTCCATTTATTAGAAATCTATTTACGGGCTTAGACCAACATGAGGATATTATTAATAAAATAGAAAGTGCCATAATTGATGATCCACCTATTAGTATTAAAGATGGGGGAATAATTAAGAGTGGATATAATGAAGAACTGGACGAACTTAGAAGGGCAACCACTGAGGGAAAAATATGGATTTCAAATTTGGAAAGGGATGCTAAGGAAGAGAGTGGCATTAAGTCCCTTAAGGTTGGCTATAACAAAATATTTGGATATTTTATTGAAGTTACTAAATCTAATCTTCATTTAGTACCTGAAAGTTTTATTAGAAAGCAAACTTTGGCTAACTGTGAGAGGTATGTTACTCCTGAATTGAAAGAAGTGGAGTCAAAAATACTCGGTGCACAGGATAAAATAGTAGCCCTAGAATATGAGTTATATATAAACATAAGAAATTATATTAGCAACTATATAGAGAGTATCCAGAGAACTGCCAGGGCCATAGGACAGTTAGATGTTATTTATTCCTTAGCCCAGGTTGCAGAAGAAAACAATTATATTAAGCCTGTTATTAACAACAGTTCTGTTATAAACATAGAAGAGGGTAGACACCCAGTAGTTGAAAAGGTTTTAGATAATGAACTTTTCATTGCAAATGATACATATATAGATGCAGTGGGTAATAGAATGTCAATTATTACAGGACCAAATATGGCGGGTAAATCAACATACATGAGGCAAGTTGCCCTAATAGTACTTATGGCACAAATAGGATCATTTATTCCTGCGAAGAGTGCAGAAATAGGAATTGTGGATAGAATTTTTACAAGAGTAGGAGCCAGTGACGATTTATCCCAGGGACAAAGTACCTTTATGGTAGAGATGAGCGAAGTCGCAAATATATTAAATAATGCAACGGAAAAAAGTCTATTAATTTTAGATGAAGTTGGTAGAGGGACGAGTACTTTTGATGGTATGAGTATTGCTTGGGCAATAATAGAATATTTAAATTGCAACATTATGTCGAAAACACTCTTTTCTACTCACTATCACGAACTTACTGAACTAGAGAGCATAATGGAACATGTCAAAAATTATCGAATTACAGTGAAAGAGGACGGAGACAATATTGTTTTCCTAAGGAAAATAATTGAGGGGTCTGCAGATAAAAGCTATGGAATACAGGTTGCTAATATCGCCGGATTGCCCCAACAGGTAATTCAACGGGCTAAGGAACTATTGAAAAAGCTTGAAGAGCAGGATATCGCTAAAAATAAAGAAGTCATAAATGAGAAGCATAAGGAACTAGGAAATATTCAGGAAAAAGTTAAGGAATATGTTCCTATAGTAAAGGAAAATCCTATTGATAATGCAATTATAGAGGAATTAAAGAAAATCAATCTATTGGAGACTACACCAATTGAGGCATTAAATATTTTGTATAGCCTCCATAATAAGGCGGTAAAATCCTAGGAGGGCTAATATGAGCGACTATATTCATATATTAGATGATAATGTTATAAATCAGATTGCTGCGGGGGAAGTAGTGGAAGGACCATATTCCGTAGTAAAGGAGTTAATGGAAAACGCCATTGATGCAAAGGCAGATTCTATTACTGTTGAAATAAAAGAGGGCGGTAAAAAGTATATTAGAATTACAGATAACGGTATTGGTATTTCAGAAAAAGAGGTCGAAAAGGCATTTATGAGGCATACTACCTCCAAAATAAAAATGATGAACGATCTAGACTCCCTTATAACCCTAGGGTTTAGGGGTGAAGCCCTAGCTAGTATTGCCTCTGTTGCCCAGGTTGAAATAATAACTAAAACCAAGGACCAGCAACATGGAATACAGCTAGAAATAACCGGTGGTAGAATCGTAAATAGAAAAGAGATTGGTTGTCCAACGGGGACAACAATTATAATAAGGAACTTATTCTTTAATACCCCAGCTAGATTTAAGTTTATGAAGAGTACTCAAGCAGAGACCAGTAGAATCTCAGAAATAATATCTAGATTGGCAGTCAGTAAAATAGATATCGCCTTCAAATACATTAACAATAATAATATTATGTTTACTACCTCGGGGAATGGTAATCCTAAAGATGCAATTATAAACGTATTTGGTAAGGAGATAGCTAGAAATCTAATTGAGGTTAATGAAAAAAATGACACCTTTGAAATCAAAGGGTACATAAGTCAGCCAGAGCATACTAGAGGTAACCGAAATTACGAAGTCATATTTGTAAATAATAGATTTATTAAAAGTAAGGTTATATACAATGCTATTGAAAATGCATATAAGGGAAAGATCATAATAAATAGATTTCCCGTGTCTTTTTTATATTTAAATATTAATCCATCCCTAATAGATATTAATGTTCATCCAGCAAAGACTGAAATAAAAATATTTGATGAACAGGCGGTCTACGACTTTATATATTCAGCTATAAAAAGTGCATTAACTAAGGAAACAACTATTTCAGATTTTAAAATTAACACAAAAGGGTATGTTAAGGATAGTAGCAATGAATATTTAATGAATAAAAAAACTAATACTATCAATAATGGATTTCCAGTGAAGGAATTGGAAATATTAAAGGAGATAACTAGAGGATCAATTGTAGAAAAGAAGGTTAAAGAAGAGCCTAAGGATACTCCAGCAGAAAACCAGCAAACTAATTTAAGTGAAATAATAAGTTTCTTTGAGGAAGTCAAGGAAAGGGATGTAGTCGAGACAAATGAAGAGGTAATAACCCAAAAAAGCTTTATTTACGAAGTACTACAAAACTATAGGATTATTGGACAAATATTCAATACTTATATTATGATTGAGAAGGACAATTCCATATACTTAATTGATCAACATGCGGCCCATGAAAGACTCATATATAACCAGCTTAAGGATCAATTTACAAACAAAAGAATAGTGAGTCAGCAGCTTCTAAGCCCTGAGGTTTTAGAATTTTCTAATGAAGATAGTTTGATAGTAAATAAATATTTAGAAATATTCAATTCCTTAGGTTTTGATATGGAGGACTTTGGTCAAAATACTTATATTATTAGGGGGGTTCCTCTAATAATGGATGAATTAAAGAATTTTAATTTTATTTACGATGTAATTGACAATTTTGATGTTAGTAAAAGCAATGTAGAAATATTTGAAGAGGAACTAATTTTAAAGTCTTGTAAAGCTGCTATAAAAGCCATGGATAAATTAGATAACCTAGAAATTAGTAAACTTATATCTGATTTAAGGAATATAGAGCCGCCTCTAACTTGCCCCCATGGAAGACCCATTCTATTGACACTATCTAAATATGAAATAGAAAAGAACTTTAAAAGAGTACAGTAGGAGGGATATTATTGAAAAAAAATGTACTTATTTTGGTTGGTCCTACTGCAGTGGGAAAGACTGCAACTGCCATAGAAATATCCAAAATGTTAAACTGTGAAATTATTTCAGCGGATTCTATGCAAATATATAAGGATATGAATGTCGGTACTGCGAAGCCAACTATAGAGGAGCAGGATAATATACCTCATCATTTGATAGATGAAGTGCCTCCAGATGAAGAATTTTCAGTTGCTGTTTTTCAAGAGAGGGCAAAACAATTAATTAAGGATATTATTGATAGGGATAGAATACCATTTATTGTTGGGGGTACAGGTCTTTATATAAACTCAATTATATATAATATGGATTTTACAAAATCAGAATCTAACTGGGAGTTAAGAAAGCAACTAGAAGAAGAGGCTAAGACCCATGGAAACGAGTATTTACATAATAGGCTTAAGGAGATGGCTCCTGAGGTTGCGGAAAGAATTCACCCTAATAATGTTCAGAGGGTAGTACGGGCTATAGAAGTACATAGTGAAAGTGGAGAAAGCATTGGAGATTTTAGCAAGGACTTAACTCTTAATGAAGACTATAATTATATTTTTATGGCTTTAACGAGAGACCGGGAAGAATTGTATGAAAGAATTAATCAAAGAGTGGACATAATGATAAAAGAGGGTTTAATA
>Ga0194137_10002136_pt1 | contig 11811 bp, 14 predicted proteins | sample TARM_MetaG_T3_14_FD_134025 | JGI IMG/M metagenome (GOLD analysis project Ga0194137, IMG submission 134025) | Freshwater microbial communities from Pennsylvania, USA, analyzing microbe dynamics in response to fracking - TARM_MetaG_T3_14 (version 2) | ecosystem: Environmental > Aquatic >...
AGCTACGCCAACCCGATCATCTACCTGTTCCTGGGTGGCTTCCTGCTCGGCATCGCCATGCAACGCTGGGAGCTGCACCGCCGCCTCGCCCTGCACGTGCTGAAGCTGGTGGGGCATCAGCCGCGGCGGCAGATCGCCGGATTCATGCTCGCTACCGGCTTCCTGAGCATGTGGGTCTCCAATACCGCCACGGCGATCATGATGCTGCCCATCGGCATGTCGGTAATCAGCCTGCTCGGCGACAGCGATCCCGAGGAGCTCAGGCGCTACGCCACCGCCCTGCTGCTGGCCATCGCCTACTCGGCCAGCATCGGCGGCGTGGCCACCTTGATCGGCACGCCGCCCAACGCCCTGCTGGCCGGTTACCTGGCCGAGGATCGTGGCATCGACCTGGGCTTCGCCCAGTGGATGGTAGTGGGCCTGCCGATCAGCATCGCCATGATGACGGCGGCCTGGTGGTGGCTGACCCGGCGCGGCTTCGCGCTCAATGCGGCCGACCAGAGCGCCGACATGGTCGACGACGAGCTGGAAAGACTCGGTCGCATGTCGCCCGCGGAGCGCCGGGTGGCCATGCTCTTCACCCTCGCCGCGCTGGCGTGGGTGGCCCGACCGCTGCTCAATGACGCCGGCCTGTCCTGGCTCACCGACACCGGTATCGCCATCGCCGCCGGCATCGCACTCTTCCTGACACCCAGCGGGGCACGGGCCGGAGAGCGGCTGCTGGTCTGGGACGATGCCCAGAAGGTCCCCTGGGGCATCCTGTTGCTGTTCGGTGGCGGCCTGGCCCTGGCCGGCACCATCACCCGCACCGGGCTGGCGGAGTGGATCGCCAACCAGTTGGGCGTCTTCGGCACCCTGCCGCTGCTGGCCATGATCGGTATCGTGGTCCTGGTGATCATCTTTCTTACCGAGGTGACCTCCAACACCGCCACCGCCGCCGCCTTCCTGCCGCTGCTGGGCGCCCTGGCACTGTCGCTGGATATCTCGCCACTGCTGATCACGGTGCCGGCCGCCATCGCCGCCAGCTGCGCGTTCATGATGCCGGTGGCCACGCCCCCCAACGCCATCGTCTTCGGCACCGGCCATATGAAGATCCAGTCGATGATCCGGGCCGGCTTCGCCCTCAACCTGATCAGCACCGTGCTGGTGACGCTGATGGCCTACGGACTGATCCTGCTCTTCTGGTGATGCCGCTTCCACCAACGACACGGGCCCGGCAGATGCCGGGCCCGTGTCGTTACCACGAGACAATCAATGGTCACGCTACTGGATCGCCGGTGCCATCCACAGCGACCAGGCCTGGGCGTAATGATCGAGCAACAGCACGCCGAACAGCCCCAGGATATAGCGGATCGAAAACCAGAAGGCGGCCAGGGGCGCCCTGGGATCTTGCCCTCGCCATACTCGGTAGTTCCACACCATGAAACGTGCGTTGAGCGCTATCACCCCGACCAGATAGACCGCACCGCTCATGCCGATGGCGAAGGGCAGCAGGGTCACCGCCACGGTCAGCCAGCCGTAGAGCCAGACCTGCAGCCGCGTAAAGGCCTCGCCGTGGGTGACCGGCAGCATCGGGACCCCGGCTCGGGCATATTCATCGCGCTTGTGCAGTGCCAGCGCCCAGAAGTGTGGTGGCGTCCAGGCGAAGATGATCAACACCAGAAGCAGTGGCTCGGCGCTCACCTGCCCGGTGACCGCCGTCCAGCCCAGCAGCGGTGGCGCGGCACCGGCCAGACCGCCGATCACGATGTTCTGGGGGGTGGCGTGCTTGAGGAAGGTGGTATACACCAGCGCGTAGCCGATCAGCGACCCCAGGGTCAGCCAGGCGGTCAGGGCGTTGACCTGCCACACCAGCAGGCCGAGGCCGGCCAACGAAAGCAGCGAAGCCCAGCCCAGGGCGATGCTCCCGGGCATGCGGCGTGCCGCCAGCGGACGACGCGAGGTGCGCAGCATCATGGCATCGAGGCGCCGGTCGACCACATGGTTGAAGGCCGCCGCCCCGCAGGCGGTCAGGCCGATCCCGATCAGGCCAAACAGCACGACCGCGAGCGACGGCAGCACCGGCCGCGCCAGCGCCATGCCCACCAGGGCACACACCAGCATCACCAGCACCACCCGCGGCTTGCACAGGGTCACCAGGTCTCGCCACCCCCACTCGCCCAGCGCCGGGGACGAGAGTTCGGTGACGCGGATCTCGGTCGTCAGCGCCTCAGACATGGAGCCACTCCTTCTTCTGTCGCGATGTTTGTTGTGTCGTGAACGAGCATGGCGGCAGGCAGCGCCAGCGCCAGGCCGCCAGCGCCAGAGTCAACACCAGAGCCACGGCGCCCGCGGTGTGCAGCAGTGCCAGCCACAGGGGCAGCCAGAGCAGGATATTGGCCACCCCCAGCGAGAATTGCAGTCCGTAGGCCAGGGTCAGGACCGTGAGCCACGGGCGCATCGCCGCCTCATGCCGATAGCAGATCAGCAGCGCCAGGATGGCGGCTCCCAGCGCCAGCGCGCCCAGGCGGTGCCCCATCTGGATGGCACTGCGCGCCTCGGCATGCAGTTGGCCATGCAGGTAGTTGGGGCCGACGCTCTGGGTCAGATGAAAGCCCTCGCTCCAGTCCAGGCTAGGCCACCACTCACCATTGCAGGTGGGGAACCCCTGGCAGGCGATGCCGGCGTAGTTGCTGGAGACCCAGCCACCCAGAGCCAGCTGCCCCACCAGCAGCATGGCAGCCAGCCCCCAGAGTGGTGTCAATGCGCGGCGCGGCGGAGCCACGCCACCAGGCGTCAGGCTGCCGCTGGCACACCGCCTCAGGCGCAGGTGCAGCCACAGGAACACCAGCATCACGCCGAGCCCTCCCAGCAGATGCAGGGTGACCACCTGGGGCCACAGCCTGAGGGTGACCGTGAAGGCGCCGAACGCACCCTGCAGCAGGATCAACGCCAGCAGCCCCATACTCACCCGCCAGGGGTAGTCGGCATGTCGCCGCAGTGGCCTGCCCAGCACCAGCAGGGCGATCACCAGTAGCCCCAGGGCGGAGGCCACGTAGCGATGGATCATCTCCATCCAGGCCTTAGCGCTCTCCAGCGGCGACTCCGGGCTATGGGCCAGGGCCCGTGCCTCGTCGGGCACCACCAGGGCGCCATAGCACCCCGGCCAGTCCGGACAGCCCAAGCCGGCATCCACCAGCCGCGTCCAGGCGCCGAGCAGGATCACCCCCACCGTCAGCACCACGCCCAACAGGCTCAGCGTCTTGAGCAGTGCCAGTCGCCGCTGCGCTGCATGCATCACCCCACCTCCCTTGTCATTGCAGGATCAGCGTCCCGCCAGCTCCTGGCCCGCCAATTCCTGACCACCCTGCCAGGGCGCCTCCGGATTCATGCGCAGCAGGCGCCCCAGGTCATCCTTCACCGCATAGGGGTCCACATCCGCCGGGTAGCCGAGCACCACCTGTCCCCGCGGATCGAGCAGCCATAGCCGATCCGGTTCGAGCCAGCTCGGCCGCTCGGCCCAGTGCGCCACCTCCTCGCCGGGCAGCGCCTCGACAGGGCCGCCCACACGCAGCCGCCTGACCCTCTGTGCCTCACGGCCCAACGCCCGATGCAGCCGCCACCACTGGTCGCTCAGCTCGGCACAGCGCTGCCCGCAGTCGAAGGCCAGTACCCAGTCGCCGGACACCGACGGTGCCATGTTCGCGGCCAGTGGCCACTCGTCGAGTACCGGAATCTCCGGGGCCAGTTCACCATGGGCCGTGCGCCCCTCGGGGATGCCGACTCGCCCCAGCGCCATGACCGTAGCCACCAGCACCGGCAGGGAGAGGAACAGCAGCAGTGCCATCAGCTTGAGTCGCCCGAAGCGTGCAGCGTGGGTCGTCGTCATCGCAGGTCCTCCGCGGGTACACCTTCGCGGTCGCGGGTCATCCGCCGGCCGCCGATAACCATCACCACCAGTGCCGCCAGCGCCAGCCCCCACCACTGAACGGCATAGCCGACATGGCGACTCGGCGGCATGACATTGGGGGACCACCAGCCAGGCAGCACGCCGGGCCCCTCCTCGAGGTGCAGCCAGCCAGGGTGGGCGAAGTCGAGGGCCCAGGCGTCGAGCTGGATACGCTGCAGCCGAGCCCCCTCATGGTTGGGACCGAACAGCGGTGCGCCCTGCCCCGCCGCCTGCCAGCGCCCGCGCAGGGTGACCCTGCCGTCCGGCGTTGCCACAACGGGGTCGGCACGGCTGGTGCCGGTCTCCAGGAAGCCGCGCTGCACCAGCCACAGCCGGCCGTCATCGCCGCGCAGCGGGGTGAGCGGGGCCACCCCGAGGCGACCATCATGGGTACGGTTGTCGAGGAACAGGGTCGCCTCGCTCAGGTACTCGCCGGAAAGGGTCACACGACTCCCCTCGGGTGGCTCGCGATGGGGGGCGGTCAGCGCGGGGGCACTCTCCAGGCGAGTGAGATAGGCGCGCTTCTGATCACCGCGCTCCCACTGCCAGAAGCCCAGCGCCAGCCCCAGCGCCACCAGCAGCGACCACAGGCTCCACCACAGGCGTTGCCGCCACCGTCCGCGGCGGGCATGCTGAGAAACATTGCTGCCCAAGGAGTGTTCCATGCTGCTCAAGGTCCTGATCGCTCTGGTGTTCCTGGCCATGCTGGCGAGTCTCGCCAGCGGTGCCGGCTTCCTGCTCCGTGACGGTGGCGCCTCTCGGCGCCTGCTCGTCTCGCTGAAACTGCGGGTGGCCCTGGCCGCCACCCTGCTGGCCCTGCTCTTCTACGGCTTCTATGCCGGCAGCCTGGGCTGACCGACCTCAAAACACATAGACGAACAGGAACAGGCCGATCCACACCACATCCACGAAGTGCCAGTACCAGCAGGCCGCCTCGAAGCCGAAGTGATTCTCCGAGGCGAAGTGGCCACGCAGGATACGGATCAGCATCACCGCCAGGATGGTGGCGCCGATGATCACGTGGGCCCCGTGGAAGCCGGTCAGCAGGAAGAAGGTCGCCCCGTATATCCCCGCCTCCAGGGTAATACCGTAGTGATGGTAGGCCTCGTAGTACTCCACGCCCTGGATGATGATGAAGGTGAAGCCCAACAGCACGGTGACCAGCAGCCAGTTGCGTGTGGTCTCGCGCATGCCCTCCTTGAGCCCCTCGTGGGCCACGGTGAGCGTGATGCTGGACCCCACCAGAATCAGGGTGTTGACCAGCGGCAGCTGCCACGGACTGAAGGTGTCACGGGGGCCGGCCACGTCACCCGGGGGCTCAAGCAGCGGCCAGCTGGCAGTGAACTCCGGCCACAGCAACGCCGCCACCCCCTTGGCACCCTCCCCGTCCAGCCACGGCAACGCGAAGGTACGCACGTAGAAGAGCGCACCGAAGAAGGCGGCAAAGAACATCACCTCGGAGAAGATGAACCAGGCCATGCCCTGGCGGAAGGAGCGATCCATCTGGGCATCGTAGAGCCCCCCGCGAGACTCCTTGATCACATCGCGGAACCACAACCCCATTACCGACAGGACCGCCAGCATGCCGACCGCCAGCAGCGCACTGCCCCGACCGTGCACCATGACCATGCCGGCCCCTATCATCATCGTGCCCAACGCCAGGGAGCCCAGTATCGGCCACTTGCTGGTTGCGGGAACGTAGTAGCTGCCACCACTCATGCCTCATCTCCTATGCCGCCGCTCGCCCGGGCCTGAAGCGCCGCTTCATCTCGGGTGACCGGATACAGGGTGTAGACCAGGGTTACGGTATTGACGTCCTCGGGCAGGTCCCGGGTCAGCTGGAACACCAGCGGCGCCGACATCCTCTCACCCGCCTCGAGGCGCTGCTCCTTGAAACAGAAGCAGGTCAGCTTGCGCAGGTGCGGGTTGGCGCGCGCCGGCGACACGCTGGGCACCGCCCGCCCCCCGACGGCGCTGTCGCCGGTGTTGTGAAAGGCGAAGCCGACCTCAGCGCTCTGCCCCGGATGGATGCGTACCTGGCGCGTCTCGACATCGAGGTTCCAGGGCAGCCCGGCGCTGCCACGGGTCACGAACTGCACCGTCACCATGCGCGAGGCATCGACCTCCTCGTGCACCAGGGCCTGGGCCGAACCACTGGTCTTGCCGTTGAGCCCGGTCACCTCGCAGAAGACGTCGTAGAGGGGCACCAGGGCGAAGGCGAAGGCAAACATTCCGGCCAGGGCGAACAGCGTCTTGGCAACGGTACGTCGCACGCCCTGACGGCTGGCGGGCTCCCGGACATCGGACATGGCGGTCTCCTCCTGGCGCTGGCCTCACTCGCCTTGGCGGTGGAAGGTGGGCGGATGCTCGAAGGTATGCAGCGGCGCCGGGCTCGGCACGCTCCACTCGAGGTCCTCGGCGCCCTCCCAGGCCTTGGCCGGGGCCTTCTCGCCGCCTCGCACGCACTTGATGATGAGTATCACGAAGAGCAACTGCGAGGCACCGAACAGGAAGGCACCGAGGCTCGAGGCCACGTTGAAGTCAGCGAACTGCAGCGCATAGTCGGGGATGCGTCGCGGCATTCCGGCCAGCCCCGAGAAGTGCATCGGGAAGAAGGTCAGGTTCACGCCGATCACCGACAACCAGAAGTGCCACTGGGCCAGCTTCACGTTGGGGTAGTGGCCGGTCCACTTGGGCAGCCAGTAGTAGGCCGCGGCGAGGATCGCAAACAGCGCGCCCGGCACCAGCACGTAGTGGAAGTGCGCCACCACGAAGTAGGTGTCGTGGTACTGGAAGTCCGCCGGCGAGATGGCCAGCATCAGTCCCGAGAAGCCGCCGATGGTGAACTGCACCACGAAGGCCAGGGCAAACAGCATGGGTGGTTCGAAGCTGATGGAGCCGCGGAACATGGTGGCGATCCAGTTGAATACCTTCACCCCGGTGGGCACCGCGATCAGCATGGTGGTGTACATGAAGAACAGCTCGGCGGCGAGCGGCAGGCCCACGGTGAACATATGGTGCGCCCACACCAGGAACGACAGGATGGCGATGGATGCCGTGGCATAGACCATGGAGGCGTAGCCGAACAGGCGCTTGCGCGAGAAGGTCGGGATGATCGCCGAGACGATGCCGAAGGCCGGCAGGATCATGATGTAGACCTCGGGGTGCCCGAAGAACCAGAAGAGGTGCTGGAAGAGCACCGGGTCGCCGCCGCCGGCGGCATTGAAGAAGCTGGTACCGAAGTTGATGTCCATCAGCATCATGGTGATCACCCCGGCCAGCACCGGCATCACCGCGATCAGCAGGAAGGCGGTGATCAGCCAGGTCCAGCAGAACAGCGGCATATCCATCAGACGCATGCCCGGGGCACGCAGGTTGAGGATCGTGGCGATGATGTTGATGGCGCCGAGGATCGAGCTGACACCGGCGATATGCAGCGAGAGGATGAAGAAGGTGGTGGACGGCGGCGCGTAGGTGGTGGAGAGCGGCGCATAGAAGGTCCAGCCGAAGTTGGGGCCACCCCCGGGCATCAGCAGGGTGCTGAGCAGCAAGGTAAAGGCCACCGGCAGCAGCCAGAAGCTGAAGTTATTGAGTCGCGGCAGGGCCATGTCCGGCGCGCCGATCTGCAGCGGCACCATCCAGTTGGCCAGCCCCACGAAGGCCGGCATGATCGCCCCGAACACCATGATCAGCCCGTGCATGGTGGTCATCTGGTTGAAGAACTCCGGCACCACCAGCTGCAGCCCGGGCTGGAACAGCTCGGCGCGAACCACCAGCGCGAAGACCCCACCGATAAAGAACATCGTCAGCGAGAAGATCAGGTAGAGACTACCGATCTCCTTGTGATTGGTGGTGAGCAGCCAGCGCATCAGCCCGCGCGGGGGCGCGGCGTGGGCACTCGCCTGGCCACCGGCACTGGCGGTGGAGCTCTGCTCGACGGGGTGATGCAAGGGCAACTTGGGCGCCATGGTGAATCTCCCTGATCTTCGCTGTTCTTATCGGATCGCGCTGGGCAACATGGGCCGGCCTAGTCGGCCAGCCGCTCGGCTATCTCCGCAGGCTGCACCAGGTCACCGGTGTCATTGCCCCAGGCGTTGCGTTCATAGGTGATCACGGCGGCGATCTCCACCGGGTTCAGGGTACTGCGGAACGCCGGCATCGCCGCGCCCGACACGCCGTTGATGACGACATCGATGTGCCGCTCCCGGTCATCCATCAGCGCCTGGTTGCCTGCCAGCGCCGGGAAGGCCGGCGGGTTGCCGCTGCCATCCGGCTGGTGGCAGGAAGCACACACGGCGTTGTAGCTCTGCTCGCCGCGCGCCATCAGCTCGTCCATGGACCATTCGCGGTCGACCCCTTGCGCCTCCTGGGTTGCGGCCTCCTTGCGCTCCGCCAGCCAGGAATCGAACTCCTCGCCCTCCATGGCGTGCACCACGATGGGCATGAAACCGTGATCCATGCCGCACAGCTCGGCGCACTGGCCGCGATAGATGCCGGGCTCGTTGATGCGCACCCAGTTCTCGTTGACGAAGCCGGGAATGGTGTCCTGCTTCACGGCAAGGTCGGGGACCCACCAGGAATGGATGACATCGTCGGAGGTAAGCAGGAAACGCACCTTGCGCCCCACCGGCAGCACCAGCGGCTCGTCGACCTCGAGCAGGTAGTGCTCGCCACGCTCGCCTTCGCCGCGGATCGATTCCCGCGGCGTGCCGAGGTTGGAGGTAAAGGCCACATCCTCGCCCAGGTACTCGTAGCGCCAGCGCCACTGCTGCCCGGTGATCATCACATCCAGGTCGGCATCGGAGGGGTCGTACATCTTCTTGAGAGTGGCGGTCGCCGGAACGGCCATGCCGATGAGGATCAGCAGCGGGATCGCCGTCCAGATCACCTCGACCAGGGTGTGCTCATGGAAGTGCGCCGACTTGGCCCCCCTGGAATGCCGGAAGCGGAACAGGGAGTAGAACATCACCCCGAACACCACCACGCCGATGACCACGCAGATCCAGAAGATGGTCATGTGCAGCGAGTGAATCTCACGGCTGACGTCGGTCACACCCACCGGCATGTTCCAGCCATTGGCCATGGCCAGCGTCGTCATCAGGGGGACGACCAGGCAACCTGCCATCCACACGATAAACGTGCGCATCGGCGCCTCCTCCTTGCTAGTTGTCGGGGCTTGTTTTTGTCGTGAGCTGTCTTGTCATGCGACAGGCGCACACTGCTGGTCGGTCAGTTCAGATACGCCTCATGAAAGAAGTGTAGACGCCTCGCCTGCGGCCGACTGTCGCAGACCTCCATTCCGCCAACGGCACTTTCAACGGGCCACCGTCACGGCAAGCACCGCCACCAGCACCACCAGCACAAGCGCCATCAGTATGCCCACGACAATGAAGGCCACAGGATGGCCCTTCTCGAAGTCCTCACGTCGGCGCACATCCTTCTGCACGCCGAAGAAAGCCGCCAATACCGACTTGACCACGCTCCACATCGCACTCTCTCCATGACAGGGATCAAACTTGCACCGATTCACCGCAGGCCCTACCGGCATGGCTCCCCTATACTCTAGTCAAGACACCACGGCATATGCCGCATTCATCCATCCGGTGATGCGTTCAACAGGAGGTCATCATGTCCCAGAATCCCTTTGCCAACCCGATGTTCGAGTGGTGGCAGCAGCAGTGGACGAAGGGGGTCAATCCCATGGCTCGCACCCAGCTGGCGTGGATGGAGAGCATGGCCGAGGCCCTGCAGTTCGAGGCCCAGTTCCTGAAGGCCATCGCCGAGAGCGGCGAACGGATGGCCAAGTGCTTCAACGGCAAGCAGCCCACTACCCCGGAGGAGGTGCAGGCCTGCTACGAAAAGCTGGTGAAGGAAGTGGGCGATGCCCAGATGAAGCGCCTGGAGCAGGCTACCCAGCTCACCCACGATTTCCGCAAGCGGCTATGGGAGGAGATCTGACCGACGTTAGCCGCGTCCGCACAACGCCAGACGACACCCCAGGCGCCCTTCAAGGGCGCCTTTTCAATTGCCCAAACCGATCAGGCGAGTCATCAGCGGCAGAAGGAAGGCCGTCAACAACCCAGTCAGCCCCATGGCCAGCCCCGAGAAGGCCCCAGCCACTGCACCGATGCGCGCGAATGCCTGAGCGGTACCGAAGCCATGGGCAGAGAGCCCCAGCGCGAAGCCCTGCACCGCCGGGTCCGTGATGCGCAGCAGGCGGAACACCCAGGGCGCCAGTGCACAACCGATGGAGCCGGTCAGCAACACCAACCCCGCCGCCAGAGAGGGAATCCCGCCGATCTGCTCGGCGATACCCATGGCGATGGGCGAGGTCACCGAACGTGGTGCCAGAGAGAGCACCGTTTCCGGGCGTGCCCCCATGGCCAGCGCAATGCCCAGGGTGCTGGCCACCGCGGTGACGATGCCGACCACGCAGGCCACCAGCAGTGGCACCAACAGGCGGCCCACCCGCTCCCGGTGGTCGTAGAGCGGGATCGCCAGCGCCACGGTGGCCGGCCCCAGCAGGAAGTGGATGAACTGGGCCCCCTCGAAGTAGGTGGCGTAGTCCATATCCACGAGCAGCAGCAGGCCGATCAGCATGGCGATGGAGAGCGTGACCGGGTGCACCAGCGGCGTCCCCCCCAGCGCCTTGTTGATGCGCACCGCCAGGGTAAACACCAGCAGCGTCACCAGCAGGGAGAGCAGCGGATTACCGGAGAGATAGACCCACAGTTGGTCGAGTGTCGCGACGTTCATCGCCCCTGCCCTCTGCGACGACGATTGAGTCGATCCAGGGCCCAGGCAGTGGCGGCCAGAGTCAGCGCCGTGGATACCACCAGGGTGACGAGGATCGGCAACAGATCTCGGCCGATCAGTGCAAAGTGAACCATCAGCCCCACGCCCGCCGGCACGAAGAGCAGCGTCAGATAGTTCAGCAGCCCCTCGCCGGTGACCCTGAGACTGGTGGGCACCTTGCCTCTCACCATCAACCCGACCAGCAGGATCACCATGCCGATAACCGGCCCCGGTATCGGCAGGGTCAGGCCACGCGCCACCAGTTCACCCAGAAACTGGCAAGCGAGCAGCACGCTCATTCCCATGATCAGCGGCATTCGCCACCTCCCGCATACAAGGCCACCCAAGCCGGAGCGGAGGGCATGTTGCCTCGCGCCGGAGCAAACCACCGCAGCAACAGGCGGGCCAGCTCAGCGCAACTGGCTGTCCTTGCTGCCCCTGCGATTGTAACCCGCCGTGGCGCCCTGCCGCTTGTCGCGCTCTGCCTGGCAGGCGACACACAGACGCACTCCGGGAATGGCCTCGCGCCGCGCCTGCGGTATCTCGTCATCGCACTCCTCGCAGTGCGTAAGACTCTCGCCATGCGGCAGCCGGCTGCGCGCCAGCGAGACCGCATCATCAACGCTGGCATCGATCTGATCCTGAACCGCACCATCCTTGCTCCATCCGCCCGCCATCTCATCTTCCTCCCCGGCCTGCAAGCCAGCAGTGCCAAAGCACCTTGTCGGAACCTCGCGCCGCTAGTGGCGCCTGGCCAGATTTTTCAGGCCAGACAACTCCTTCGCCGCGCGAGGTTCACCACATAACTGCTTGCGCTACATCATAGTGCATAGCGCTCGACGGCCACAGCGCCCCCTGAGCCAAACGACTGAAAAGAAAGTGCAAAAGGGGCTTTTCATTTCCCGGGGAAAGCGCTAGTATACGCCTCGTTCTCGGGGGACAGGCCAGACGGCCACGAAACCCGAAAACAGAGTCGGAGCGTGGCGCAGCTTGGTAGCGCGTTGCAATGGGGTTGCAAAGGTCGCAGGTTCGAATCCTGTCGCTCCGACCACAAACATCAGAGAAACCGCCACTTACGGATCATGCCG
>Ga0194137_10002138_pt1 | contig 11809 bp, 13 predicted proteins | sample TARM_MetaG_T3_14_FD_134025 | JGI IMG/M metagenome (GOLD analysis project Ga0194137, IMG submission 134025) | Freshwater microbial communities from Pennsylvania, USA, analyzing microbe dynamics in response to fracking - TARM_MetaG_T3_14 (version 2) | ecosystem: Environmental > Aquatic >...
AGCCTCGGTTGCGCCGGTAAAAGCCATATTGAACCAGTTGGTGTGGTTGTTGCCGTCTACTGTTAGCGTCTGCGCGGCATGGGTTTTAATGGTTAATTCTTTGCCAGCATTCAGGCCAAAAGCAGCTTGGCTTACCAGCGCCATATTGCCCTGCTCGTCTATGCCTAACAGCGTATTGGCAACAGGCTGATCGGGTATTGCCACACTGCCAGTAAAGTTGTTTGGCAGGCGCGGCCGAAAGCTGTTTAGCTCGTCAGCCACGTAGCGCATACTCACACTTAACCCTTGAAAATTCGGGTTAACTTCCTCGGCCCGGATGGTCGTGTAAGGGATATACGGGTTTAAAAACTGCCACGGGTTAAAATTCATCTGCGGCGACCTCTTGGGCTGGCGTGTAAGAAAAACTGGCTGATAATATGCGGCGGGTAATAATCACTGGTGTGGCTTAAATAGATAGCAAGGTTGCGACTTACGCCGTCTATGTATTCATCGTTCCATGACGTAGACGCACCACCCCACAACGCATCATCCCAATCGGATAGATCCCACTTGCTACCGGCGCCTATCAGCACATCAGATAGCGGAATGTTCGGATCAGCATAGTCGTAGTAAAGCCGGTACTGGCACTCAACACGGGTAACGCTGTTGGCCTCAATCACCAGCTTACGCCAGCGCTTTTTATCCTCTGGCTTACCAAAGGCCATAAAGCCGGTTTGGAATGAGCTGGTATAGGCGACATTATCAAAGGTGTTACCGCTATCGAGCTGATACACATAGCCATTAGTACCGCCGGCGTATAGCAGTTCTCGCCCAGTGCTGTCCTCGCCAGACCACGTACAACTCGCCACAAAGTTATAGCGCAGCTCAGTAAAGCCCATTACCTCGCCGCCGAACATGGTCAGGATAAGCCCGGTATTATCCGAGAAGAAAAGCCGGTACTGGTTTTTGCCGCGCACAATCATGCTGGCTACAACGCTGCTTAGGCGCTGCTGCAGTAATGGCTGCACTTTCTGGCTAATGGTGGCGCTGTCAAAGTCGCCAAATTGGTTTGTGCGGTCGAGCTTGGTCAGGCCGCGATCATCTAAAAAGATGCTCTGGCCCATGCTTTGTATGCTGCCGGCAATGGCGCCGGAGTTAAGCGCATAGGCGGTTAGCTGGAAATCAGCCTCGCTTGCGCCGTACAGCATAAAGATTTTATTGCGGCAGAATATGGCGGTGGCTTTATCGGCCTGCACATCAATGCCGGTTATCTCGTCACCTACTGCAATCTCGCCCGCACCGTTTGCACCGCTCCAGCCTGCCGGGTTGCCTATCTCTGAGTACACAAAGCTGCCACCGCGATAGCTCATTACCAGTTTTTGGCTCGGCAGTACATCAACGTGCGTGGGCTGGTCTGGTGTAATGGGGCCGGTTATCTGTGTAAAGGAAATGCCGTTAAATCGAAAGGCCGGGTTGCGGCCATCAACGCCTATCACCTCTCGCGCTGCGGCCGAACCGCTAAAGTTGGTTTCGATAAACTCATAGTTGCCATCTGGCGACAGCGCAGGCGTGGTCACTTCCTGCCAGCCAGTGCCGCTGCTGCGGTACATTTTTGCCGCGGTGCCGTCTACCGTGTTGCGGAACGCATAAACCACGTCATTAAAGCGGAATACACCCAGCACAGGGCCGGAACCCGGCACCGGCTGAATGGCGTCCGTTCTTAACGTGCGCTCGGCTCGGTATGCCGCTAAGAAATCGTCAAAGGTTGCAAACGGGAACCCGGGTAAGTCAGCGCCGATAATCTCCGATGGCGCCGGCTGGCCGTCGAAGCGCTCATAGCCTTTGATGCGCTGATAACGGCCTGTGGTGGTAAGCTCGTAGTTGATAAGCTCGGTACACTCACCGGGCTTGATCATCTGGTCACTTACCGCCACATTAAGCCCGCCGGTTAGCGGTATGGTAATAACGCTGGTGTTACTAGCCATTTAAGAATGCTCCCCGGCTAAACGACATACGGGGCAGGCAAGCCGATGCTAACTCAGCCAGGGCGTTATCATAACGCATGGTGGCCACCTGCAGCAGCGAACCATCTTCCTCATGGCTGGCGTAATACATCAGCGCCTTGTGCATAATCACATCGTGAAAGCGCTCAGGAATGGCCGACACATCGGTATCATCCACCATCTGAACCGGCAACACGCTGTATTCCACATCGAGCGTGTAAGCAGCATCCGGCACCGGAAATACCTGCATTACACCGTCAGGCCGAAAGGTATATACCGTTGGCCGCTGCTTATCGGCTGCCGTTAAAAAGCCACGGTTGCGAAACACATCCCAGCTCAGTTCCGTTAAAGGCTGGCCATCAATAAAAATGCGCGTGATCCGGTTAGCATTAACCAGGCCAAGATCCAGTGTACTGTATTGGCGCACATCAGCCTGTAAGTTAGCGCTGCCCATGCGCCATAGAAACGACCAATCCGGCTGCAGGCGCTGAATATCCAGATCCGCTTGCCGCACCCACCCCACCACCTTGGCTAAAATCGCCTGCTGGTTTACTACCGTAATAGGGCCAGAGCCAGAAATACCCGACTCCTGCCGCACCCGGTTGCACAGTTCTAAAAACGTCATGGCAGCACCTGGCGGGATTAGTTGAAGTGTTCTTTAATAACTGAGAAGTTGTATTCCTGCTCCCAGCTTTCTGGTACCAACTCATTGGTTTCCATATCGCGGTGCGCGGGGATTAAGCGGCGGGCATCGCAAAGGATGTTATAAACCACGGCTGGTACTTTCACTGGTTTGCCAAAGTGGATCTGGAAATTGTCACCATTGGCACACACCACCATATCTGGCAGCTTGGTGTCAGAGGGTTTACTGACTTTAATGGTGTAGTGAGTAGGCGTTTCAGATTGTTCGGTTTCAGTGAATTCGCCATCTTCTTCCTGATCACCGGCATCGCCACCTTGATTTTCTTCGTCATCAGCACCTGGTGCATCACCGGCTTCTTGCAGTAACCGACGAACCTCAGCCAGCAGCACATCCTTATCACCATCAGCTGGCAATTCTACGCCAAGCTCATTTTTAGCAAACTCGATAATGTATTTCAGGCTGGATGATTTATTGGGTTTTTTCATGGTTGTCATAAAACTCTCCGTGAGCTAAATAAAAAAGGCCGCGCAATGGCGGCCTTATGAGGGTTTAACTGCTACTGGTTACTGTGGAGGTGTTTTCAGAACAGCGAATTCACCACGGACCATCCAAAGCTGATTCAGGATCTTGCCTTGGAAATAGGTTTTCCAACCCATTGAGCCGCGCTGACCTAACGGGTCACTTGCCGCCGCTTTCGGGTTTACCACCTGCGGCTGGATAGCACCGGCTGACGGAACGTACTTGCCGCCTTTTTTACCTGCTTTAACTGATAAGGCGCCAAACGCGTCCTCACAGAAATACAGCGCAGGGTAAACGTCAGCCAGGGTGCCAGTGGTAGAGATTAACTCTGTCGCACCTGTACCTTTTGCTGCACCTGCATCAGCGAACGGCAAAGCCCATGGCGTTAAGATGTAGCGCACATCATCAACTGAGCCCAGTTCTTCATCGCAGATCGGCTGGCGTTGACCATACTTAGCCACCGGCACAAAGCCTTCCATCTTACGAATGTGTGGTGCCATATCCGTATGGGTTACACAAATGTAGGCAGCTTCGATAGGCGAAGTATTATGGTCTGGCGTACCTGCCAGCATCTTACGCATTTTCTTACCTTTGTTGCGGGCAAGGGTTCGAGTGATGATCTGCTGCTCGCTCTTAGTCAGCGCGGTAGCGACAGTAGAGCGGCCGGCCACACCGCCAGCATAACGCACAGAGGTACCAGCAATTAGAATGCTGTATAACCACTGCTCGATAGTTTGCGCGGCTTGCTCTGATGCGGCAGTCCACATATCTTTACCCACTGGCTGATCGTGCAAGTCAAGCAGCACGTCAGTAGTTGGCATGTAGTCACCCAGTTGCACCAGGCTGATCTCCACGTTTTCATAACGGAAATCAGAGCCGGTTGGCGTTACACCCTCAGTCAGCGGTGTCAATGCCAGAGGCAGCGGCACAATGCGGCGAAAGCGCGCTACTTTGGTTTCGTTCATGCCAATCCATAACGACTTGGCCAGTTTCGTTAAAACCAGAATTGGCTCAACGTGCTTTAATGCTTCTGACATTGCCTTAGCGGCATTGCCTAAGCTGATATCACCATAATTGTTAGACATAGATCACCCCTTGCGGTTATCCATTTCGCATTGCGAAATCAAATTCAGATTCAAAGTCACTTTCGCCACGGCGCACAGCTATAGGCGCACCAGCGCCCTTGCGGGATGTCGCCACATGGTCAGAAAGGTTGTTGGGTTTGCGCTGCGCTGCAGGCTTTGCAATAGCGCCGGTTGTTTGCTTGTAGAGGTTCAGCAGCACAATGTTGTCGTCAGCACTCATGCTGCTGGCAATTTGCTTAACTGCTGGCGGTTGGGATGACAGCCATGTTTTAAAAGCCGGGTTGCCGACCACCTGGACATAGTCAGGGTGAGCCTGCGCAAGCCGGTTAAGCTCTTGCTGTCTAATTTGCTGCTCTTGTTGCTGCTGCTCGAACTGCTGCCGCTGCTCCATCTGCTGTTGCAGTGGGTTAAGCTTGGCTTCGATGCGGCTAAGTAGCTGCTGCTCTCTACGTTCTAACGCTGCGGCGACTTCCGGCCACTCTCGCTTAAGTTCATCGTCGCTCATAGCTTCGATTTCATCAGCGGTTGGGCCATCCTTTTTGCCGGTTTCCTTTAACTGCTCCTGCTCTGCCAGTTTTTTCTTAAGGGCATCCAGCTCCCGTTGCGTTGGGGCTAAACGGCCTGTTACTGCCTGGTAGTCAGATTGCAGCTTTTGCAGCGCCTGATTGGTTTGCTGAAACTGGTTGCGTAGCGGCTCTGGTACAGATTGCCAGGGGTCGGTGTCGTCCTGTTCAGCGGCATCATCCATTTGCTGCTGTTGTTCACCATCATCCTGAATATCTAACTCAGTTTCTTCGCTGCCAGTGTCGGCACTTTGATGCTGCTCGCCTTGATCTGCGGAGTCGTCAGAGTCCTGCATTGCGTCATTAAACGCGGCGTCAATGTCATCGTATGCTTGCTCAGTCATTGGATTTTTCCTGTTGAGTGCTTTTTTGCAGTCATAAAAAAACCCGCGACTGAGCGCGGGTTTCGTTCTATCTGGCTAGGCCAGAATTCGGTTAGGCTTTTTCCTCAATGCGTTTGAGGTATGTCCGGATCTGTTGGTCAATCTGGTGAATTTGCCCACGGGTAAAACTGGTTTTAGTCAGGTCGTGATCACCAGCGAGATACTCGAGCAACTCTTTGCGGTCTTGCTCAAGTTCTTGAATAATTGCTCTGTAGTATTGCGATGGAATAGCCATTATGCATTCAGCCCATAGTTGGCCTTGTGGTCGCCCCACTGCTGCTTAACTTGCAGCTCAGCCATAAAGCGCTGCCAGTTCTGTTCGAGCTTGGCTTGGGTTTCTTTCAGTTGGACCATCAGCTTTTCAGTATTCAGCTTGTCGTTCTGTGCCAGCTTCATCATTTCCACGCGCTCTTTGCTTGCGGCTGATTGCATATCAGCAGCTATCTGCTGCGCCTTAAGCTGGTTATTGGCTTGTTGCAGTTGCATATCAATTTGGGTTTTCATTTCAAACATGGCTTTTTCAAAATCGAACTTAGCCTGTTGCGACTGCATGCGCATCTGCTCAACGGCAATAGCTGGATCCTGCGGTTGATTTTCTTGCTGCTCTTTTATCTGCTTTTGATAGGCTTTTAGCTCATCATCAGTAGGTAGAATGCTGGACGGCAAACCCTGTGTTTTAACCCATTGTCGCAGCACTTCAACCGCTTTTAAGCGGATAACATCAGAGAAAACAGGGTTGCTACCAACCACACTTAAGAAGTTGGTTAAGGCCTGGGCCATGGTTTCCTTAAGCAGTAATGAGGTAGTGCCGCGAGCATCAATCTGGTAATCACCCTTAATGTCATTCTTCTTCGAGTACAGCATGTTGAAGTGATAGAAGTCGCTGATCATCGGGTTGGTAATACCATCATCCCACAAGCGAACCTGGCGGCGGCGCACTGTGTTGGCGGCATTCATCAACATCGACATACCGCCCAGCGTTGGCGTGGCCTGGCCCTGCTCACCCTGCTGTAGCATGGGTATGCCAGCCACCTCGTCAAACATAACGCGAGCCATCTGGTAGATGCCCTGCAACTCGTTTAAGTGGCTATTAAATTCAAAGGTACTAAATGCGCTGCGGATATCGGCGCCGTTCTTGTTTGTGAACTTCCACAGTTTGAACGGGTGAAGCTCCCAGTTGCCTGCTTCCATTGGTTGGATCAGGTCTTGGTTAATACCAATCTGTGGACCACAGGTTATTGAGCCGTTATCCAGTATCTGCCGGAACAGGGTGTTAATAATCATCTGCGGTTCAGCGGCTAAGCGCGGCAGGCCGTAGCCAAAGATAGATGCGTCATTCTCGGCATAGTTAAATACTTTGTATGCGCAGTCGTTGGTGTAATCGATTAGCGGCTCACGCGCACCGATCACCATGCCGCCACAGTAAAATACAATGGCTTCAACTTCTTCCAGCGCTTCCTTTTTCGCTTCCTCTGGATCTTCCGATGGTTGTGCCACATTCAGATCAAACAGCACTTGCTTGGATATCGGACCGTGGTACTCCCACGTTTCGTATCTGCTGTCGTTTAGCGCGTCATTAAGACCAGCCAGCTTGCGCACATCATCTTGAAATGATGACTTGTGCTGCGTCTGCATGGGGGATAATTCAATTACCCGATTAATGCGCTCCTCGTCAAAACCTTTGCGGCCAACCAATTTGCGCAGCTGCCGCTTGCTCATGTAGCGGCGTTCAAATACGTATTCTGCTTCATCAATACAGGACGCAGAGGGATCAGGGTAAAAGTCCCAAGGGCGCACAATCTCAACCGTTGGCACCAAGCGTTCTTTATGTTCCATGGCATAAGAGCCATCTTCCAACTTAATAAAGGCTTTATCTACCACTTTGGAAACAACCGGCCCTTTCATTACGCCGGTACCAACAATGCAGGCATCACTGATAACTGTGCGGCTCAACGCCTGGTAGCGGCACTCAGTAAGCTGATCGTTGATTTCCTTTTCCATGGCTTCGCGGGCTTTTTCTAAAATCTCCAGCTCGCGCCGCGCTATATCGGCCTCGGTAACTGTTTCGCCTGACTCTTCAAACTGGTATTGCTGGCCATTCATTACTGCCGCTTTTTCTGAGCTTAGTAACTCAGACAGTTCAGGCACTGGCGTTAATTCAATACCCCAGTTCTTATCTGAGGTTGGGTTTAGCATGTCGTCAAGCTGGCCGATCACAGCATCTGTCTTTGCGCGGGTTAAACCAATGAACACTTTGGAACGCTTCATTTTAGACAACACTTCCGGATCATAAATGCCGCTGTATAGCCGCAGATCCTCTACCATTCTAAAATCAATTTCGCAGCGCTCGTTCATGGCCTCAACCAGCTTTTGCTCTAAGTGCTGGGCAAGGCCATCAATCAAGTTATCCCGGTCATACTTGTGCGGATACTCGTTGCGCTCAATCTTGATACGCTGGCGATCTGATGCGGTCGATTCTGACACGATTAATACCCTGTTTTGTTGTCGGCAGGTGCGGAAGCAACCTGATTGCGGTAATTGTTTCTATCTTCTCGCCCTGCCCAGTCGTAATTAACTTCACCCTGGGCGCCAAGGCAGAGGTACTGCAGTGCATCGTGTGGATGCGAGTAAGCGTTTTTATCTGCGGTGGTCGCGTACTTCTCGCCACTGGTATTAAGCCGGCGCAGTGAGTAGCCACCGTTAAAGCCTTTGCGCAATACCTTGCAGATGGGCGACAGCTCAAACGCTGGCCCGTAATCTGTTTTGCTATTAAGGAAATAATTAACCGCCTCCCAGCGTCTGGCTGGTGAGTTAGTGGATGTTGGCCACGCGGTTATGTTGTATTCAAAATTAAGAATGCCGATCGGGCTGTTGTCGTCGTTATCTGACATAGCTAATCCGGCCGGATCGCAAAATGCCTCAAACTGGTCAAGGCTGTAGTCACTGTACTTTTCTTCCAGTGTTGGTATTACAAGCTCGTCCATAAAGCGGCGAATACCCATGCCGGCCGCAATCAACTCTTCCAGCACCCGCAGCTTACCGTTAGGCATTAGCTGGCCAATGATGCAAGCCGGAGTGCGCCCAAAGTCAAAGCCCATCAGCAGCTTTTTAATCTTGGGTATCGGTGCCAGGTTAAACTTAGAAGTGTGTTTAACCTCGTCCCAGCTGCCCTCGTAAATCGGCTTGCCGGTAACAACAGAGCCGTACTCGTTAGCCAAGTTGACGCGGATCCAGTCGTCAGACTTGCCCTGCATCCCGTTCTCGTAGTACGCAGTGCCGCCTGGCAGGTTTGCAATGTTCTCTGCGTTGGGGTTTATCACCCACTTAAACGACTTGCCATCCTCTGACTTTTGCCGGATCACCCCGCCGGGCTGTCGCAGGAACTTCCAACCTTTTGGCTTGGTTTCCTCTGCCAGCTTGTAATACCAATGATCATCATCAGGCGCGTTGGTGTCGCCTATCATGCCATGCCAGCTTGCGCCACCATCTGCAGCGCTTGGGTATCGGCCATGCCGCAAGTCGCACATGTCGATGATGGCTTTTGGCAGCTCTTTCATTTCATTGAGCCAGAAGCCGGTACACTGCAAGCCGCGCAGCTTCTTGACATGCTCTGGCCTATCCAGCGCCAGAAACACCACCTCTGCCCTTACCGATGTGCCATCTTCCAGATCAAAATCCAGATAGTGCGTTGGCGGCGAGTCATGCACAAAGCGGCCAAGCTGCGGCATATCCTCGTTGTGGTACAGGTCTTTCCAATCTTTCATTGTGGTTGATTCAAGATCAGAATAGGTATTGCGCACCGCTATCCAGCGGCTTTTACGTACCCCTTGCTTATTAGGTCGCTGCTCACATATCTGGTTAAACACCCGCATGCAGCTGCCGTACGTTTTACCGGAGCCAACCGGCCCCATAATGCAGGTAACCCGATCGCGGGCGAGCATGTACTCTTCAAGTGTTTTGCCTTGCGCAGCAATCTCGAAATGCAACTCAACCTGGTCTGACACACTGCATTAATCCTTACTTTTCTTGCCAGTCAGATCGCGCACAAAGACTTTCGGGCGCTCGTTGATTTCAATTTTCTCAGTAAACATTTTCAGGTGCTTACCCATCAGCTCTAACGCTTTTAGCTTGTCCCAGGTACGCAGCTTCTTTGTGTAGCCAACATGCTCGCGATCTTCGCCGCGGCCCTCGAATAGCTCGTCAATGTCGATGCCGGAGATCACTCGCTGAATGTCCTCTGGCATATCGGCAATGGATTTAAGGCTGTTGTCGCCAGTGAAAGCGCCGGCGATATTCTGAAAGCCGATCAATGCCAGCTCTTTTAAAATGCGGTCGGCGGTAACCTCTAATGCAGCGCAGCGCTTTGCCAGATGTTCTTCAATCCACCCTTTGATATGCGGCTTGTGGTAAAGCTCATGGGCGATCTTGTCAGCGGACTTTGCGCTATAGCCTGCGCGAATGGATGCTTGCGTCATGTTCTGATCAATCAGATATTCATGCGCAAACAACCTCTCTTTATCCGTCCATTTCTCCCACGGCTTGTGTTCGGACCAGTGCTTATCTGCCATCAGTCGCCACTCGTTTCATCGCTGCCAAGTAGCTTGCGCATGCGGGCTTCATTGAACTGGCGCTCGCGCAGGTCGTGCGCTTCTTTGTACTTGAGTTCAATGTTGTGCATTTCTAACTCACGTATCTCTCGGCGCTTTTGATACCACCAGTTAACAACAAAGGTCAGGGCGGCAAAGATGATACCGAGCAGTATCGCCCATTCATTCAATGACAATAACCCTGCTCCTGCGGTACCAACTGATACCGTGTAGCTGGTTGCTGTGGTTGCTCTATCCATAATCGGGTTAATTACTCTGTGGGGTGACATTGTTCTGGCCCTCGGGTTTAACCTCGCTGGCCCAGCGCTTAATCAGTTGAATGTTGTTGTGGCACTGGAGCAGCAACGACTCCAGCCAGTTGCTATAGTCGATGCCGTCAGCATTGGTTGCTACGTTAAAAGAATTGGTTGGTAGACAATCGACCAGCAAACTTTCCGGCGGTGTCAGATACACCGGCACTTGTTGCACCACCGTCCGGGTAATTACCTGTGTATTCGGCGTACTTGAGCAGGCGCACAGCAGCGCCAGGCATGTGAGTATCAGCCCACGCTTTAACGTATTGATCATGTGATTGCCTCAGATTGTTGACGGCAGCTTTTGCTGTGTCCAGTTCAGCTTGCAGCTTTTCGCGCTCGGCCAGTTGTTGCTGATGCAGGCTTTCAAGTAATGTTCGCTCATGCCTGAGCTGCGTTAAGAAATCATCGGCGCGCTTTACACTTGCTGCCAGGCTATCTACTTCTAACTGACGCTCTGACAGTTGCGCTTCCAGTTTTTCAACCTGCGCTTGCGCCAGCTCTAAATCTGTTTTGGCATCCCAAGCGGAATAGCCGGTAAACGCAAAGGCCAGTACAGCCATCACGATTGCGGTAACGATCAACTTAGTTTTGAACATGGGATAAAGCTCCTTTTAAGCAAAGTTCGCGCTCATGGGCGCGGCGTGTTACCAGGCCGGGCAATCGAATACCTCTGGCGAATACCCAGCGTGATAATTGGTTGCAGGCTTCAATCCGTTCACCCGCATTAAGATGGCGCAGCAATGTGCTGCTACGGAAGTTTCCGGTGCCTACGTTGTAATGAAATGACAAGTAAGCGGCGTGTTCTTGGTCTGACAGTGGCACCCGCACAGCGGCAGTAAGCTGGTTGTTGTGTTTAACCAAGTCTTTTGCCAGTAGCGCCAAGCATTCATCTTCTGACATCTTCTGCCCAGGAATTAAATCGTTACTAACATGGCCAAAGCAAGCCGACAAAATACCGACTGGATCGTAATAAGTACCCGGCACATAGCCTTCATGCACTGCAATCGTACCGCCCGTTAATGCCAGTGCTGCCGTTAGGCCCAGCGCTGATAGTTTATGGCTGACGTTGCGCATTACTAATCCACCAAATGCCAATCATCAGCGAGGCAATCATTTACACTTGGCACCCAAGTGCTAACTGTCTCATTGGCGTTTTTAATTGCAAAGTAAGCGTTGTACGGCACCATGGCACTTTCACCAAAGTGCTGCTTTGCTGCTCCAGTTCGTGCTGGATAACTTGCGGCTGGGACCAGATAAACAAACATACCTTTGCCGTTCCAGCCAGATCGCGCAACACTATAACCACGCTGCAGCAAATGGAGTGCATCACCAAAGTTAAGTTTATTCATAGGCCGATAGGCTTTCTCAAACTGCTCGGCAGGTGACCAGCTTACGTAGCCAGCATAATGCTCAGTGTTAGGCTTTCCGCCATCCAGATATTCAACCAGATAGCCAGCATCAGCACCGTTTTCATCAGCAGGTAGCTGCCAGCCTCGGAAGTCGTTGTACTCTTGGCGAGTCATAGCCACAGCGTTGATGATTTTCGTGCCGATGTATTGTTTCATTGTGATCCACCAAATAAAAAACCCCGGCTGTTTCCAGACCGGGGTAGCTCGGAGAAGCTGAAAGTGCTGTGCGCTGATACCCGATAAATTATTATCGAGTTAAACAAAAAACCCTGCGGGTGCAGGGTTCGGTTAAAGATTGGGCGTAGTTGTCCAATCTTGAGGA
>Ga0194137_10002139_pt1 | contig 11806 bp, 12 predicted proteins | sample TARM_MetaG_T3_14_FD_134025 | JGI IMG/M metagenome (GOLD analysis project Ga0194137, IMG submission 134025) | Freshwater microbial communities from Pennsylvania, USA, analyzing microbe dynamics in response to fracking - TARM_MetaG_T3_14 (version 2) | ecosystem: Environmental > Aquatic >...
GATGCTGCTCGGCCTGCTCAAGGAAACGAACGGCAGGATCGAATACGAGGGGGCTCCGAGACGGCTCAAGGGGCATAAGGCGCGCCGGAACTACTGGAAGGACAGCCAGGCGATTTTCCAGGATCCGTTTTCCTCATTCAATATGTTCCACCGGGTGGAGAAGCTGCTGCGCGACTGCATCGCCCTGCAAAGCCTGGAGCTGAGCAAGGAGGAGGAGCGCCGGAGAATGATCGATGCCTGCTCGTTCGTCAACCTGAAGTTCGACGAGCTGTACAACAAGTACCCGTTCGAGCTGTCCGGAGGCCAGATGCAGAGGCTCATGATCGCCCGCATCTTCATGATGCGGCCGCGCATCCTGATCGCCGACGAGCCGACATCGATGATCGACGCGTGCTCCCGCTCCACCATTCTCGACATGCTCATGAAGCTGCGGGAGGAGAACGGGATGACGATCATTTTCATCACGCATGACGTCGGGCTGGCCTACTATGTCAGCGATACGCTTTATATTATGGAAAAGGGGCGCATCGTGGAAAAGGGGCCGGCGGAGAGGGTCATCCTGCAGCCGCAGCATGTCTACACGCAGCAGCTCATCGCGGATGTGCCGAAAATCCATGAGGAATGGAACCTGGCATAGAAAGCGGCAGAAAAAAAGCCATTTCGACCTGAAAAGGTCCGAATTGGCTTTTTTTGCTGAAAAAGCAAAGCAAAAGCAAGAGCAGAGGGAAGCTTCCGAATCCATTCCATCGGTATCTTTCTCACTGCATAGACACAAAGGCGGACGCGGCTGCAGGAAGCAGGGCAAGAACGCCTGCGGTCAGGAGGGCATAGGTGGGGGAACGGAGCGGATGCCCTGGACCTGCTTAGCCTCGAGTGCCCAAAATTGAACAACATGTCGGAACAGGCCCATAATCCGCACAAAATGGCGAGAAATGTGCACATCGTCAGCACGAAGCTCCTCCGGCAAACAGTCGCCAGTTCGTCCATTAAAGCAAAATAGCGGATGACCCTGTTAGTGCGTAGTGATTGTAGTTTAGTCAATGCCGCTTTTCTGAGGCAGCAAAGCGGGAGGAATCTACCTTGAGCACAAGTTGATCGCTATTGATTAGAGTAACTCTAACATAATTTGCTATAAGAGCTTACATAGAATCAAATACAATCCTTTACCTATAAGGTCTGGATGCATGGAATTGACTTAGAGGTACTTTAACCCGGTAAGCTAATGTAGAAACAATAAGTAATTACTCGAAGGAGATAATTCCATGACAAAAACGGTATGAAGCTAATGTAGAAACAAAAAGAAATTCCTCGAAGGAGCCCGTTTATTGACAAAAACGGATGTTCGACAGGAATAGGAATTCTTACAGCAAGGAAGTCTTCGGTACGATGAACGTCATTCAGGCGTTTACCTCTTATTTCCGCGGGCGGTTGAACCATCATGCAGATGAGAACCAGGTTGCCGGCCGGATTTAAGCTGCAGCCAACGATGAGTCTGTCCGGTTCCGTTTTCTTTCAAGTCCGGATGTGGAAAAAAACGGCCAGACTGAGTCGGACCACATCGGAAGAAACGTTACAGGACGACCCTGCGGGAACTGTTAGGGCAAAAAGCATGGAAATATAGTACATAAAAGGATGAATGGCGGAACTTTGAAACTTGAGAAGCAAAGATATTGAAAGAGGAGAAAAATAAAGCTGAAGTTAAGCAAGATGAGCTTGCTTGTCTTGGTATCGATGCGCTAATGGTGCTGTCCGCATGCAGTCAGTCAAGTGGATCTCTATACATTTTCAGGGGAAGGATGAGTGGATGATGGAGAACAAACTAAACCCGGAAATTAAAGAAATGTTTTCTTATTTGCCAGAAGTCATTTATACCCGAGAGAACTTAAATGCCAAAAGGAACGAAATGAATGAGATGTTTGCTGGTATAGCTGCAACGTTGCCCGCTAATGATGCTGTTTTAACATCAGAGAAACATGTTCCTGGAGCAGAGGGGGATCCAGATGTTCGGATCAAAATTTACGAACCAAGAGTGAAGGAAGAAACGCTGCCCGGTGTTCTGTATCTTCATGGCGGCGGCTATATCCTTGGATCTGCTGATATGATGGACCCTACTTTGCAGCAACTGGTATCCGAACTCGATTGTGTCATCGTTTCAGTGGATTATCGGCTGGCTCCAGAACATCCTTATCCAGCTCCACTTGATGATTGCTATGCTGCACTCATATGGTTCTCTAAAAATGCTGAAGAGCTGGGTGTTGATTCATCCAGAATCGCAGTAATCGGTCCCAGTGCCGGAGGTGGATTAACGGCTGCCGTCTCCCTTTTGGCAAGAGATCGCAAGGGGCCTGCAATAGCATTCCAAATGCCTCTCTACCCCATGATTGATGATCGGATGACTTCGAAGTCCTTCAATCAAATCACAGATCGAAGAGTATGGAATGATGAGAAAACCCAATTTGGATGGAAAATGTATCTAGGGGATTTAGATGAAGGAACCCAATACGCTGCTCCTGCACGAGCAACCGATTTGTCAGGACTTCCACCCACATACACCTGTGTTGGTGACTTGGATCCATTTCGCGATGAAACAATCGATTATGTAACAAGGCTGACGCAGGCGGGGGTGCCGACAGAGTTTCATCTATACCCTGGAGGTTTTCACGGCTTTGAAGAATACTTTCCTACTGCTGAAATCAGCCGGAGAGTTGTAGACGGATATAAAACGGCTTTAAAGCGTGCCCTACACAAATGATCGTTGATTCACGCTCGCCAGTCTGCATTCATCACGTTGCAGTTTGTGTTTTCTGTCGGCCTCAGAATGTCCGACTTGGCTTTCTCTTGAGCTGCTGAAGCCATATTGCCATACGGCTCCCAAAACAACTTTAGGGAGTATAAAAGAAGAAGAGGGGTTTTAACCGTGGAAAAACTACAAGGAAAAGTAGCGATCGTGACAGGTGCATCAAAAGGGATTGGCGCAGGCATTGCAAAAGCCTTTGCGGCAGCTGGTGCAGCGGTAATCGTCAATTATGCGGGAAGCAAAGAAGGTGCGGATCTCGTTGTTTCCGAGATCATGAAAAACGGAGGACGGGCAGCCGCCATTCAGGCCAATGTTTCCAAGGAAGCCGATGTCAAACGGTTATTTGAAGAAACAAAGCGGTTATTTGGCCCAATCGATATCCTGGTGAATAATGCCAGCATCTTTCGGTTCGCGACTCTTGAGGCAATAACCGAGGATGAATTTCACAGTCACTTTAATACCAACGTTCTGGGGCCGATCCTGACCAGCAAAGAAGCCGTCCAGCATTTCGGAACAAAAGGCGGCAATATCATTAACATCAGCTCTACTGAGGGCATTAATCCTTCTGTGTCCGCGTTGCTCTATGCGGCGACAAAAAGCGCAACGGGCTCCATGACGCGAGTGATGGCAAAAGAACTCGGAGGACGAAATATCCGCGTGAACGCCATCGCTCCGGGGACAACGGAGACAGAAGGCACACAAGCGATCGGAGCTTGGTCCCAGATCCGAGAACATGCTGTTTCCATGACACCGCTTGGACGTGTAGGACAGCCCGAAGATATTGCAAGAGCAGCTGTATTCTTAGCGTCCGACGAAGCGGCTTGGATTACTGGCGATACCATTCTCGTTTCGGGCGGTCTGCTATAAGCAGACTCGACAGCCTTGAACTTTAAACAAAACGATCGTTGAGAAAATATAGCATCAGGCTGTCCCAGCATCGAAGCAGCAGCCACGGAAGAGAAAATAAAGTCCTTGAAGCCATCACGTTTAACACAAGGAGAAAATGAATGAACATTCGTTCCCTGTCGGAATCTGATGCTCATGCATACCAGCAATTGCGCTTAAACGGGCTGCAAAGCAGCCCGGAAGCTTACGTTTCTTCCTATGAACAGGAAGCCAAGTTTCCCTTGGAATTTTACAAAGAACTCCTCAAACCGACTCCCGATAAATTTGTCCTTGGAGCCTTTGTCAATAACACTCTGTTCGGAATGGCAACTTTCATGCGGGACACCGGCCTTAAGGACGCCCACAAAGGAAATATATACGGAATGTATGTAGCTCCTGAACTGCGCGGACATGGCATGGCAAAAGCCCTTATGCTGGAACTTATTCATAAGGCGAGGAAGATAGATGGTGTGGAGCAGCTGAAATTAGCCGTCGTTTCGGAAAATGAAGCGGCAAGAAACCTATACGAATCCTTAGGTTTCGAAGTCTACGGGGTCGAAAAAAACGCATTAAAGCATAATGGGGTCTACTCTGACGGGGTATGGATGGCATTAAGGCTTGCACATTAAGAATACGTTCGTTTTCAGCAACCGCTTTATAAAGCGGACATCGTTACTACTGTTCTCTGCCACGCAGTTGTCTACATGCGAAAAAACGCGCATTTAGTTCAACTTATTATAGGAGGTCTTCATATGTCTTCAACGATTAAAGCAGCGGTTAACAATCATTTTGTGTCTGCGGATCAAGCAGGGGCGAGCCCGCTTATTGCCAACCGGACAGTTGCGCAGAATTGGGAGAAATTTAATGTCATCCATAATTCAGACAATACCGTATCGTTCTTATCGATTGCCAACAACAAATATGTAACAGCTGATCTGAATCAGGGGACTAAACTGATCGCAAGGGCGTCTACGATTCAAGCTTGGGAAAAATTCAGGAAAATCGATCGAGGCAACGGAAAAATAGCCCTTCAAGCTGTAGCCAACAATCTATACGTATCTGTGGACTTGAATCAGGGATCGGTTCTCTATGCGAACAGGAATTCAGCTTCCGGATGGGAAGAATTCATCGTTTCCGCTTCCAATACTGCCCCTGCATCCGCGCAATCGGGCAGTTTCATCGTTACTGAAGACCAATTCAACCAAATATTCTCTAACCGCAATCGATTCTACACCTACTCTGGATTGTTGGCTGCTATCAGCGCTTACCCGGGTTTTACGACAACTGGCAGCATCACCATTCAGAAGCAGGAAGCTGCCGCATTCCTTGCCAACGTTTATCATGAAACGGGAGGATTATACCATGTCGTTGAGCAGAACACGGCGAATTATTCGCACTATTCTGCTGCCCATAATCAGTATCCCCCCGCGCCTGGAAAGCAATATTATGGTCGCGGTCCCCTGCAATTGAGCTGGAATTACAATTATGGGGCGGCAGGCATAGCATTGGGGCTCCCACTCTTGAACAATCCAGATCTAGTTGCCCAGGACGCTTCGGTAGCTTGGAAAACGGCACTTTGGTTTTGGAACACTCAAACAGGCGCCGGAACGATGACGGGACATAATGCGATGGTTAACTCTAAAGGATTCGGTGAAACCATTCGAACGATTAATGGCGCATTGGAATGCAACGGTAGAAATCCGATGCAGGTTCAAAGCCGTACGGTTCAGTATAAACGGATTGCTTCGATTCTCGGTGTGACCCCCGGCGATAATCTTGGTTGCTGAAAGATGAATACTTAAAGAGCTGATTGATGCGGCCATCTTCCTATTTGGACTGCATGCTCTTGATTAAATTTCAGGAGGTTTTATATGTCTTCCACGATTAAAGCAGCGGTAAATAATCATTTTGTGTCTGCGGATCAAGCAGGGGCGAGTCCGCTTGTCGCCAACCGGGCAGTTGCGCAAAATTGGGAGAAATTTAATGTCATCCATAATTCGGACAATACCGTATCGTTCTTATCGATTGCCAACAACAAATATGTCACAGCTGATCTGAATCAGGGTACTAAACTGATTGCAAGGGCGTCTACGATTCAAGCTTGGGAAAAATTCAGGAAAATCGATCGAGGGAACGGAAAAACAGCCCTTCAAGCTGTAGCCAACAATCTATACGTATCTGTGGACTTGAATCAAGGATCGATTCTCTATGCGAACAGGACTTCTGCGTCCGGATGGGAAGAATTCATCGTTTCCGCTTCAGATTCTGCGCCTGCACCTGCGCCGGACAACTGGTCTCTTGTATGGAGCGATGAATTCGACGGGGCTGACGGCACGGCTCCTGATCCCAGCAAATGGGGCTATGATATCGGCGGGCACGGATGGGGGAACAAGGAAAAACAGTATTATACGAATAGTACGAAAAACGCCTATCAAGACGGTTCTGGTCACTTAGTAATTAAAGCGATTAAAGAAAACATAAACGGAATGTCCTATTCGTCCGCTCGATTGGTTTCGAAGAATAAAGGAGATTGGATGTACGGCAAATTTGTCGTTCGTGCCAAGCTTCCTTACGGGAAGGGGATATGGCCGGCTATTTGGATGCTTCCGACAAATTATGAGTATGGCGGATGGCCAGCGAGCGGCGAAATTGACATTATGGAGCAGCGAGGATCGGATCCGTTAAAGGTGATGGGAACCGTTCACTTTGGTAATCCATGGAAATATATCGGTTCGAACTACACCTTGCCGGATAATGGGTATCACGATTATTCCGTTGAGTGGGAACCCAACCAAATTCGGTGGTATGTAGACGGAAAGCTGTATCAAACACGAAACTCAAATGAATGGTTTAGTTCAGGAGGATCGAGTCCGGCTCCATTCAATAAGAAGTTTCACTTTTTATTGAATCTTGCCGTCGGTGGAGATTTTGATGGCGATCCCGATGGCTCCACGATATTCCCGCAAACAATGATGATTGATTTTGTTCGTGTGTACAGTAGGAACACAGTGACCAAGTGACATTCTCCAAACGTGTTCCAACATGAAACATCCTATAAAAACGGACCGGGTAAGGCGTTCGCCCTACCCGGTCCGTTTTCTCCTGCCAATGTTATTGTGCCAGTAGTTATATACTCAGCTTTCGCAGCATGAATTGGTTACAAGCATGATGGGAGCATGGGAGCACGCTATGATTCTGATGAGAGTAAATCGATCTATTTCAAGATAAAGTTCTGACGCACTAAAACACGTTTAAATCCAGCTCGATGAAAGTTGCGGTAAGACTTGTGAGCGTGCTCTTCCCCTTCAAGCGGTTGTCCAGTATCCCCGGTAAAACCGATAACTCCAGCAGCAATTCCATCCGTTATGCGCCGTTTGAATAGTGCATTCTGCGCCCCTCTGCCGCGATATTCCGGTAACGTCGAAGCTACCCCAAGATAGGCCCAGCTGTTGTCGATGAACATGGCTGCGGAAGCGACGGGTTTATTACCGTCATAGGCCGCGTAAGTTTTCCATTTTGGCCGTCCAGCCAACGCCGAAAAAAACGGAATGTTTGATTCGGGCACACCGAACCCCGCATGTACGGTAAAGCCGAAGTCTTCAGCGCAGGGTGCTCCAACGAGACGGATATCAAGCGTAGGTGGGATTGGATGGCTTTGCACAGGCGATGAATCTCGATAAAATACGGCCTTGCCGTTTCCAACACGTTCCAAGCCTTTTGTGTTCATCCACTCAAGAATCTTTTTAGAAAGGGCATGCGGCGGAATTTGCATGGGAGAGGACGGAGCCGCATGTTCTTTCAACCATGCGAGTGCCAGTTCCAGCTCCGCTTCGCTTGCTGGCCCAATTCCTACGCCGAGAACGCGGTTGAAATCAGGATAGGGCAGCCCGCGATTAGCGAGGGCAATACTTGATCCCACACGCGTAAAGGAGACATTTGAACTTTTCACATAGCTTTCCGGTGCAGAAGCACACATATCCAACCAAGCCTCGCGTTCAACTTTCTCAATAAAAGGAATGACATTATTATCAATAATCGGCTTCATCAGAGAAATAGTCTCCTTATGTAAGGATTACTTTATACCTTCAAATTATAATTATATTTGATTACTAGTTTAGCGCGGGGGAAATGAGATATGTACAAATTTAATGCTCAATTAATACTTCTTATCCTGGAATAGTCATACTGGAGGGCATAGATTTTCATGGGATTGTGTTCATATTCCATTGCTTGGAGATAACAATGACCATGTGCACAGAAGTAGTCGAGCACTTCGGAGTGGATTTGCGAACGGGATACTCTCTCGGGGGGACGGGGGGCCAATTGCCTTGGATTGCCTCGACGAGCTTGGGCGATTTTTTTCTTTGGCAGCGGCCGCTCTGGCTTCCATTTCCGAGTTGCGGAGCTAAGCCGTCGCCGTCTTGGATTCACTAACGTTCAAAAAGCGCATTCGGGTGGGGATATAGAATGATTAAGGATTGAGCTTACTGACACTACTATGCTTACCATTCAAGCTGCCCTTTCTATTATGGCAGCTTTTCAAATTTATTATCTTGGACATCAATTAACGCCAATTTATAATTGATCTTTTCCAGTGTTTTCACCAATAGGGCTAATTGATCTTCCACTTTGCTTCTCTGGTGCATCAGCATCTGTTTCCTTTGTGGCAATGTACTATCCCCGCGCTTGTAAAGCTCCACGTAATGTTTTATTTCTGATAGTGGCAGCCCTGTTGAACGCAGTGCTTGCACCATCTCAATACAATCGATGTAGTGTTGGCTAAACATGCGGACCCCCTTCGCATCTCGGTCAGCAATTGGCAACACGCCTTCTTTCTCATAGAAACGAAGTGTATATGCAGTAATGCCCATTTTTTTTGAAATTTGCTTAATAGTCAGACTCATTAGAGTTCATTCACCGCCTGTATTGATTAGAGTAACTCTAATATAATTTACAATCAGAACTTACATAGCGTCAATTACAAACCCTTAACAATAAGGAGTAGACAGATGGAATTGACTTAGAGCCACTATAACCGAGTAAGCTAACATAGAAGCGATAAAAACTGAGTTGAAGGAGATAGCTCAATGACAAAAACCGTATTGATCACGGGGTGTTCGACCGGATTAGGCCATACTACAGCCAAGAAGTTTGCTAATGAGGGCTGGAACGTGGTTGCGACGATGCGCAAGCCGGACCAGAGCTTGGCAGAGGAAAATCCCGAACGGATTTTTGTAACGGCGCTCGATATTACTAATCCTGCCAGCATCGAGGCCGCGATTTCGGCAGGGATCGCCAGGTTTGGCAAGATTGACGCGGTTGTGAACAACGCTGGAGTCAGTGTCATCTCGGTGTTTGAAACAACACCTATGAATGCTATCCGCGGGGTTTTCGAGACCAATGTCTTCGGTACGATGAACGTCATTCAGGCGATTACGCCTTATTTCCGCGGGCAAGGCGGCGGAACCATTGTAAATATCACTTCGAACATAGGCTTTACCTCATTCCCGCTTTTTTCGGTCTATGCAGCGTCAAAGCATGCAGTCGAAGGACTGTCGGAATCGCTGGCCTACGAGCTTGAATCGCAAAATATCTCCCTCAAACTGGTGGAGCCAGGTTCCATGCTAACGACAAGCTTCGGGTCGAACACCATGTCCGCATCCCAAGATGCGTCCGTTCCAGAATCGTACAAGCCTTATTTCGATCACATGATGCAATGCATGATGACCTTTCCATTTGGTAATGCTGATGTGAACCAGGTGGCCGGCCAGATTTACGCTGCTGCCAACGATAAGTCTGACCGACTACGCTTTCTTGCAGGTCCGGATGCGGAAGAAACGGCCAGACTGAGATGGACCACGTCGGAAGAAACGTACATGACTACTTTGCGGGAACTGTTGGGGCAAACCGCATGGAAAAATAGTCAAGGAAAGTAACGTTTCAAATAACCCAAACCAGTTATTGTTCTTATAATGTAGAGAACGAAAAGCCTCAGTGATGTACCATGTACATTTTCTGGGGCTTTGCCGATCATTAAAGAAATACTCGGGTGTGTAAAAACGAAACCAGAATGTAAATGGGGATTTAGATAAAGGAACCCAATATGCTGCTCCACACGAGCCCGCTGCTGAAATCAGCCGGAGTTAGAGGGAATAACGGCTTGAAAGCGTGCCCTACACAAATGATGGGTTGTGAAGATGATGAATAAACCACAGAGAACAACCATGAAAAAATATGAAAATCAGATTCCGACCGATATGAGAATGGGTTTAGCGACAATATTTAGCTTACTGAGGGATGCTCTATTAACAAGAGGGAGACTAAAGCCTGCAACTAATCTTGCTGTAGAGACATTTACGTTAGCGGACATAATGACTGTTCCGAATGCTGCACGTGTAACATGGTTTGGCCATTCGGCTTTTCTACTTGAACTAGAGAATAAAAGACTTCTCTTTGATCCGATGCTAGGCACTCGAATTCCTTGGGTTGGCGAGAAACGATACAGCAGGAAGCTGCCTCTTCAGCCAGAGGATTTTCCCGCGATGGATGCGATTATCTTATCCCATGATCACTATGATCATTTGGACTATTCTTCAATCCGTAAACTAAAGGATAAAACCCATCGATTTATCGTGCCAAAAGGAGTAGGGCGGCATTTGATCAAATGGGGAGTCGCACCGGAAAAAATTTCTGAGCACCAGTGGTATGAAGAGCTCTTGATTGACGGTCTTACGTTGGCCTGTATGCCGGCGAGGCATTTCTCAGGAAGAGGGATGTTCAACCGTAATTCTACCCTGTGGTGCTCATGGGTCATCGTCGGGAGCGACACGAGGGTTTACTTCAGTGGAGATAGCGGCTATGGTCCTCACTTTAAGGAAATCGGTGAGATTTACGGACCGTTCGACTTGACAATGATGGAATGCGGGCAATATGACGAACGGTTTTTGATTCATATGAAGCCTGAAGAAACGGTGCGAGCTCATCTTGATCTTAGAGGAAAGCTCTTGATTCCCATTCATTGGGGAGCGTTCACGCTAGCCTTTCACTTATGGACTGATCCCATAGAACGGGTCACAAAAGCGGCGTCCGAACAAAAGGTCAACATCGCAACTCCAAAAATCGGCGAAACTGTTATCATAACGTCCAAGGAAATTCCAACGAGTGCTTGGTGGAGAAAAGAGATAATGGAATAAGTTTTCTCTGCCATCTATTTTTTGCTGAAGCACTCCAGGATCAACTTAGCCTCTTCAACGTACTGGTTAGTTTTTCCGCAAGAACCAAAACGGAGCCTCGCTGGATTGCGGGTTCCGTTTTCTATGTGTTTTTAATTAAAATAACGTCCAACTTCAACATGCCGTCCCTTCGGTCAAATGAAGTTGAACACATGACGAATACTCCGGTGTTCCAGCAATAGCGGGAGGTAGAAATGGGCGACATGGATCAAATTCGAATTGAACCGAAAGATGGAAAGTTTGCCGTAGTATTGAAACACGGCGGATTGATACAGGAAATGGAGCTGCGGCATCAATGGGAAGAAGCGAAGCAATTTGCTTTCTACCTGTCGGATCGTATCCGGTTGGACGTGTTTTGTAAGGGAAAGAAACTAAGCCGCAAGTAGTGAGGTGCTGTTCAACCGCAAACAGCATCCCCCCATTTGGCGGCATCGTTGCTTCTCCTTGCCTCTCATCCTATGTGTTCTTCTATATCGTGCAGGATGCAGATGCCTGGCTCCTACATCTGCTTATCGGCCCAAAAACACAAACAGGACGACGCCTAGGACAACGCATCGTCCTGTTGATGAGAGGGGCTTGAATCTCAGCAGGCGGCGTTGGCCGCCAGATCTGTACTTTAAGGCCGCAGACCGTTCGCCTCGCGGACGAGAGAGAAGTACTGATCGGCTCTGACGGCTTCGAATTCCGGCCCGAGAGAGCCGTTCAAGGCGACGACGTCCGTCGGGGTCATGCTCCAGGCGAGCAGGCCGAGCGAGACGAATAGCGGAGATTTGCCGTCCCACTTCGCCTTGGCTTCCGCCAAAATACGCTGGCCGTCCTTGACCGTGCCGATGCCCTGGATCGTCGAGATCGGCAGCTTGTTTTTGGCCAGCTCGACGCCGAAGCGCTCGGC
>Ga0194137_10002140_pt1 | contig 11797 bp, 11 predicted proteins | sample TARM_MetaG_T3_14_FD_134025 | JGI IMG/M metagenome (GOLD analysis project Ga0194137, IMG submission 134025) | Freshwater microbial communities from Pennsylvania, USA, analyzing microbe dynamics in response to fracking - TARM_MetaG_T3_14 (version 2) | ecosystem: Environmental > Aquatic >...
GATCGGAGCGTTCGAAGCGGTGATGTCGGCGACGATGCCGTCATCGCCACGGGTGGCCTTGAACTCGATGCTGAAGTGCGTGAACGAGGCGTTCACGGTGCGACGAGCGTATTGCTCGACAGCCTTGCGGATCATCGGCTCAGTGACGACGACCGAGGCTTGCAGACCCTTGGGGGCACGACCGGAAACGTAGTCGAACTCCAGGTCCTTCAGGAGCGAAGGCAGGGCGGCAGCGATGGCAGTGTTCAGCACAGCTTGGTTCAGGCTGAACGACATGGAAACTTGGTCCATAGGTCTTGGGTCTTTCTATTGAAGGTTCATCTCGATGGGAGAGTCCACCGGGATAATGGTCACGCTTACTCGTGGATTTAGTCGATCCACGCCGCCAAACGCAGCGGAGGTTGAGACAATATACCTCACACTGTCGTCGTCAAGCACCCCAGCCTTAGGAAGTGCATCAGAAAAGTATTTATCTACGACGGCAATGACGTTCATGAGGTCACGTCTTTGGGTAGTGGCCCCCCAGAGCACATAATGAAGGTGGACTTTGTCCTGCTTCGGAATGCCTTTAAGCAGTTCACGAGCAAGTTTTTCAAAGACTTCCTTGGTATAGTGCTGATCCCTGAAGTGCCAGTTCCGGTATTCATTCAGGTTGAGAGCGAGACGCTTGTTCTTACTCTTCTGGATGAACGTGGGTAGGTCGATGTTCCACATACAGGAAGGCCCCTAGTCCTGATTGACTAGGGGCCTCTGTAGCTTACGACTTCGCGAAGAGCGAGGACTTCGGCTTTTCACCCGTGGACTTCGGAGGAGCGCCGTCGCCGGAGCCCTTGGACGATCCACCGCCAGCGCCCTTGCGCTTGTTGTAGGTGGTGCCCTTCCACTTCTCGGCCCATTCGTCGATGAACTTGGCCTCGATGTCCTTGTCGTCCTTCTGGGCCTTCTTGATCTCGCCCACGGTGGCACGAGTTTCCGGGTGGAAGGACTTCACGATCTCGTTGATCGTGCGGTCTTCGTCCGTGTCCTCGTACACCGGCTTGCCGCGCGAGTCGGTCTTGTCGGTCTTCTTCGTCTTCGGCTCGGTGGCCTTGCGAAGAGCCAGCGAGGCCTTGGCGCCGGTCAGGTCGGTCAGAACGTCACGCGCTTGGCGGACCTTCTTCTTGTCCTCGAAGGACCAGACCTCGATCTGGCGCTCCTCGGTTTCCTGATCTTCGAGCTCGCTGCCGGTGGCGGTCAGGCAGAGCTCGTTGATGGTCACGAAGCCCGGCATTTGGTTCTTCTTGCCGTCCTTCATGTAGAAGTTCTCACCAGCAGCGTTGGTGATGTAGATCGTTTCTTCGTATTCCTCGCCGTCGATGGCGGCGATGACGGTGACGTAGCGAGCGCCGGAGTCAGACTTGCCCGTGAAGGCCAGCTTGATGTCGATGTTCTCGTACACGTCGGTATCGAAATACTTACGACCACCGCCGATGCGGTCTTCGGTTTCTTCCATGTCCTTGGTAACGCCAAGGCCTGCGAACAGTTTACCCATTTGAGGGTCCTTTACTTGCTGTAGTAGCGGTTGACGTGATCCATCAACAGCTGAACGTCATTGTCCATGAAGATTTGGTTCGAGTTGAACATCTTCATGGGTGCGCGGATGCGCTCACCGAGGGTCTTGGGCGTGATGCGTGTCTGGAACACATACTTGAACCCATTGGCCCGATCATCATCGGTGATGCGGAGAAGCTCCTGGTCGTAGTCAGGGTTCGCCGTGAGGTCTTTGATCGACATTCTCTTGGTGGAAACCACCAAAGAGAAGTAGGCCTCGACTCCGTTGTTCTTCAACGATCCCTTAATGGGGACCGAAGTCGATGCAACGCCAGCGTCATCGAGTGTCGTCATGGTGTGGGCGAGGAACACGACGGGAATGTGGATGAGAGCCACCTTCTCGTGCATGATCTTCTTGAAGTATTGGGCGAAGTCTGCCCAAGCCTGCTGCCCGTTCGAAGCCAGATAGACATCTTGGCTCTCCTTCATCTCCATCAGGAAAGTCAGGGAGTCAATGATGGCACCCTTCGGCCCATTCGGTTCGTCTTGACGCTCGATAATGTAGTCGAGCATCTCGAAGATGTGGTTGGGCTCGGTGATTTCGAGCTCATTGAACTGGCTGGGGAACGGGAGTTCCTTGTGCTCTGCGTTTCCGTAGAGCCACTTGTCAGGTTGTCTGATCTCGGCAAGGGAGGCTGACTTCCCTGTGGAAGACGGGCCGGAAATCAGCACGCCAAATCGATTACCATTCGCCATTATGGCTCCTGTAGCTGGTGGTCTTCATCAAAGAAGCCCCACGGTTAGTCCTACTCGTCGTACTTCTTGGCCACGGAGACCAGAACGGTACGATGAAGTTCGTCTTCTTCAAGCGGCTCAGGGAGCTTCTTGTTGAAGTCGATGGTTCGGGCAGCCACCTCGTCGTAGCCGACGCCGTTGTCCATGAGTGCCATCGCAAAGCGCAGCATCATGTTGTTCCGGTTGCCGTCGCTGATCTTGCCTGCGAACCAGCCTTCCAGCTTATCCATGCTGGTCAGCTTCTGACGCATCCGCTTGTGGTCCTCGTTCCTCGACGTTTGAGGGATGAAGTCCAGAGCGTCGATGATGTCGCCGTCCATGTTGTAGTGATACAGCCCGTCGAACGTCTCCCATTTACGGGCACGTTGGTTCGCACCACGATCCGTCTCGAAAGGAAGCCAGTCCATGAAAGCGTTCATGAACTTCTTGTAGTCCTCTTGATCGAGTTCGAGGTGATAGTTGATCGGGAAGATCATACGGAAGCGGTGTTCGCCTTCGTCCTTGTGGCTCTTGGTCGTGTAGAGCAAGAACTTGTAGCCCGAGAGCAGCGATGCAGCTGCATCCACCGTGGCTGTTCCATCAACGTCAATGACGATCATGTTGAAGCCAGGGACAATGTTCTTGTCCTGTCGGTGTCCTTCACCCTTTTCACCAGCCACAAGCTGATGGTTCAGGAAGTGAAGGCCGGGAGCCTGCGTCATGCGATGCAGTTGGTCGAATGCCCCGGTCTCGTTGGTGTAGTGGTAGGCGTAGTCCTCCGACCACGAGATAATCATCTCGTTCAGGTCGGTTTCCTTGAGCTTCTTGCCACTGAAGAACTCCACGCCGTCGGCGTAGGTCTTCTTGATCACCATGTGGTTCTTGTAGCCCCATGCGATAGCGAGGTTCATCATCTCGTTACGCTGGCTCCCTGAGCGACCGTAGAACGGGTTGTTCTCCATGATGTCCACATGGGTCACTTCCCCTTCGACGCTGGCGACGTACTTGGCCAGACGGGCGTAGGGCTTCTCACGGTTCAGGATTTGCTGGAAGCTCTCGCCGCTCTCCTGCACCAGCAGCATGGCGGGCAACAGGTGCTCGTCAATGTCCACTTCAGCAGCCTCGTCCACGAAGGCATAGGCTCCTGCGAGCTTGAGAGCCCGGAAGTAGCGGTGGCTGATCTCAGCCTTCTTGATCTCGTCGTGATCAGGGAGGTCGCGAGCAGTCGCTTCACAGGCCAGCTTGTACTCCATGAGCTTGACGCCCACGGCATACGGCACATCGATCTTCCAGCCATAGAGGCCAGCGTCAGCGAGGCCTTCGAACTTGGCTGCCCACTGACGAGTCACGGCATTGTTGGCCGGGTTGATCAGGCGTTTGAAGACCTCTTCGGGGTCTTGGTCAGCAGGGTTGTCGGCGACACCCATAGCGAACAGGCAGCGACGACCGTAGCCGGTCTCCAGGAACCCGTAGAAGTCGGACTCCGTGGTGCCACCGTCGAACAGCTTCGAGGGCGTACCGAACATCAGCAGGTTGGCTGGCGTCCGACCTTCGAGCTCTTCGCCACGGACGTTCTCAGCCGTGTTCTTGGTCAGCTTGGGTTTGACCATGCCTTGGTCATAGAGTTCGAGGAACAGATTCAAGAGCTCGGCATTACCGAGCAAGTTCGAACCGATTTCATCGATCTGAAGGTTGATTGAGCCAGCCTTCGAGATGAGAAGCTTCTGGCGCAGCTGCTTAACAGCAGGGACCGTGCCGCTATCGAAGGTGAAGGGATACACGCCAAGAGACTTGTATTCCTTTTCGATCTTCTGGAACTCTTCATCCTCATCGGATTGGTTCCGAATGGCCTTTTCACGGGCCATATCCCAGATGCTTTGGTCAGCAATCTGCGGGAGAGTGCTCTCCACGAAGGCCTTTTTGAACGGGCCAAGGATGGATTGCTCCATGATGAAGATCGAATGGCCCTTGCCGTAGCCGGACGAAGCCAGCAACAGGCCATAGAGGTTGACCGGGATTTCACCCCGGTCTTGGGTCAGCAGGACAGCACCCATAGTCGAGGCCACCTTCGAGACGAAGTAGGCCACTTCCGTATGGAAGAACGGTCGGTCTTGGTTCTGCGTCTGGTTACAGAGCAGATCAGTCAGTTCGGTGACGACGGGGTGATGCTTCACCCCGGACAGGTCAAAGTTGTTCATAGCGGTCCTTCTGCTTACAAATCTCGAAGGCATCGCAATAGCCACAGGCTTTAGGAGCTCCTTCGACGGTGAGCACGATACCTTTGCCCTTCTCCATCATGAACTTGTCGGCTTCGACACGATCAGAGAAGTTCTTGGTAGCGCGCCCCCCTGAGGTTACTTTGGAGGGGTCGGCGTAGTATTTATAGACGGGTGGGTCCATCCAAAGGTCCTCCCGAGTACACTCGGGGATGTCTTCTTCAGGTGCATCCCAATACTTCACGAGGTCATTGAGACGTTGTTCGATCAGGGCTTCCACCTGTTGATCGTTCAAGAGATCAAACTCCCGAGACTCGAAGCGTTTCTCAGGATAGTTGGGGTCCTGACGGGCACGGAAGGCCTGCCAATCGGTGAACACGAAGTTGATCTGACCGATCATGTCCGTGACTTTGTCGGGGTTCAGCCACTTGTAGATGGAAAGCTGATCCCGATAGTCGGTGTCCTTGGTTCCCTTGGTGAAGGAGAAGGTGCCGGTGGACTTGGTGTCCTGCACCCGACCGTCTGCGACTTGGTCGAACTTGCCGGTGATCGTCCAGCCCTTGAACTCACGCTGAGCGCGTTGCTCGAAATAGACGTGAATGGCGTCGGGACGAGCAGCCACCTCTTCCGGGGTGGGGTTGATCATGATCTCGTCTTGGACGTGCTGGGGAATACCCAGCTGCGTCAGCGCCTTGGTGCGCTTCGCATCGTCAGTCCAGACAGCCTCAAGACTGTCATGAATGGCGCTACCAAGAGCAGAAGCCATCAGATCGGCGACATCAACGGTCGCAGTGTCACGATTGACCCGCTTACCGAGGATGTATTTCTTCAGAGGCTTGATAAGAGCCGACGCAGAAATGGTCTTAGGGTTGTTGTTGTGGTCGTAGTCGTCGTTGAGGAGCCAAACTGCCATAAGCAGCGGCACCTTGTAGTGGTTGGTAATGTTCATTGGGTTGGTTCCTGTGCTCTGCATTCGCCCGCCAAAGCGGCATAAGCAGCCATGTCGAGATAGTCGTCCTCACGGAAAGAACCCCCGTGAGCTCGGGCCATCTTCAGGAACATCATGAACATCCAGCCCTGATATTCCGAGATTTGGTTGTCGGGGAAAGCGGCGTTGAAAAGGGCGACGGTCTTCGCCATTGCACGCTCTTTTTCGGTATCTCGCTCTGAAGAGCGATCACGCATAGTGGCAGCGGCTCTCTCAAGGAGAGCGGGAGCTTCAAGCATAGGGTTCTCGCAGGGAAAAGGGGGCCTGGAATGCTCAGACCCCCTTGGGTTGGTTGATGTTTATGCCGACGTTTAGTCGGAAGGGAAAGCCACTACGTCTGGGGGGCTTCTACGCTGGGGACCGCTAGATATTGGTCAACAGCATTCTCAGGCTCCACCTTCGTAAGAACGTCCCCCTCTCCGTTGAACGGATAGATGGAGGGGCCGACTAGCGTGCTTTGAAGAACGCCGTCCACCAGAAACAGTCTGTCGTCATTGATATGCAGACGAGAGTTTTCGTCTCCTGCATAAAGGGACTGCCCTTCCTTCAAGTACATCAAAGGAACGGTAGGATCGGGGTAATCAAGGCTCATGGCCACCGATCCATCAGCGTTGATGATGCGGAAAATCATGTGTTAGTCCTGTATTCCATCACAGACATGAAGCGGTTGAGGACATTCCTCACCGTCATGTTGGAAGCAGAGGTCCTTACGTTGACATAATAGCGGATAGTTCCTGCCGGGGGACGATCAAGTACCTTGATAGGCCACTTGCCGATGACGTTATCCGCCGTGTTACCGGCACCGAAGACAGTCTCGGAGACGACTTGAAGGTCTGCTGCGCCTCCTCCGCTTCGACGGAGTTGGATTTCCAGATCGAAGGAGCCCGAGGGCTCGTGGGTGAAGAACATCAGGCCGTTGAACTCGACCTGAACCTGAGACCCGTTCGTGTTCACATAGATTTCGGCTACGGTGGTGTAGCCTGTAGCCTCAATGGTCAGGGTGCCAGCGACGTAGTTCGACACGATGGGCATCACCGTGTCCTTCTGGATCGCATTGGCTCCAACGACAGTCCCATTCAGGATCAGGGAGCCGTTGACCCGAACCTCGCCGGTCAAGGTCAGAACATTTCCTTCCATTTGGAAGGGAGTACGTGGAGTTCCCCCGTTGGGATCAACTAGAGAGAAGGTGTTGGTCGTGATGACCATGCTTCCAGTTGAGCCATTATTCTGAAAAACATAACCGACAATGTGGCCATTGCTGTTCAGCTGTAGGCTATACATCGTGTCGATGCGACCATCAGCAGCAACAACTGCTTGAGAAAGTGTATTAACACTTCCTTCGATGTTACCAACACGAAGATCAACGCCATCTATGCGTTGAGCGATGCCGCCGTACAGCTGCCCAGATTGATCAGCAAACAGTTGAGCTTCATTTCTAGCTGTTACAGCAGCAGCAGCAGATTGACCCGCTTCAGTTCTCTGAATAACAGTCAGATCGTAGTAATCTTTAGCCCCGGTACGGTAGCCCAAGGCGTCATTTTTGGCTGTGACAGACTGATCACGAGCAATGCCAGCAGCACCACTTGCGGTTTCAGCTTTAATTCTTTCTTGTTCAGCAGCTGTAGCAGAAGCTCCAGCAGCTGTAGCCTTAGCATCAGCCGTTTGAGAGTGTGACAGCGAGGCAGCAGCAGATTGTCCGGCAGCAGTGTTAGCTGCTTCAGCTAGAATGCGTTGATCTCTCGATACATTCGAGTACGCTTCAGCGTCATCTGCATAGGCTTTAGCCTTATCCACCTCAATGATGACACCAGCAGCAGTGATGTTGGTTTCATCACGAGCAGCAGTGGCGCTGAGTTGGCTCTGACGAGCAGCACTGGCTTCTGCACGGGCTTCGGTGACAGCAGTTTGAGCGCCACTCTCAGCGAGAATGGCAGCATTGGCTCGGTCATCAGCTACGTTGCGTGCTTCAACAGCCATAGTGGCATTGTCAAAGGCAGAAGCAGAAGCTCCTTGAGCGTTACTCTCACTGATTGCCGTGCGATCACGAGCAATCTCTGCACCAGAACGTGCAGTTTCAGCGAGAACACGCTCTTGAATGGTGGCACGAGCAAGCTCTGTCGTACCAATCAGGAGAGCTTCCGACTCCTGGAAGATGGAAGTCGCTGCACTAGCGATCTGTCCTGTCTCATCCCGAGCAGCAATGGCTTGGGTGTACATCTCAGCAGCAGACTGAGCATGAACACCAGCCACACCAGAGTAGGTGTAGGCGTCGGAGCGGAAGCCAGCGGCTGCGAGAGCGTCGCCAGACGCGGAAGCAGCAGCGGCTTCAGCCCGATTGACTCCGTCCTGACCAGCAGGAGACAGATCACCCGGCTCTCCCTTCAGAGAGGCCAGCCACTCAAGCTCAGAGCCAACGAAACCGTTCTTGACGGCTACCTCGTAGGCGGACAGGCCATGATAGGGGAACCCGATCAGGTCCAAGTCCAGATAGCCGAACTCAATCGGCTGTGTGTCCACGCCGAAGACGAGAGGTCCTTGCAGGCCCACCGTGGAATGTTCGTCCAAGACGACAGCCAGATCGGTGATCTCTGCAACTTCGAGGCTCAGGTCGAGCTCGGTGAGTTGAATGTCGATCATTAGTCCTGCGTCGGTCCAGCTTTGATGAGGATACGCAGGGTCTTGGTGCGGATGCGACGACCCTGTTTCGAGGAGAACAGGACATCGAACTCAGCCATGCCGAGTTTCCACTTGTCAGTGTCGTTGCTCGACAGGATGAACTGGCGAGGACCAACCCACTTCAGAGACAGGTCTCCAATGAGACCATCCTTCGTGAGGTTTCCTTCTTCCCTGATCTGGGAGAGCGGCTGCCAAGTAGCGAAGTAGTTCTCTTCAACGCTCAAGGGCAGGCTCATGACGGCTTCAAAAGAAGAGCCACGAGCAAACTCAGGAATGTTGTCTTGAATGGGTGCGGACATGAGGATGATCCTGTCGGGGAAAGCCCTCTGGGCTTAGTCCATCAGCACAAAGAAAAACAGCCCCCTCAAATGAGGAGGCTGTTCTCTTAGTCACGCTGACCGTCTGCTTAGTCTTACGACTTCACATCCGCGCTGGTGACGCTGTCGTCGGCAGTCGCTTCGACAGCCTGAGCATCGAGCTCAGAGTTGTCAGCAGGCGCCGGCTGTTCGGTCTGGGCGGCAGCTTCGGCAGCACGACGCAGGTTCAGCTGTTCGGCGAGGGGCGTGCCAGCGACGAACTCGTCTTCGTCACAGCCGTCCGGCGTCAGGCAGAAGATGTTCTGGATGACCAGATCATCGTATTCGACTTGGCCGTTGATCATGTCGGCGGCAGCGCCTTGGATCATGTCGAGCGAGCGAGCCGTGATGTTGCGGTCGTTCAGCGACGTGATCGTGTTGAACTGGACCTGAGGACGGCCTTGGAGAGCGGCGCTGATGGCCGCCATGAAGAAGAACTTCTTGGTCATTGTTTCCGTTTCTGAAGCTGGACATCCACAAAGTTGTAGATGTCTTGGCCCTTAAGGCCGTTGGGGATGCTAATCTCTTCCTTCCATGTTGGATGGAAGACAGAGAGTTCGCCGCCGAGTTTTACCTCGTCGTGGTAGATAGCCGGGTCATCCTGCCATTGTACAGCTTTTACAAGGTGTACGTTGGTGTATGTCACGGCTGCCAGATCATCTCGGATGAGATAATACTGGGCGTCATGGATATGGGCACAGGGGCGAATGTCCAGTCGGAACTCGCTCTTGCGTACCTTCTGCATGAACTCGGATGCTGCCCGGTTGTTGAGCAGGCACCACGATTGCCCGAGGGCATTACCCGCTGATCGGCCTTCGGCAGCCGCAGCAGATGGTGTTCGCTTATTCCCGAAGACGACTTGCTTCAGCTTGGGAGTCCTGAGTCTCAGGCCGAAAGCGAGAGTGACGAAGCCGTCTTTGGAAGCTTGAGCGAGCTTGTTGTTCACCCAATCAATGGACACCGAGTACAGTCCTTGGAAGGAGGCTTCCAGTGACCGAGCGAGCACCTCATCGAACCCACAGTTGTTCATCAGAGTTGCCCAAGTGCCTTGATATGTGAGGGCGAAGGTTGGTGCCTTCGACTTCCCACGGAGGGCATCGTACTTAACTTGGATCGAGTTGATACTGTCCACTGAGTTTGGATCAATGTCTGGCATCTGAGCAGTGAAGTAGGCGTATGCACGGAGCGAGTGACCGTCATAACCGTCGGTGTACACCTTCAGTTTGTTCGGGTCCTTCGTGGTCAGAGCCGAGATACGGTCTTCCAAACTAGCAAAGTCGAGCCCTGCGAATATCCAGCCCGGAGGGGCTTCGAAGATAGACTTGATCAGCTTTCCGTATTTGGAGCCAGCTGGAAGGTTCTGGAGGTTGGGGTCTGAACTGGACAGGCGACCAGAGATGGTGCCGCCCAGCTTGAAGCTGCCACAGAGATAGTGCCAGCCGTCAGGACCAACCTCAGCGTCGAGGATGGCAGGCATGAACGAACTGATCACCTTCGAGAGGAGCTTGAGCTCCCTGATCTCGTTGATGAGTGCGATGACCGTAGGATCATCCGTATGGTTCACGAGCTTCTTGAGGGTCTTGGACCCTGTCGAAGGCCCTCCCGTATCCGTTAGATCGAGGACCGGGAACCTGAGGAAGTTGAAGAACAGATCAGCAAGCTGATCGTCGGAGCCGGGGTTGAACTTGGCCCTGTCCTTCACATCAGCGAGGGTTCGCTTCTGCTTCTTGAGCCGGGCGTTCCACGTCAGCAGGTAGCCGTTGTCCAGATACTCCTGGAACTCGACAATGACGGGAGACTTGAAGATGTTCTCCAAGTGGACAGCCATAGCTGCCCGTAGTTCGGTATCGACTTCTCGTGCTCTCACGATGTTCACTGGCATACCAGTGAGTTGCATCTGGATGATGTCAATCTGTGAGGGCTTGAAGATGTTCTCGTAGAACTCTTGCTGTTGGTCAGCAATCATAATGGGTTTGTTCTTGTTCAGAACATACCAAGTCGAGAACGTATCCACCAAGTTGTACCGAAGGAGCTTATCCATCGGGATTTTCTTGATGTCCTTGATCTCCTCAATGGCATAGTTGCCACTGTATTCCTGAGAGTTCGGCTTGAGACCGAGCTTCTGTTTGGCGCACGAGTTGGTGGCCAGATAGGTGATCAACTGGGAGCAATCCCAGTTCGTGGTCATGATTTCGAGACCCTCAAGCAGCCCTTCGGTGTCGAGGATGTCCTTCATGAACAGGGCGGAGATGATGGCTGACACATCGTAGGATATGTTGTGCCAGATCAGCTTACGACCCTGCTTGTGCATGGCGATGAAGAGGGACTTCAGAGCAGCCCGGATGGCGTGGTTCGGCTTGCGCTTGTGAAGCTCTTCGCCTTCTGCGTTATCGAGCCAGAGCTCCTCCAGATCGACGGGGAAGGCTACGCCTTTGCCCTCCTCCCACGCGAAGGCGATGGTTCCGATGCCAGCACGGTGGACTTTCAGATCGAAGGCTTCGATGTCCGACGACAGGTCGCAGGTCATCTCGTCCCGGAGCTTCTTGATCCAAGTGATGATCTCGCCACCCTTGGGGTAGTGAGCCTCCTTGAAGATGTCGTCGCCGGGAGGGGCATAGTTCCCCTCGGAGTGATCCTTCACAGCTTGCACTGCTTGGCTCACCTTTCGGACAACTGCCTCTGGATCGTAGAACTTCATGGCGAAGTTCGGGATGGAGACGACCAAGAAGTCGCCGTAGGTGGATGGAAGGACATAGCCCTCCCATCCTTCGGCCTTGGCCTTGCCTGTCAGTTCCTTGAAGGTCGCTGAGTCTGCAACGAGGACGTACTGAGTTCCCTGATCTGCGAGGACTGGAGCCACTTCTTCGGTCAGATACTCACGCATCTGAGCGACAGGCACTTTCGCTTTTCCTGGAGCTCTCAGAGCGGTCAGAGCCATCGTGTGTTCAGCGGGAAGTCCGCCGTCCTCACAATATACTTTGACCATGTCTGCCTTGCGAATGTCAGGAACCATCACAACGATGGGCGCAGTGCCCGGTTCTTGGCCTGCAAGGTAGCTGTACTTCATGACAGGAACAGTCTCGCATCAAAGTAGCCTTCGATCATCTCCAAATCCTTGAGGATATTGGCATGGACACGAGGTTCCATCGTGGCATACCGATAGGCAGGCTCACGGGTACGCTCGATATGAGCAAGGCCGAGTTTCAGGGAGAGACATTCAGGAAGACTGTCTCGGAGGTCTTGGTCGGTATTCATGC
>Ga0194137_10002143_pt1 | contig 11782 bp, 8 predicted proteins | sample TARM_MetaG_T3_14_FD_134025 | JGI IMG/M metagenome (GOLD analysis project Ga0194137, IMG submission 134025) | Freshwater microbial communities from Pennsylvania, USA, analyzing microbe dynamics in response to fracking - TARM_MetaG_T3_14 (version 2) | ecosystem: Environmental > Aquatic >...
CATTCCGCTGTCGCGGTTGCGTGCCTGTTAAAACCTTAAAAACAGCCTGAAATTAGCAAAAATAGGGCAAAACCGCGACATTTCTATTTGGTTGGCACTACGACATTTGAACTTGGGGCTGACGTTGCCTCGTCGTTGGAAGGTCGATGTGGCAACTATAGGAGCCCGATACCAACTCCCGTTGCCGACTTGCAACAAGAATCAGAAAAGCGTATTTTTGAAGTGAAGGCGCTTTTAAACTTGGCATGTTCCTGTAGCAGGCAGCGCCTCATCTCAGGCTGCTTCGAACAAGGCAATCATTCAATAAAACGCATAAGGGAGGCACCATGAGCACCGTGCAGCAGGAAGTCGACGAACGTACCAATCTCACCGCCTCGAACAAGTTCGAACTCCTGCTGTTTCGTCTCGGCGGCGACAGCAATGGTGATCAAAACGAACTGTACGGCATCAACGTCTTCAAGATCCGGGAAATCGTGGCGATGCCGCCCGTAACGCCGATCGCTGAAAGCGCACCCTATATGATGGGCGTGGTGAATCTGCGGGGCGAAATTCTGCCGGTAATCGACCTGCCTGGATTGATCGGATGCACGCCGAAGACCGGCCTCAATATCCTGCTGGTCACGGAGTTCGCCCGCACCACCCAATGCTTCGCTGTCGAAGCCGTCGACGAAATCGTGCGTCTGGATTGGAATCAGGTACGCCCGTCGGCCGGAAGCTATGCCGACAATACCATTACCAGTATTGCAAGGCTCGACAATGATGTACACGGAACCCGCCTGGTGCAGGTGCTGGACGTCGAAACCATCGTTCAGAAGTTTGTACCGAGCAAGGAAACGCCGGCTACGAGCGACGACATGGAGATCAGGCTAGCACCCGGCTCCGTCATTCTCGCGGCCGATGATTCCGTCATTGCCCGCTCCATCATCCAGAAAGGTCTGGAAGACATGGGACTGCCTTACGTCATGACGAAAAACGGAAAGGAAGCCTGGGAAAAACTGCAGGAACTTGCCGCCGAGGCCGATAAGGAAAACAAGGCGTTGCGCGATAAGGTGGCGCTTGTTCTGACCGATCTCGAGATGCCGGAAATGGACGGATTTACGCTCACGCGGCATATCAAGACCAGCAACCGCTACAATGCTTTGCCGGTGCTGATTCACTCCTCGCTCTCCGGCTCTGCCAACGAGGCGCACGTCAAGAGTGCTGGAGCCAATGCCTACGTCGCCAAGTTTTCACCGCCGGAACTGGCAGCCAAGATCCGGGAAATTCTCTAAGCCCCGTTTGCGGCAATCCAGCGCGCGCTGATCCCGACAGGCATGTCCGTACCTTGCAGCCAAGGCGCGGACATGCCTGCGCCGTTGCGCCATGCGGCGATACCTTCGGCTCAATTCGATCGCACGCAATCGTAATTGCGGAAAGACAAACCGGGCTGCCTGCTTACGTTACAAGCGCTTACCTGTGATACACATGCGCACTACAAAGCCGGGGCAGCAGCCATTATTCTGCACTTGTCTTCTTTCCCAACCGATGGAACCGAAATGGAAATGCCGCAGACTACTAAACGTATTCATCCCTTGATGGCTGGTGCCGCTGCTTCCGTCATGCTCGTAAGCTTGCTCGGGGCGGCCGCCATTGTCGGAATCATTCCCACGTCCCAAGGCACTGCGCCGGACAAGGCTGCATTGACAGCGCCCTCTGCGCAAGCCGTGATACCGGCCAGCACTCCGGCTGCAGCACCCGCGTTGCCGGCGACGGCTCTGGTCGCCGCTCCCCAGCCTGCAGCAGCGCCCGTCGCCCAGGCAGAGCCCAAGGAAGTCGTCCGCCACAAGACGATCGTTCATCACAAATACGTCCAGCAAGCCGCCCCCGTTCGCGCAGAACCGGTCCAGGTCGCACAGACGGAGCCGCAGCGTAGCTACTCCCCTGCCCCGGTCTACCAGCAGGTTCAGCAGCCGGCACAGCAGCCCGCGCCGGCCGCGCAAAACAGTCCCGTCGGCATCGGCGTGGGCGCTGTTGTGGGCGGCTTGATCGGCAATCAGATCGGTAAAGGCAGCGGCCGGACGCTGGCGACCGTTGCCGGTGTGCTTGGCGGCGGCTATATCGGTAATGAAATTGCGAAGCGGAATCCTTGATGTCGCGCTTCAATTACTGAAAAACAATACTTTCCGGGCACTTGCCCTTTTGAAGACCGCCTTCATTCGCTTTGCCGAATGAAGGCGTTTTTTCTTGAATCGATTTCCTTCACTCATCAAACCTCGACGCATTTCCATCCAGTTGCTATATTTCGGCCCAAGTCGACTCGGTTGGTTCAGGTCGACCACGTCTTCTTGCATCGCTGCTGAAAAAAAAGGATGTCATGCGTTTCCTGCATACCTCAGACTGGCATCTTGGCCAGACTCTGCACAACTTCGACCGTTGCCACGAACATGAGGAGTTTCTCTCCTGGCTCATCGAATCGCTGGTCGCGAATGAAGTTGACGCATTGCTCATTGCAGGCGACATTTTCGACAATGCCAATCCTTCGGCCACATCGCAAAGGCAGTTTTACTCTTTCCTGCAGCAGGCAAAGCAGCGCCTGCCTCACCTGAATATCGTGATCATTGCAGGCAATCATGACTCTCCCGGGCGGCTCGAAGCTCCGCGCCCCCTGCTGGAAGGATTGAATGTCGCAGTCGTCGGTCATGTGCGCCGGCGTGGCGATGGAGAGGTCGATCTCGACCAGTTGATGATCCCCCTGCGCCGCCGTGACAATTCGGTAGCCGCATGGTGTCTCGCCGTTCCCTTCCTGCGTCCTGGCGATGTCCCGCGTGTCGACGACGCCGGCGATCCCTACCAGGCAGGCGTCGCCCTGCTTTACCAGCGCCTGCTGCAAAATGCGCGCAGCCGGCGCACGCCCGGACAAGCCATCATCGCGCTGGGGCACTGCCATATGCTGGGCGGAGAGGCGTCGGAAGAGTCCGAAAGGCGGATCGTGATGGGCAATGCCGAAGCGCTGTCGGATGCGATATTCGACGATTCGGTGGCCTATGCTGCACTGGGGCATCTGCACAAGGCTCAGCGCATCGGAAAGCGTGAACACGTACGGTACTGCGGCAGTCCGCTACCGATGTCGTTTGCCGAGATCGATTACGCGCACCAGGTGCTGTGCATCGATCTGGAAGGCGAGACGGTGCGCCATGTCAATGAGCTGCGGGTGCCCCGTGCCGTGGATTTGTTGCGCATTCCTCGCAGTCCGGCGTCGGTAAGCGATGTGCTCTGCGCCTTGGAGGCCTTGGAATCCCCTCTTCCCACCGAACTTCATCGCCAGCCTTACCTCCAGGTCAGAGTCAGGCTCGATGGGCCGGAGCCGGGACTGCGTGCACGCATCGAAGCCGCGCTGGAGGGAAAGCATGTACGCCTTGCCAAGATCGAAACCACGTTTTCCCGCCGGGATCCGCAAACCCATGTTCCCGTCCCTGAGGAAGAGCTTGACCGGGTAGAACCCGAAGATATCTTCAAGCGCCTGTATCTCGGCAAATACGGCGCCGAGGCGCCGGACGATCAGCTAGCCGCCTTCGGCGAGCTTTTGCTGGGGACATCCGAAACAGCGGGCGGCAAATGAAGATACTCAGGATTGCCGGCAGAAACCTCGCATCACTGGGCGGGGAATTCGAGCTTGATTTCGTGCAGGAGCCGCTGGCATCTGCCGGGTTGTTCGCAATTTGCGGACCGACCGGTGCCGGCAAAAGCACCCTGTTGGACGCGCTGTGCCTGGCACTCTATGACGCCACGCCGCGCTTGTCCCGCGCCGGAAGCAAGGGCATAGGCCTGCCGGACGTGCGCGATGAGACCGTGACACCGCAGGACACCCGTAACCTGTTGCGGCGAGGCACGGCGGACGGCTATGCGGAAGTGGACTTCATCGGCAACGACTCCAAATGCTACCGGGCGCGATGGAGCGTGCGACGCGCGCGCGCCAAGGCAGATGGAGCGCTGCAGCAAGTCGCCATGTCCCTCCACAGCCTTCCTGAGCGACAACAGATCGGCGGCACCAATCGCGAAGTCAAGGCGGAGATAGAGAGCCGGATCGGCCTGAATTTCGAGCAGTTCACGCGTGCCGTGCTGCTTGCCCAGAACGAGTTTTCCGCATTCCTGAGGGCTGACGATGGTGACCGGGGCGAGCTGCTGGAGACGCTGACCGGCACCGCCATCTACAGCACCATGTCCAAGCGCGCTTTCGAACGTGCGAAGCTGGAGCAGCAGACGCTCAATGCCATCAGCCAACGCCTCGCCGACCAGGCGCCGCTGGACGCGCAATCGCGCCTGGAGCTGGAACGCGACGGCGCACAGGCGCATGACGCCCTGATGATTCTGGAACAACGCAAGGGCGAACTGGAAACGCAGCTGCGGTGGCATGCGGCGCTTGAGGAAGCGCGGCGCGGGGAGGAAGAGGCATTGCGTGAAGCGGAACGTCTGGCGTCAATATATCAAGGCATGGAGGGGCGCGAGAAGCGTCTGATCCTTTTGGATGAAGTGCAGCCTGCGCGAGCCATGGTTGAAGCGTCTGCGCGCATCGCTTCTGCGATGGAATCGATCCGCTCCGAGCTTGATCAGGTCAACAGCGCGCTGACCGCGGCATTGCAAAGCCGGCAGGATGCACAGGCAGCGATGCAATCCGCCGAACATGCCCATGATGCAGCATTGCAGGCCCAGATGACCGCCCTGCCCGATATCGGCAAGGCAAAGGCGCTTGATGCACAGCTTGCGATGCTCCTCGCGGAGGACGGACATGCGGAGGCTGCCGTTGCCCGCCTCAGCGCAGAACGCGAGGACATTCAAACGCGCTTGCATGCCGAAAGGAAGTCGCAGCAGGAAGCGGAGCAAGTCAAACAGACCGCGGAACGGTGGCTGTCGGAGCACGAATCCGTTCAGCCGCTTGCGCTGCAGTGGCCGCGCTGGGATTCACTGCTGAACCATGCCGCGGTGCAGCTGCAGACCGCGGAAAATGTCGCACATGAACTCGCCGCCGCCCGGGATGCATTGCGCCGGGCGAGCGCCAGGAAAGGCGAAGCCGAGGCGTTGCTATCCCATGCCGCACGGGCACATGCCGAAGCGGACATGCAGAGGCTGACCTCGCAGTTCGAGTCTGCCAGCCACTCACGCAGCGCACTGAGGCAGGAGAGACAAGAACTCGAATCGCGGCGCGAGATTCTTGAGGACGGCGCAAGAGTATGGGCAGCATTGCATACGGCGAAAGAACAGCAATCGCATCTGCAGAAAGAAAACGATCAGCTGCGCGCAGCAGAGACCGAAGCAGCCAAGACAAGCCTGCGCCTCGGCAACGAGGCGGCAGTTGCAAAGGCGGCGTACGCTCAGGCGGAAAAAGCCCTAGTTTTCGCTCGAATGGCCTGCAGCGACTCGGTGGAAAATCTGCGCAATGCGCTCAAACACGATGTACCCTGCCCTGTCTGCGGATCGACGCAACATCCGTATGCGGAAAATGGCGGACGGCTGCATTCAATGCTGGCCGAGTTCGAGACGGAAGCTGCCGCCTGCCGCGCCCGGCATGACGAGGCGCTGGCTGCACAGGTACGCAATCAGACTTTGATCGAAGAAAGCCGCCGGCGAGCGGCGCAGGTGGAGCAGCAGCTTCGTGATCTGGGTCAGCAGGTTCTCGGCATGAAGGAGGAATGGGCCGGACATCTGGCAGCGGAAATATTCAATGCACAAGACGCCGGCAATGCCGGCATTGCCCTCGCCGATGAAATACGCACCGTACGCGACAGGCTGCAACAGCTGTCGGCTGCCGAGGCCGATGCGGATCAGTCGGCACGACGGCTCGAAGCTGCGCAGCAAGCACTGGATGCGGCAAGCGCTTTATTGACAGAGCGGCGCAGCCAGTTCGATGCGCTTTCCGATGAAGTGCGTCAGATCAAATCCGGCGTCGATCTGCTGGCTTCCCGCTCGGCCGAGTCCAATGCAAGGCTGACAGAACTGCTCGATGAGCTGAACGGGCCTTTAGTATCGCCCGGCTGGCAGGAGCGCTGGCGGCGCGGTCCCGAAGCATTCCGAAGCGATTGCGAACAGCGGATTGCAGAGTGGCGAGAACAATGCCGGATGCGCGATGAAAACAACGCGCTTCTATCTTCACTTGAAGCCTCCTTGCTCAAGCTTCAGGAGACCATGTCGCGCAACGACGCCGAACGTCAGCGCGCCGTCGCTGCACTGGAAGAAAGCCGGCGTAATATTGGCGAAAAACGTACGGAGAGGTCTGAGATTTTCGGCGGCAAGAACACCGCGCTCGTGGAAGACGAGCTCTCTGCCGCAGTCACCGCCGCCAAGACTGCGATGCACGAGCAGACGATCCGGCTCCAGGAATGCGCAATTACCGCGGCGCGGCTGCAGGAGACGATCAGTCAGGCGAAGCAGCGGCTGGCAGTGCTGGAGATGGAACAGGCGGAATCGGACAAGCGCCTGGCGGACTGGATGACGCAGTTCAGTGCGGCCCATGGCGAGACAAGTCATACGCTGGACATTGACAGCCTTCGAGAGCTGCTGACGTACAGTCTTGAATGGATGGCGGGCGAGCGCAGCGAGCTGCACTCCGCTTTCACCGCGATGCAGACGGCTAAGGCCATTCATCAGGAACGCATGGAACGGCGTGCGGCACACGAACAGGAGCGCATAGGGAAGGAAGATGCAGCGGCGACCCGTCGGCTGCTCGACGAACTCATGGCCCGGTTCGAGGAAGTCCGCACCGATGTCACGCGCAAGAAGCTGGCGCTGGCGGAAGACGATTCGCGACGCCAGAAATCGGCCGCACTGCTCGCGGAACTGGAGCGGCAGCAGAGCAGCGTAAGATTGTGGGGGCAACTCGCCGAATTGATAGGCTCTGCGGACGGAAAGAAATTTCGCAACTATGCCCAGCAATTCACACTCGACGTGCTGCTCGGCTATGCAAACCGGCATTTGCAGGACCTGGTACGCCGCTACCGTCTCGAGCGCGTCAAGGACACCCTGGCACTGCTTGTTGTGGACCAGGATATGGGCGATGAGGTGCGTTCGATCCACTCCCTTTCAGGCGGCGAATCCTTTCTGGTCTCCCTGGCGCTGGCCCTTGGATTGGCGTCGCTGTCGTCGAACCGGGTACGGGTTGAATCGCTGTTCATTGACGAAGGTTTCGGCAGTCTCGATGCCGATACGCTGTCCATTGCCATGCACGCGCTGGACAGCCTGCAGTCGCAGGGTCGCAAGGTCGGCGTCATTACGCATGTCCAGGAAATGAGCGAAAGGATAGGCACGAAGGTTATGGTGCATCGTGTCGCAGGCGGCAAGAGCCTCGTGCGCATCGAAAGCGAATCGCTATTGTAATGTCCTGTGCAGTCATCAAGCACTTGCAGCAGATATTACGGGCGTTACATTCGTTAACATGATGGCAATGAATTTTTTGAAAGGATGCGGTCTGAAGAAGTGACACGTTGATGTCACTTTTATCTTCTTCGAAAGGAATTCAATGAATAAATTCGTTGCTGCTCTTCTCGCCGGCCTGTTCGCTTCCTCCGTCTATGCACAGACAGGCACGACAGCCGACACGACCACTTCCGTGACAACGCCGTCCGCCGGCATCAGTTCCGGAGCGTCCGCCACAACGTCCGCAGACGCCCCGGCAAGCAAGGTAGACGCCAAAGCCGCCGCCAAGGCAGAAAAGGCCGACGCCAAAGCGCAGGAAAAAGCCGCCAAGGCCGATGCGAAGGCCGAGAAGAAAGTAGCGAAGGCCGATGCCAAGGCAAAGAAAGAAAAGGCTGAAGCACGGGAAGACGCCGCCGAAAAGAAGAACTGATGGATAGCGACATCACCTTCGTTTGACTGGCTATGAAGGTGGAAAGGCGATATCGCAAGATGTCGCCTTTTTGTTTGGCTGTCTTGCGCTGATCAAGTGCGTGAAGACCATTTTCATATGTGCACTCGGAACTCGCAATTTCTTAAACATCTTGTTAAGGTAGTTCTCGCCATTCCAAATAGATGGATTGGATTAGTTGACAGGCCTCGCGCTGAGATAGCTTAAGAATTCAAATTAATGAGGCACGCCAATGCGCCATTCTTAAGATCTGCGTATTGCAGAACCCTAGAATGGAACATATCGGCGTTCGCACCAATCCTGGCATTATTTCCTCATATCCATATTGCACTGCATCTTGCTCCATGACGAGTGTTGCCTATACTTGACGAGATCAAGGAGGTCGTCGTGGATAAATATCGTTTGTTGAACCTGATGATGCAGGAGCAGGAAGATGCACTGGATACCGATCTGTATTGCGTCTCTGCATTGCTTGCCAAACACCTTGAGACCGTATCCGGGAAGTTGAGCGAGGAGGAGATGCGGAAATTTATTGAAGTGGGCGCAGCAATCTGCCGCTACGCGAATCGCGAGTTTGGCATGAACGTACCGGTAGAAGACCTGTTTCCTCCAAGTGAAATCTGGCGAGACGTTCATTAGAACTTTCGCCGCTATTGCCTGTTGGATTCACTGTCTCAAGACACCAACGCAGGATGGCGCCATTCTTAAAAAAACATGCAAGATGTTTTACACGGCGATGACACAGGCATATACTAATTCTTGTGCACTGCACTGTAGCGAGGCCGCCATGCAAAAATCCATCACACGTTCTTTCCCTGAGAAAAAACTTCCGGGAAACGATCTTCCTCCCCAGTTGAACAATCTCTTCGAGTCGGTCAGACCCAGTGGTGGCAGTTCGAACGAGATCACACGCGAAGACGTATCGCGCTGCATAAACATCTGGGCGAAGATGTACAGGCTTAACGACGAAGACAGCCAGCCGTCCGATCTGTGCATGCCTTCCCGCACCTGGATCGGTAGAAGTCCGGATAAACTGAAACGCTTCGACTGAAGCTGGAAAATTTTCTGCCGGAAAGCCTCATGCCTTCCGGCAGCTTTGCGTCTTGTGCATCGATACGGCAGTCAGGCGATCAGGTCTTGTTGACTGGTGCTGTTTCTACGAGCAGGTGTTGACCGCCTGCACTGCAAAGATGGCGATGCCACGACCAAATGCGATGGCCTCGCCACCAGTAAATACTCCTCGTTTCCTGTCTTGCGTCTGTTCCCGCCAACCTCATCGGCCGGACCGGTGACCAATCCGTTCGTGCATTCCGTACTTTCCGGCACAACGGCATCTACTGTCAGAACGGATTCCTATCGGCCACCGGAACCTGGTGTCGAATTGGAAACTGCGATCGTCTTCCTGCGTGCTTTTAAAAAGAGCTGAGCAAGGATGAGCGATGCCGTGATGGCTGCGAACACATCCACGTACCAATCCCTTATCGTGCCATTTCGATAAGGCAGGAAGGATTGAATGAACTCATCCAGCGCCCCCATGACGGCGACGATAGCCACTGCCCGCAACGCTCTGCCGCCAGCCGTTCCGTGGTAACCGGTAAACAGCAGGATCGCCATGCAGGCATAACTGACGAAATGCAGGAAAAATCCTGAAGCGACTTCACCGACCTCGGCACGAGCACCGGGAATGGTGCCAAAAATTATGACAAGCGCATAACCCAGATAGGCAATGCGCCGCCGCAGGCTCATCTGAGATGCGTCGTTGGGAAACAGAATCGATTGCATATTGATCTGACAAATAAAAACACCGAAACGATAACTCGGAAGATCGCCGGACAAGTCCACATTGCACAAACTCGCTGGCCTTCGTTCTTAAATCACCACATTCTGACCGCTGGCCATCGCAAAATGCGACCCTTAACGCAGCCAAAAAAGATCTTGAACGCATTCTGCAAGAGAAGTTTGCCAAGCGCCGAAGACAAGATTTTTCAAAACGTTGCAAATGGACGGACGCTGTAACATCTTGTTTCCTAAAGGGTTTCCAGACATGGCGCAAGTTGATAAGTTCCGAATGGAAAGAAAAATATAGTTGGGAAATTTTGCCAGATAAGGGTTGCATGGAAGAATCTAGGCAAGTAATATTTTCATGCGGAAACGTTCAATGCATCATGTCTCCGAAGGCATACGTCAAAAAATATAAATTGCCTTCCGTGTTCCGTGCGAAGCGTCTGGATTAAGCCGGACGCATTTATCTAATTACGTTAACGACCCTTGAAAGTCGACCGGCGGATTTAATCGACCGCCGTGGGCATTCTTTCGTCCGCGAGATCGCGCTCCCGAGCACGACCGTCTCGACGCGGACGGATTGGTCGATCAGAACATGGATCGATACACATACTTCAATGGACAGTCAGTCCCGGCGCATTTCGCGCCGGCAGAAAGACTGCGCGTTTCATCAATCGGCAGCAAAGATCTTGTCCGTGCTGTCCCGACTTGCGAAAACGCTCGTCGCGTAGTTGGCCGCAGGGGCGCACATTCATGCATTGATTCACGCCTTGATACGGGGTTGCCATCAAGCGGCAAGCATCCGTCCCGTACCACGTCGAGGCCGAACGCCGGCTCACCGCATGTCATGCGGCGTGCAAGGCGACATCACCATCCTTACGGCGTTTGCCCAGCAACCGCCCTCACCTTCCTTTGACCTGATCGACTCATGCCGCTTCCGTGCCGAGGCGAGCGCAACGTCATGCCCAAAATTTTTTAGAGGATTCAAATCCATGCAACGTTCATCCACCAACCGACTTGCCCTGCGTCGCTCTTATGCCGCCATGCTGGCAGCCGGCGTATGCCTGTCTCCCTTTGCAATGGCGCAGACTGCTGCCACGACCGCGACAAGCGACGCGAACAACGTGTATTACAAGGTGCCGTTCAGCGGAACGCCGACATGGGTACGTGTCTTCCTTGACACCGACCGCAATGCCGCCACTGGATATCGCTATGGATCGATCGGCGCGAGCTATGCCGTCGAGAACGGCAATCTCTACCGCTACACCGGTTCGGGTACCGACTACACCTGGACCCTCGTCAAGAAAGTGGGCTACACAAAGGCAAGCGCCTCGGCAACGATCACGATCGCACGTTCCGACCTCGGATCGCCTGGCGGCATCGACCTGATTTCAGAAACCGATCCGCCGAAGGCAACATCGGCGAAAGTCACGCAGACGCTCGCAGCGTCTTCCGGCATCCAGGCGACCAACGACGGCACCAACAGCTATTACAAGATCCCCTACAGCGGCACACCGTCTTTCATCCGTCTGTTCCTCGACACCGACCGTAACGCCGCTACCGGCTACAGGATCGGCAACATCGGCGTGTCGCACCTGATCGAGAACGGCAAGCTGTTCCGCTACACCGGCACCGGCACGAACTGGTCGTGGACATTCGTGAAGAACCTTCCCTATTCCGCAACCAATGGCCTCGCCAGCATTACCGTCGCGCGCGCCGATCTCGGCTCGCCCTCGTCCATTAATCTGATCGCGCAGACAGAGCCGCCCGCAACGATGTCGGCAACCGTTACGCAAACGCTGTCAGCGGGCACGGTGACAGCGCCTGCCCCTGCCCCGGCTCCGGCACCTGCACCTGCACCTGCACCCACTCCGGCTCCGAGCCCAGTGCCCGCTCCCGCTCCGGCACCTGCTCCGGCACCTGCTCCGGCACCTGTTCCGAGCCCGGCACCGGCACCTGCCCCCGCACCGACAGGAGCAATGAGCTCGGTCAGCTACACGGCGAGCTCGGCGACGATTGCCAACCCCGAGCGCGGCTTCCACTACATGAGCGGCTGCGACGGCAACCTCTCCGCTTCCCAGCTCCAGGGCTGGCGCACCAGCGAAGGCATGACCATGGCCGTCTGCTCCGTCGGCCTGGGCAGCTTCATCAACGCCCCCATCAGCC